>ERZ773110.3136-NODE-3136-length-9838-cov-2.860166_pt1 | contig 9838 bp, 8 predicted proteins | sample MGYA00580568_ERZ773110 | MGnify/ENA primary metagenome ERZ773110 (study PRJEB29015, sample SAMEA2737870) | human gut metagenome | biome: human gut; feature: human-associated habitat; material: faeces | place: China | collected 2012 ... | reverse complement strand
ACAGGTCAATCTTCAAACCGTTGTTGACGGCAAAGACATTGCCACTTTTAATAAAAAGCAGCTCACAACATACCGCAGATATGACATAGGCTTTGTTTTTCAATTCTATAACCTTGTGAATAATCTTACTGCCAAAGAAAACGTTGAGCTTGCCACACAGATATGCGCACATGCCTCACAGCCTGAAGAGGTGCTGAAAAAAGTGGGACTTGAGGACAGAATGAACAACTTCCCCTCACAGCTTTCAGGCGGCGAGCAGCAGCGTGTTTCTATCGCACGAGCATTGGCGAAAAATCCTAAGCTTCTTCTTTGCGACGAACGAACGGGCGCTCTTGATTACAACACAGGTAAAAATATCCTCAGACTTTTGCAAGATACCTGCCGAAATGACGGTGTGACAGTTATAGTCATAACCCACAACTCCGCAATCGCACCAATGGCTGACAGAGTTATAACCGTCAAAAACAGCAAGGTAGACAAAGTTGAGATAAACAAAGACCCTGTTGACGTTTCTACTATCGAATGGTAACGGAGAAATATATGAAAATTCTTTCACCTATCAAATACGAATATGGCAATCTGAAAATAGGCGGAGGCGGCTTTGTGACAGGTATCACGTTCCACCCCACCGACAGCAGAACGCTTTATATACGCACCGACATCGGTGGCGTTTATAGCTATGACTTTGATAAACAAACTTGGGTCTATCTGGCAGACAAAGTTACCGCAGACGACCCTGCACAGACCTATCCCCTTGCAATAGCTCTTGACGAAAACGACCCAAATAAGCTGTTTTTCACCTGCGGAGATAAACGCTCAAATTATGTCTGCGTATCTTCTGATAAGGGTGAAAACATCACACAAAAGCCTCTCCCATGCAGCGTTCACGGAAACGAAGTTGGCAGAGCCACAGGCGACAGACTTATTTATAAAAACGGCAGGCTGTATTTCGGCTCTCAGACCGCAGGCATTATCTATTCTGAGGATATGGGCGAAAGCTGGCAAAGCATAGACCTGTTTGGTGAGAAAAACATCTCTCTTATATGGACAGACAGTGAGGGCAAACTTTTTATAGCAGGCTGTTCAGGTGAAGCAAACTCCCCTGATGGTGTAACAAGAGGTCACACTCTGTATTGCTCCACAGACGGCTTGAAAAGCTTCGTTCCCCTCACCGCCCCCGACCCTGTGAAATACGAAAACTCCTCCTATTATGGCTTCGTGCCACAGCGTATCACCAGCGACAGCAGATATATATACATCACCTTTGCTTCAAGCGGAGAAGTATTTTACGGTGGCATGGGTGCTTATGCTTGCGACACAGGCTCGCTTTCAGGCGGCAAGGTATATAGATACCGCATCGAAAATGGAGTTACTGTTTTTGACAAAGACATCACCCCCGAGGACCATATCCCATGCGGCTACAGCGGAATATGTTCCAACGGCAAAATGCTCTTGCTATCAACTGTCTGCCGAAAAAATGGCGGAGATATGATCTATACAAGCACCGACAGCGGTGAAAGCTGGAAGATAATAATGAATGGTCTTGAATATAGCCGCTTCGATTGGAATATCCCATACATGAAACCACGATACAACGGAGGCGGAAACTGTGTCCACTGGATAAGCGACATAAAGCTTTCACCTTTTGACAGCGACACAGCCTTGTTCAACACAGGAACAGGTCTGTTCATGATAACAGGTCTTGCAAGCGGAGATGTGCTTGTCAAACCATTCTGCGAGGGCATAGAGGAAACTGTTCACCTTAATGTATACACCACTCCCCATGGCAGGAATCGCATTATAGATATCATTGGCGACCTTGGTGGCTTTGCCTTTGAAGATTATGACAGTGAGTGCGAAAATTCCTTTGCAAACGAAAATGGCGACCGCTACATCACCTGCCTTAATGCTGATCTCACCCTCAGCGACCCCGAATACATCGTCGCAACTCCCCGTGGCAACTGGACAGGCAAAACAAAAGGTGGTCTGATCTTATCCAAAGATTGCGGTTCAACGTGGGAAAGACTTCCCATGCCCCGTGGGCTTTCTGAGTTTATAGACAAAAAGCTTGACAACATCGAAAAGCCTAATGTAGACTCAGGTTGGACAGCGATATCTGCCGACGGCAAACGCATAATGTGGGCTGTTGCAGGCGGCAGAGGCTTTTCTAACAAGGCTGTCTGCTATACCGACGATGAGGGCAAAACATGGCAAAAGTCCATTTTTACAGACAGCAGCGGAAACTCTGCAGATGAACACAACGTAAAAATATTCTCGGACTATTACAACAACGATCTTTTCTTCGCCATAGCAGAAAGAGAAAATCTGGGGCTTTACATCAGCCGTGACAAAGGTGCAACTTTCAGAGAAGTGTCCATAAAAACGGACATAAAGTGTCCACGATACGCTCACTATCAGCTTTCAAGACAGCCAGATAAAAGCGGAGTATTCTGGCTTGCAAATGGCATAAAGGGACTTTACCGCTTTGAGATAAAAAGCGACAGCGTGCAGATAAGCGATATTCTCCCTGAGGACAGGATAAACTGCATAGGCTTTGGAAAAGGACTTGAAGAAACTCCTGCAATGTATGTCACAGGAAATATCAGCGGCGAATACGGCTTTTATATTTCTGATGATCTTGGCGAAAGCTTCGCACGTATAAATACCGATAGACAGCAATACGGCGTTATACACTCAATATGCGGCGATATGCGTGAACACGGTGTTTTCTGCCTTGCCACAGGCTCTCACGGACTTATGTTCGGCAGGCAAAAAAGCCTTGCAAAGCCGTGAAAAATGTGGTATAATCAAAATAACATAATTGAAAGGAAGTTCAATATGACCTACAAGGAAGAATTTATAAAATTTATGGTAGACAGCGGAGTTCTCACATTTGGCGACTTCACACTCAAGAGTGGAAGAAAAGCTCCGTATTTCATCAACTGCGGAAACTATAAAACAGGTGAACAGCTCGCAAAGCTGGGCGGCTTTTACGCTGATTGCATAGCTGACAACAAAATACCTGTTGAAACACTTTTCGGACCTGCATATAAGGGTATCCCTCTTGCTGTTTCAGCCGTTATCGCACTTGCAACAAAGTATGGCATTGACGTTTCTTACTGCTTTGACAGAAAGGAAGCTAAGGATCACGGCGAGGGCGGAATGTTCGTTGGAAAGAAGCTTGCAGACGGAGAAAAGGTAATAATCATCGACGATGTTATGACATCAGGCAAGGCTCTCAGAGAGTCAATGCCAAAGCTCAAAAGTGCCGCAGACGTAAACGTAACAGGCATGGTAATAACAGTTGACAGAATGGAAAAAGCACTGGATACTGACCTCTCTGCCGTTGAACAGGCTTATAAGGACTTCGGCGTAAAGGTATATTCTATCGTAAACATCAACGATATTATCAAGGCTATTCAGGACGGCGTTGTTGAGGGTAAGGAGTATCTTGACAAAATGCTGGAATACCGTGCAGCATACGGAGTTGACCACGAATAATAAGCCTGCTTTGAGAAAAATTTAAGGTCATTTTAAAGTTACAAATTGAAACAATTTGTAACAGTATTGTAGTGAAATGTAACTTGTCTGTTCTTGAAGTTACAGCCCCTAAAGGCTATAATATGTAATGTAGAACAGAGAAAGAAAAAAGAATGTAAACACTAAGATCAAACTCTTAGCTCGTTTCATCCTCTCCAAAATTTTTACACAAGCAAAGGGCAGCCGATGGGTTGCCTTTTTGTTTTGTCGAAATGAGCAGAATAAATGTAAAAAAAGTGTTAAGTGCTTGACAAGTGACGTATATAATGGTATAATAATAAAGCTGATTTGTTCAGCATATTGATAAATACTACATAGAACTACTGTCTAAACTGAAATGATGGGCTTCTATGAGTCATAATTTTAGTTTGGAAGGAGGAAGTCAAATGAGAGAAGGAATTCACCCAAAGTATGAGGAAACAACAATTACTTGCGCTTGCGGTAATGTTATCCATACTCGTTCTACAAAGAAGGATATCAAGGTTGAAATTTGTTCTAAGTGCCACCCATTCTACACAGGTAAGCAGAAGCTCGTAGATACAGGCGGACGTGTTGACAGATTCAAGAAGAGATTTAATCTTAACTAATTTTCAAAGGGAACGGATAATTCCGTTCCTTTTTTCTTTTATATGAGGAAACCAAATGGGATATACAACAATCTATGAGGAAGCTCAGGCGAGCTTTACGGAGAAAAAGTCAGAATTTATCGGGCATATCGCACCTGTCAGCACCGCTGATGAGGCTGTCGCATTTATAAACAGGATAAAAGCCGAAAACCGCAAGGCTAGGCACAACGTCTATGCCTATGTGTTGAGAGAGGGTAACGTTTCACGATACAGCGACGACGGCGAGCCACAGGGTACAGGCGGAGTGCCTGTGCTTGATGTAATAAACAAATCCGGGCTTACAGACGTTTGTGTGGTGGTGACACGATATTTCGGTGGAATACTTTTGGGGGCAAGCGGTCTTACAAGAGCCTATTCTCAGGGTTGTTCAATGGCGGTGAACGCTGCAAGAAAAATGAAAATGTGTGAGTGTTCAAGAATATCCTTTTCCTGCGACTATACACTTTATGGCAAGGTCAGCTATGCACTGCCTGAATATGGCGTGATAATGGAAAAAGAGGACTTTGCAGACTCTGTAAACCTTGCGTTTCTTGTGAAGTCTGAGCTTGCAGACAATCTAAAAAAACAGCTTACGGATATATCCTGCGGCAAGCTTGAATTGTCAGAAGAAACAAATCTTCTTGCTGATTTTGCGTGAAATTTGTGCGACTATACAAAAACATTCAGCCTTTATGTAAAAATAAAGGCTTTTTTGAACTATTATAGTATATATTATATAGAGTTAGTATGTTTTATATACTGTAAGGGGGAATTTTTGTGCTGCCGAGAGAACAAACCGAGTTGTTTGAAAAACAATTTCTGAGCGAAAACGCCTGCTTGTCTGTTGATTCAAAAGGGCGTAAAAAGCCTTGCGAACCTTGTCCGCTGAGGACGTGTTTCCAGCGTGACCGTGACAGGATACTTCACTGCAACTCTTTCAGACGGCTGAAGCATAAAACTCAGGTCTATCTGTCCCCTGCAGGCGACCATTATAGAACACGACTTACTCATACCCTTGAGGTAAGTCAGATCGCACGAACTATCTCACGGGCTTTGCGTCTCAACGAAGATCTCACCGAAGCTATCGCACTGGGTCATGACCTTGGTCATACGCCTTTTGGTCATGCAGGAGAAAGGGCTCTCAACGAGCTTAGCCCTGACGGCTTTCACCATTATGAGCAAAGCCTGCGTGTAGTGGATATTTTGGAAAAAGACGGCAAGGGTCTTGACCTCACAGAAGAAGTCCGTGACGGAATATTAAAGCACACTAACATGATAGCCGACACGAAAGAGGGCTATGTTGTGCGATTTGCAGACGTTATCGCCTATATAAATCACGATATCGACGATTCCGTTCGTGCAGGCATTATGACCGAGGAGGATATCCCGAAAAACATCACAAAGGTTCTTGGCGGATCCAAGTCTGAGAGGATAACCACTCTTGTGACCTCGCTTATCAAGGGCGGAGCCGAAAACCTGCATATGGACGACGAAGTGAGTGACGCCTACACTGCACTGCATAGATTTATGTTTGACTTTGTGTACACAAATCCAAAGTGCAAATCAGAAGAAGTCAAGGCTAAAGACATGATAGCAAAGCTCTATGACTACTATGTTCATCATATCGAAAAGCTGCCTGCCTTTTATATGAATCTCGCCTATCAGTTTGGAATTGACCGTGCTATCTGCGATTACATATCAGGCATGACAGACGGCTTTGCCATTGAGACCTTTAAAAATCTGTTTATCCCATTGGGGTGGACAAAGTATTAGCGCATACCCAAGGAGGAAGAAATTTGCCGCTGCCTATAGATTTTATAGAAAGACTTAAAGCTGCCAACCCTATCGCAGAGGTCATGAGCAGCTACGTCACCCTCAAAAGAACAGGCAGAGATTATGTTTGCCTCTGCCCTTTTCACAACGAAAAAACCCCGTCCTGCCATATTCACCCTGACAAAGAGTATTTTCACTGCTTTGGCTGCGGAGCAGGCGGAGATGTTATCACTTTTACAATGAAGTACAATAATCTGGACTATTGGGAAGCTGTCAAGCTCCTTGCAGAACGTGGCGGAGTGCCGCTTCCGGAGGATAACGGCTATGACAGCAAGCGCACCGATACCAGAAAGCGCTTCTATGAAATGAATAAAACAGCCGCAAGGTTTTTCTATCATCAGCTAAAGACACCACAGGGCAAGGAATGTCTTGACTATCTTATAAACAAACGTAAGCTCAGTATTGAAACCATAAAGAAATATGGAATGGGCTTTGCTCCAAACAGTTGGTCTGCCTTGAAAAGCTATATGCTCTCCGAAGGCTTCACCGAGGAAGAATTGGAGCAAGGCTCGCTTATCTCACGTTCACAGAAGAATACCCGAAATACGTTCGATTTCTTTGTAAATCGTGCAATGTTCCCTTTTATCGACCTTGCAGGTCATATAGTGGGCTTTGGCGGAAGAGCGCTCACACCTGACGATAAGAGAAAATACCTTAACTCAAAAGATACCCTTGTGTATTCAAAAAACAGATTTCTTTTCTCCATGAACTTCGCCAAAAACGCCGCAGTGAAAGATAAGACCATTCTTCTGTGCGAGGGTAACCTTGACGTTATTTCCCTTAATCAGGCAGGCTTTGAGAATGCCGTAGCTTCCTGCGGAACTGCGCTCACCCCTGAACAGGCGAAGATAATATCCAACTATGCAGATATTGTGCCAGGAGGAAAAGGAAGAATGACCAGAAGAGAAATGCGGGAACACTGTTTTAAAATGTTATTTGGGGTAGATTTTTACCCGGCAGAGGAGAAGGAAGAGCAGTTAGAGAGATATTTTGAAGCGCCGAAGGAGGATGTGACCGGCGAAGACGGAAAAGATGAGATCCTTCATGATCCGTTTGAGAAAGAAGAGGATCGCGCATATCTCGAAAAACGCGTCGAGAAGATCATGGAACTGATCCCGGAGATCGATGAAAAGATCAACGAGATCGCGGAAGGCTGGAGAACAAGACGTATGGGTAAAGTTGAGCTTACGATTTTACGTCTTGCAGTGTTCGAGATGAAATATGATGAGGAGATCCCGGAGAAGGTTGCCATCAACGAAGCGGTTGAACTCGCAAAGAAATTCGGCGGAGATGAAGCTCCGGCGTTTGTAAACGGTATCCTTGCAAAACTGATCCAGAAAGGCAATTAAACGATGGCAGGTGTTTACTCTGTTGCACAGGTAAATTCATACATCAAAAATATGTTTGCACAGGACTTCCTTCTTCGCCGCCTGTCGGTGAAGGGGGAAGTTTCCAACTGTAAGTATCACAGTTCCGGACATATCTATTTCACACTGAAAGACGGCGGCGGAACACTTCAGGCTGTCATGTTCGCAAGCCAGCGCCGCGGCCTCAACTTTAAGCTTGCCGAGGGACAGCAGGTTGTTGTAAAAGGAACTGTGGATGTCTACGAGCGGGACGGAAAATACCAGCTCTACGCGTCAGAAATCGAACTTTCCGGGCGCGGGGACCTGTATCTGAGATTTGAAAAACTCTTAAAAGAGCTGGAAGAGATGGGGATGTTTGACCCGCAGTATAAGCGGCCGATCCCGCGGTTCGCAAAGACCGTGGGAATCGTCACAGCGCCCACGGGAGCTGCGATCCGGGATATCATGAATATCTCCCACAGACGGAATCCATATGTCCAGCTGATCCTCTACCCGGCCCTGGTTCAGGGAGACGGCGCAAAGGACAGCATCGTAAAAGGAATCCGGACGCTTGATGCGATGGGACTGGATGTCCTGATTGTCGGGCGCGGCGGCGGTTCGATCGAAGACCTTTGGGCCTTCAACGAGGAGGAAGTCGCCAGAGCGATCTTCGCATGCAATACGCCGGTGATCTCCGCAGTCGGTCACGAGACCGATGTGACGATCGCGGATTACGCGGCAGATCTTCGGGCACCGACTCCGTCAGCGGCGGCAGAGCTTGCGGTATTTGATTATTTCCAGTTCCGGATGGATCTGAATGCGAGAAAACAGCGCCTGATGAAGGAGATGGGTACAAGTCTTGAGCGGGCTAAAAGCAGGTTAAAGCATGATGAGCTGACATTGCGGTTTTATGACCCGAAGAGCCAGCTGAATGAGAAGAAAAAACGGCTGGCGGACGCGGAAGATACACTTTTACGTCTGATCGCAGAGCGGCAGCAGGAGACGAGACGTGATCTGCAGAATGCGGAGACACTGCTCAGAAGATCCATGGCGGACCGGCTTGCGGCTGATAAGAGAAATCTTGCGGTGAAGAGTGAACGTCTGTGGGGACTGTCCCCGTTAAAGAAGATCAGCGGCGGATTCGGATTTATCACGGACGGGGATGGCAAACGTCTGGAGACTGTGGAACAGGCGGAAGCCGGAAAACGGATCACGGTCCGGGTGAAGGACGGTCGGATCGGGGCTGTTGTAGATCATGTTGAGAAGTATCAGTAGAAATGGATTTTTGCACGTAACTATGAAGGTACTGAATCGTTATGTAGTTTGCGGGAAAATAGAACAACACGGCAGTACATTCTGCCACAGTGAGGAATCATATGGATGACGAGACAAGAAAACAGATGAATGTCGAGGAGACATTTGCGGCTCTCGACCGGATCATCGGAAAGCTGGAAAAGGGAGACGGATCTTTGGAGGACGCTTTCGCTGATTATGAAGAGGGCATGAAGCTTGTAAAGAGCTGTAACGAAAAAATTGAGACGATTGAAAAAAAGATCCTTGTTTTGAGTGGAGATCAAACGGAGGAAAAGGAAAATGGCGGACAATTTTAAGGAAAGGTTCAGTCAGGCGGTCAAGGAGACTGAGACAGTCGTATATTCATATTTGCCGGAGGAGACCGGACACCAGAAGACGATCTTTGAGGCAATGAATTACAGTGTAAAAGCAGGTGGAAAGCGCTTAAGACCGCTTCTCATGCGGGAAGTGTACCGTCTGTTCGGCGGAAACGGTCCGGAGATCGAGCCGTTCATGGCGGCCATGGAGATGATCCACACCTCGTCCCTGATCCATGACGATCTGCCGTGCATGGATAACGACATACTGCGCCACGGTAAGCCCACTACTCATACGGCTTTTGGTGAAGCAGTGGCCATGCTTGCAGGCGATGCACTCCAGCCGGAAGCCTTTCTGTTCTTAGTCAGAACGAAGCTGCCTGCTGAGCAGAGAATTAAGCTCGTCGAGCTTTTGGCCTACGCATCTTCCACGCGAGGCATGTGTGGAGGGCAAGCGATTGACCTGAGCGTCGTCGGCAATCAGAAGATGACGATTGAAGAGCTGCGCCTAATGCACTCGATGAAAACGGGGGCGCTCCTTAAGGCCTCAGTACTTCTGGGTGCGTTTGCCGGAAAAAAGACTCCTTCACAGCACGATCTTTCGCAGCTTGAGGTTTATGGAAATGCTATCGGTTTGGCTTTCCAAATCGTCGATGACATTTTGGATGTCGTCGGCGATACGGCTGAGCTTGGTAAAACAGCCGGTAAGGATGCTTTAGGAGATAAACCGACTTACGTCAGCCTGCTTGGCCTGGAAAAAGCCAAAGAACTTGCTGAAGAACAATATTTAATTGCCGCCAAAGCCGTTGAAGGGCTCAGCGAAGATTTGGACGGCAAAGAACGTTTAATCGAAATCGCTGATTTCATCATCAAAAGGACTCACTAAGAAGTAAGCAGCGATGAC
>ERZ773110.3134-NODE-3134-length-9843-cov-4.041786_pt1 | contig 9843 bp, 9 predicted proteins | sample MGYA00580568_ERZ773110 | MGnify/ENA primary metagenome ERZ773110 (study PRJEB29015, sample SAMEA2737870) | human gut metagenome | biome: human gut; feature: human-associated habitat; material: faeces | place: China | collected 2012 ... | reverse complement strand
TGGCCTATAATGATACACCTTGAGATTAGCCAGCACGCAGTGGTGGAGGTGAGATTCCTGTGATGTCTGTATGCCTTTTGTGGCAAGAACCGCAGACAGTCTGGATTGACTGCCCAAGGAAAACCCCTAGATGGAAGAACACTGGCACAGTGTTCTTCGGCATGAAACATAGAATTACTTGCGTTCCGTACTTTGGAATGCTAGAAATTCTTTTCATGCTTCTCTGTCTTTGCAGCGTTCCGGCTCCGGGAAGTAGTGTCGAATAGGAGCAAGTCACTTATAAGAAGTGAAGGATTATGGCAGTGAGACTAAATCACAGAATCCATGCGGCAGAGGTACAGAAGGCTTCTGCCGCATTCTTGTGTGTTTTAGTAGCACAGAAATTAACGAAGTGTGAAGCGGAGAAAGATATGAAGGTTGTAGGTTATATGAGAGTAAACAGCATTGAGCAGTTAGGAGGAACACAAGTGGCAGAGAAAGAAAGGAGCATGGTAGAAAAGATATTGGATACGGAAAGGGCTGGATATGCCTATTTTTATCCAAGTGACGGAGGGAATAGACAGGAGTTTTTTATTTCCACTACACCAGAGAATATGGCGAATTTCCTTGGCAGTCATTTTTATGATGCAGAGAAGATGATAATTACCGATATGGTTGACCGTTTGATTTTGGATACCTATGGTGGCTTTATCAATACCTGCCCGGATCAGAAGCTGTGTGCAGAGATTACTCCCTATCTTGCACCGATACAGATGGGAGAGAAGGAAACCGGGGAAATTTTGATGGTAACCAAAGAAGAATCGGATATGTATTTTGCTGCAGAGGACCAAGCAGTCACGATGGCAGAATGTCAGATGATGTAAGTGTGTTTCTTTGGGGGATGAATTTACTTTGTCTAAAATTTGGAGGAAAAGCAATGAGAGTAATCATTATTATAGTATGTGCGACAGGCGTAATTCTGGTAGTGGCTACCTGCATGGCGGTAAAAACCGTCAGTTTATATGAGTTGGATTAGGAGCAGCTTATGAAGAAGGAATCCAATGAAGTCAGATATAAGCTGGCAGAATTGCTGCTTAAAAAGATGCAGGAAAACGGTCTTATAAGCGAGGAAGAAAGGGAAAAAATCGCTGTTTTGAACATTGAGACTTTTTCTCCTGAACTTGTCAAAGTATATCTGTAAAAACGCTAGATATAATGAAAAAAGTGTGGTAGTGTATGTTGCTAACAAGGGAGCAATTCCTTGAAATAAAAGGGAAGGAGAACCTAAGATGGCTAAAAAAGTAACGGTCATAAATGTGATTTCCGAAAGCATACATACACAGCCACAGCAGAGGTTAAAAGTGTGTGCCTATGCCAGAGTCAGTACCGGCTCAAGGGCGCAGGCAGAATCCTATGCCACACAGGTAGAATATTACACCGAAAAAATAGAAGGTAACCCACTCTGGGAATTTGCAGGAGTGTATGCAGATGAAGGAATTACCGGAACCAAGGTAAAGGGCAGGGATGATTTCAAGGCCATGGTAGCCGCCTGTGAAGAGGGAGATATCGACCTGATCCTGACCAAGTCCATAACGAGATTCACCAGAAATACTGTGGAATGCATACAAACCATCCGTAAATTAAAGGCAATCGGTGTGGGGATTTATTTTGAAAAAGAGAATATAAACACATTAACCGAAGCTAGTGAACTGATGCTGACAATACTGGCATCCGTAGCACAGGGAGAATCGGAAGATTTTTCGGGCAATAACCGCTGGGCAATCATCAACCGTTTTGAGAACGGTACCTTTATCGTAGGAACGCCGGCATACGGATACCGTAAGGATGAGGACGGAAACCTTATCCTAGAGGAGACTGAGGCAGAGGTGGTAAGGTGGATTTTTGAAAGTTACTTAAATGGCATGGGAGCCTATGTGATTGCCAAGATACTGAATGAGCATGGGATACCGACTATACGTGGATGTGAGAAATGGCAGGACAGCGTAGTTAAAAATATTTTGATGAATCCGGTGTATGAGGGAGATGCCCTGCACCAGAGAACCTACACCGAAAAGCAGTTTCCATTTACCAGAAAGGTAAACTATGGACAAATGAATATGTATCTGACCAAGGATGCCCATCCACCCATCATAACCCATGAGGAAGCAGAGGCGGTACGGAGTATCATGGAGTACCGGAGCAGGACGCTGAATATGAATGGGGAAAGATGCCAGAACAGGTATATTTTCTCAAGCAAAATTATTTGTGGGGATTGTGGAAGTCATTTCCGCAGGCAGAAAATATACATAGGAAAACCATATGAGAAAATCATCTGGACCTGCCATAAGCATGTGGAGGATAAGGAGTCCTGCCATATGAAAGCAATCAGAGAGGATGTATTGCAGCAGGCATTTGTAGATATGTGGAATAAGCTGTACACCAATCAGGGAACCGTACTGGAACCTTTACTGAAAGCCTTAACGGAGCTGGCAGCAAGTAAGCCGGATACCGAAGAAATCGAACAACTGGATAATGAGATACACTCCTTAAGCGAGCAGAGCCAAATCCTGAATCAAGTAATGAAGAAGGGATATATGGACTCTGCTCTTTTTATGGAGAAAAATAATCTGCTGGCTCACAGGCTGACGGAATGCAGGCGAAGGAAAACGCTCCTTGCAAGAAAGCATAAGAGAACCAAGGAGATTGTGAGGACGGAGCAGCTTATCGGACTATTAAAGCAGGAAGGATATCAGAGGGAGTTCAAGGAAGAATTGTTTGACATGACGGTAAAGGAAATTCGCATATCCCTGGACCATGAAATCAACTTCTGCCTAAAGAATGGTCTGGTACTGACAGAAAAGGAAGGAGGCAGTGAGGATGCAGTGGCATACACCAATCGGGTATAAGGTTCTGAATGGAAAAATAGTGGTTTATGAGGAACACCGTAAAATCGTAGAGCAGATTTTCAGAGATTACGACAGCGGAATCTCAGCCCTTCGGATAGCAAAGGATTTAAAAGATAGAGGCATAAAAAATGCCCATGACAGGGTAGGCTGGTCCCACGCCTCCATAGGCAGGATACTGGAGAATTACAACTACCTTGGTACCGAGGATTATGAGCAGATCATAGATAAGGAACTGTTTGAAAGAGTACAGAAAAAAAGGGAGCAGGTACGGACCACGGGGAGCCGGGGAAAGCACAGACCGAACAAAAGGGAAAGGCTCATATTCAGCGGAGTGCTGCGATGTGCAGAGTGCGGATGCCCCTACAGCCATATTCAGCCACACAGTAAGAGAGTGAATGGAATACCCAAGTGGAAATGTAAAAATTATGTGTACCAGAACAGGGTATCCTGTGGTGGCGGTTTTATATCGGACAGGCAGGTAGAAGAGGTATGTACCATAGCCATAAATAAGCTGATACAGAATCCCGGACTGACAGAGAAATATGAAAAGAAGGAACAGCAGGTCAGTCCCGAATACCGCAGAATTACAAGTAGCATAGCAGATGCTGAAGATATAGGAGCCGATGAGATGACGGCACTTTTATTTAAGCAGGCTTCTAAGCGGTACAAAACGCTGGAGGTCAGGGATGAGGATATCAAAGCAGAGGAAATGAGGGAAGCACTTGTAGGAAGAGAGGAAATCGGGGAATTTGATGAGGAACTGTACCGGAAGCTGATAAAGCAGATTGTGGTGTACAAGGACGATTCCGTAAGAGTAATTTTCCCTAACAATAACAGTATCAAGATAGGCTACCGGGATTTATAGGAGCCGGAAAGGAGCAGATATGCCACAGACAGCGATAAAGAAGAAAGTATCCATGATACCTGCGAAACCGCAGTATGACAGGAGTATCAAGCTGTCAGAGAAGAAATTGCGGGTAGCAGCCTACTGCCGAGTCAGTACAGAGCTTGAGGAGCAGGAGAGCAGCTACGAGGCACAGGTGGAATATTATACTCGAAAAATACAGGAAACAGACAACTGGAAGATGGCCGGGATTTATGCCGATGACGGAAAAAGTGCAACCAACACTAAAAAACGTGACGATTTCAATGCCATGATAAAAGATGCACTGGACGGAAAAATCGACATGATACTGACAAAGTCGGTAAGCAGATTTGCAAGAAATACAGTAGACTCCCTGCTGACCATAAGAAAACTGAAGGAAAAGAATGTAGCAGTGGTTTTCGAAAAAGAGGGTGTCAACACCTTGGATGGAACCGGAGAAATTCTGATTACCATCTTAAGCAGTCTGGCACAGGAAGAAAGCCGTAACATCAGTGAGAACACCAGATGGGGTGTGGTCCGAAGGTTTGAAAATGGCAAGATGATAGTCAACCATAACAAATTCATGGGTTACACGAAAAACGAAAATGGCGATCTGGTCATTGTACAGGAAGAGGCAGAAATCGTGAGGTTGATTTTCAGGCTATATCTGGAAGGATACAGCGCCAAAAAGATAAGCCAGTACCTAGAGGAGAATGGCATAAAAACAGCAACCGGGCAGGATAAGTGGTATGACTCGGTAATCTTTAAAATGCTCCGCAATGAAAAGTACATGGGAGATGCCCTGCTACAGAAGACCTACACCGTAGATTTTATGACCAAGAAAAAGGTCATCAACAAGGGAATCGTGCCACAGTATTATGTGGAAGATGACCATGAGCCAATCATACCGAAGGAATTATTTTACCGGGTGCAGGAAGAACTGGCGAGACGTGCATCCATGAATAAATCAGCGGTCACGCGCAAGAAGAACCAGAAAAGTAAATTTTCCTCAGAATATGCCCTCACCGGTTTACTACTCTGTGGAGACTGTGGGCAGGAGTACAGAAGAGTCACATGGTCCAGAAATGGCAAAAAGAAGATTGTGTGGCGGTGTAGCAACCGACTGACAAACGGAACCAAGCACTGTAAAAAATCCGAGACACTGGAAGAGGGAGTATTGAACAGAGCAGTCATGGAGGCCATAAACAGAATTACCAGAGGAGATGGGGATTTTGTAGGAGCCTTCCGCCAGAACGTCATCCGGGTAATCGGAAGCTACAACGGAGAGCAGGAACCGGATGAATACGATGAAAAAATCAAAGAAAAGGAAGAAGAGATGGTGGCTCTGATTGCGGAGAATGCAAGGGTAGGCTCTTACACCGATGAATTCGATGAGAGATACCGCAGGATTGCAGAAGAAATCAACACCTTAAAAGAGGAGCAGATAGAGGCCAGACGGAAGAAAAAGCTGGCTGACAGTTATGAACAGCGGTTGAAGGATATGGACAGTTTCCTAGAGAAGCAGACCTGCCAGATACCAGAATTTGATAATGACCTTGTGAGAAGACTGATAGCAAGCATCAAGGTAGTCTCTGCCGAGAAGCTGATTATCCAGTTCCAGTCGGGGATCGTCATGGAGCAGGAAATCAGATATGAGTAAATGACAGGCAGGGATGACAACTGAATAGGGAAACGGAATTCCTGCCTGTATTTATGGTAAGAATAAAATGCCCGATGGGTTCGGGCGTTTTATTGTTGGCATAAATTAATAATAAGAGATTTGGATTGGAGTTATATATAATTTGTTGTATAATGTTGAAAGAGAAGGACTTGTGAAATTATTGTTGATTAAGAGGAAAGACAAATGGCACAGTTTAGAATAAAAACTAGTAAAAATGAAGTATTATGCCCAAGCGAAATGGAGAAGCATGAAAAGAAATCATTATTTGATAAATGCAAAGATGAAAAACTGAAACTTTTTTGCAATTGTAATGGGGCTTGTGAATATAAAGTGCGTAATGGAAATTGGGCAATATATCCATGTAGTCAAGGAAAACAAGCAGAACACGAGGATTGGTGCCCGAAATCGAAAGTATACTTAGATAAACGCGATTATAATGCTGGATTTTTGATTGATGATGAGACAGGGGAGGTCCGGGTGCATTTGTCAGAACCACTAATGCATCGGGAGCAAAACGATGATGAAGCGAATGAAAATGGACCAAATGAAAATGTTCCACGAAATCATGATGGGGGAGACAGAAGATATCCTCAGCATCAGCAAGGAGAAATTACGATTTCTGCTATGATAAAAAAGATGAATATGCTTACATTTAAGCATGTTGCATTTTACAAAGGAAATAATGAGACAGTGTATCCTAAAACGAATGTAATGATTAAGAAAATGTTTTGGGCGGAAAAGAGGACAAGGATAGGAACTAAGAAAAAGAGTATTGCTGATTTAGACCGTCTAAAAGATGGTCTGGAATTTGTATATAAAGAATTAGCAGAGATACCTACATATAAAGCAGATGATAGGATTACACGTTTAGTAATAAAAGAAGAGAAAGATGGTAAGGCGTTAACAGTTCCGGTTTATACACAAGAATTGATTAGAGCGCTTGAGGAGTACGAAAATACTTATGCGACCGATGACCTATCAAATAGGAATATTATTTTAGCTGGATTTCGAGATAAGTATGCAATGTATAGCTTAAGATTTCTTTTAGTAAACGATTATGGGTTGTTTTCTGAGAGTAATTATGAAGTGCAGATGTATAATGCCATTTGTGAAATAATGAACCAAAATAGATACAAGGAAAAAGGTGTGTTCTTTTATAAGCCTTTTGAATATGGATATGGTGCCTATGGGGACAAATATTTGGAAGATGGTATTATCGAATTTGAAGGGACAAATAAAAAAATAGTTATAGAAGTTTATGGTAGAAATGATGAGGATTATTTAGAGAGAAAAGATATTAAGTCCCAAATGCTTTCTGGGAAAGATAATATATATATTTATATTCCATGGGAGGCATATAATAATGAGCCATTACCATATAAGAGAATTTGTGCTGAAATAGAAGGGGTATTAAATGAAGTAAATTCTCAATGATTGTTTAAGGAAAGCAAGAAAAAATTAATGGAGGAGCTAGAAAGATGATTTTATCTGATAATGAAACCAAAGTCGATTTACTTAATAATGAGGCGATAGCAAAGACAATAGTTTCTCTTATTAAAGACAGTAAAGAGCAACCAATTTCTATCGGTATTCATGGGGACTGGGGAGCAGGCAAATCTAGTATTCTTGAAATGGTAGAAAATGAAGTAAAGACGTCTGCCACGGAGTCAGGTAAAAAGTATGCATGTATTCGATTTAATGGTTGGAAGCATCAAGGATTTGAAGACTCCAAAGTTGCTTTAATGAGTTCTATTATTTCAGAGCTTGAAAAAAAAGAAAAACTTGGTGCGAAGGCTGGAGAAATATTAAAAAAACTGTGGAGAAATATAAATTGGATGAGCGTAGCCAAGACTGCCGGAAAAACAGCATTGGGACTTGCTACGGGTACAGCACCTCTTACATTACTATCTTCAACGATGGATATTTTGAAAGCAACGGTAACCACTAAAGAAGGAATTGCTGGAGCAATTGAGTCTATTGGTGGCTATTTAAAGGATGCCAACATTACGGAAGATACATCAAGTAATAAACAATTTTCTGAATTTCAGGATAATTTTAATGAATTGTTAGAGGATGCATCTATTGAAAAACTTATTGTATTAATTGATGATTTGGATAGATGTTTACCGGATGTGGCAATCAATACATTAGAAGCAGTAAGATTGTTTATGTTTACAGAAAAAACAGCGTTTGTAATTGCAGCAGATGAAAGTATGATACGTTATGCAGTCAAAAAGCATTTTCCAGATGCAATTGACGAAAACAAATTTAATACAGGAGACGCTTTTGCAAATAGATATTTAGAAAAATTGATTCAGATTCCATTTAGAATTCCTGCGTTAGGTGAGGTAGAGGCTTGTATATACATAATGTTGCTTATGGTAGGTTCGGTTTTTGCTGATGAAAATCCCAATTATAAAAAGCTGAGAGAAGAAGGATTATCAAGAATAAGGAAGCCGTGGAATGTAGAAAGTCTCACAGTTGACGATGTAAAAGGGCTTCTTGGAACTGATTATGAGAAGGCTGCAAATGAAGTATTGATTGCGACACAAATATGCCATTTGCTAGCACAGAATACAGATGGAAATCCAAGGAAGATAAAACGGTTTGTAAATATGCTGCTGTTACGTTATGAAATTGCGAAGAATCGTGGGTTTGGAGATGAACTGGAACTTGCAATTTTAGCAAAGATGATGCTGGCAGAATATTATGAAACAGATTTTTATAAAGAATTACCTAATCATTTGGATTCAGAAGGAAAATGGGGAGAAATACCGGAAATACTTTCTGATATTCAAAAAATGGTCGAAGACAAGGAAGCAGTGGAAGCAAAAGAGCGTTGGTATGATTTAAATAAGATTGGGGAATGGCTTATTACGGAACCGGAAATTACTGACAAAGACTTGAGACCATATTATTATGCTTGCAAAGAAAAGATTGATTACTTTTCAGGTAAATCTTCTCAAAGTGATTTATCAGAAGTTGTTGATTTGCTTTTTAGAGATGAAATGACGATTGTTGGACATATTGAGGATTTGCAAAACTTGACAAGTCAAGAATCTGACCAAGTGTTTGATGTTGTTGTTCAAAAAATCATGGAAAGAGGTCAATTTGATACGAAACCGAAGGGGACAGATGGTTTAATTATATTGGTACAGAATAAACCTGATCTTCGGAAAAGTTTGGTAAATTTTATAGATGCTATTCCTGTTTCTAATGTTGGTGTGTGGATTATACATGGATGGGATAAAGCTATTCCGAAGGACTGTGAAGAAAGAAAGACTTTAAATCAATATTTTGACAAACTTAAAAGTGGCGGTACATCAGTTGTTAAGGCTGCTTTAAAAAAGATGTGAGGTGATTGATAATGGGAACATCAACACATAATGGAGGACAAAAAGGAGGAACACCGCTAGTACCATCATGGTTACAGGACCCTGATGAAAATATGCAAAATGAAACGCTTCAAGGTGTCAATGGTAATCAAATTCCACCGACAGGTGATGCGGAACGTTTTACAGCACCACGTGGTGAATTTACAAGATATATAAATTCTGGTGGACGGGATAGCAGTTTAGGGCGGAAAAGTGTTTCTAATTACATAAGAAATTCTTTAGGTGGTAGTTCAAATGCGACGCAAAGAATGGGAGCAGCCAGAAGCAGTACAGCGAGATTGTTAAATATTGCGGGTGCATTTGCTTCAGGCGGAGCAAGAGCTGTCGAGCAATATCTTTCTATTGAAAACCTTTCCCATAAGACTGCAAGTGATGCATTTATTGCTATTACTGATTTTGTTTGTCCGGATGGAGGACCACAAGATGAAGGCATTGCGCGGTCAGCATATATTTCTGCAATAGAAGAATCACCAGAGATAGCTACAATTAAATTTGAGGATTTGACCTCTGAACAGATTATGGTAATTGTGGAACGCACTATGGCAAATGCTATATTTAGTAGAATTACGAATGATATTGGAAATAAGATTATTTTGTTGCCACAGGATAGGGCCACATCGGACAGTATAATAGTTCAAATGAAAGACTTTGTTAAAGGTTCTGTATCTGATGCAGTAGCAAATCTGAACATACAGACAGGGAATATTCGACAGGGAGATTCGCTAAGAATAGTTAATCAAGTGTATAAGGAAGCATTTGATATTATGGTAAGTGCAGGTGAAAATGAATGAATCGATATAGGTTAAGAGCAAATTATGAAATTCAGAATATAGAGTCAAGGAGAGAGAATGGTACAGTTGTTGTTGATGTTCCTATGCTTTCTGCGGGTGAACTAAACTATGGATTAAACCATGTTAAGGAGAAACTATATAAAGAAAATGTATATCCCACGGAAATTGGATTTGATATTATGTCTCTGGCAACAATGGTTTATTTGGCAGATACACGTATTGAGAG
>ERZ773110.3132-NODE-3132-length-9852-cov-2.739920_pt1 | contig 9852 bp, 10 predicted proteins | sample MGYA00580568_ERZ773110 | MGnify/ENA primary metagenome ERZ773110 (study PRJEB29015, sample SAMEA2737870) | human gut metagenome | biome: human gut; feature: human-associated habitat; material: faeces | place: China | collected 2012 ... | reverse complement strand
GGTCGTCCGATAAATGTTACAAAACCGGATTTAAATTCATTTGCCATAAATTGTCCTTTCCCTGTTTTCTCTATAGTACATGTTTTACTTCATCAAAATATTCTTTATTCTGATCGATCTTCTCTTCATTTCCAATACAGCAGCGGTTTCCTGCTTCTACTACTGCTTTAACGATCGGTGCTAACGCTCTGATATCTTCCTGTGTACAGGATAATACCTGATCTCTGACCTTCTGAAGATCAGCTTCTGTCTTGCCTAAGAAATATGCATGAAAACTTCTTGCCCCCATATCAACAGCTTCCATTGGCATATCCATGCTTCCGATCGTTCCAATGATATATTTCTTCATATCGCGATCATCTGCATCAAAATCTGCCACATAATCTGCTGCCTCGTCGTATACTTTATAAGATTCAGAAAGGTTTGGATCACGGTATGTCACAAACATAGAATCTCCCTGATCTGAGAAACTGCACATGCATCCATACGCACCACCTTTGACACGGATCTGAATCCACAGATATTCATAGGAGAAGATCATCTGAAGCACTTTTAACGCTCCTGTATACTCAAGTCCTGCATCCTTAAAGTTTCCAGCGCATGCCACATACTGAACACCACCTGCAGTTGCAAATCCTTCATTGCTCTTTGTGCATGTAACTTTGACTTTCTCACCTTGTTTCTGGTCTTCATATAATCCTTCGATAAAGCTTTCCACTTCTGCTTTCATGAACTCAGGTGCTTCTTCTTTTCCTGTATAACTGATTGTCATATTTTGTTTTTCAAAGATCATTTTTGCAGCTTCTTTTAAACCATTGACGATATTGTCATATTCTTCATCGAAATCTTCATACCATTTCTTCACAGTCTCATACATCGTGATCCCCTGAATTGCTTCACGGTATGCTGCATATTCTGAGAAATAAGACATTGCACGGTTTGCTGCACTCTTGTGTCCTGTCTCTGTCAATGTGATCTTAAGGTTTGTATAAATCTGTCCGATGATCTCTTTTAATCGTTTCTTATTATCTAATTTGCTTTCAAATGCCACTTCTTTTAATAAATCAAATGCTTTTCCGATATTAGAGTAGAAGCATTTTGTCTTTAAGATAAACATTGGAAGAAATTCATGCACATCCGTTGGCATAACATCCATTGTTGCGCTGATGCCACCTGTCTCAATGCTGATCTCGTTTCCTAATTCCTGATAACTATAGTGTGTTGTATCAACGATCGTTAAGATCTCTGCTAAAAATGATGCATATGGCACGAGATCCATTGGCACATGACTCATATCAAATGCGAGCTTGATGTAAGCGATCTTGTTTGTAAAATACTGATGCCATAATACTTTCACACCACCAAGTTCAGATTCCACATTGGATAATGGTTTGACATCTTTTCTGATATCTTCAATGTCGATCACTGGAATCTTCTCTAATTCTTCTTTTGTAGATGCTTCTTCCTGTGATGCTTTTAACTGTTTCGTCTCTTCGACTAATTTCTTTACTTCTTCTTCGGATAAAGAATCTTTGTAAGCCTTTAATTTATCTGCTTCTTCCTGATCTTTGATCTTCTGTAAGCCTTTCTTTGGCTTCATCACCACGATCGTTTTATGGTTATTATTGATCAGATATTCTTTGATCAGATTCTCAAAATAGCCATTCTCGATCTCTTCTCTTAACTGTTTGAAGATCTCATTTGTCTTGATATGGATAAATGGTTTCTCATCGTCATATAACCAGCTGTCGTACATCTGAAGTCCATACATCAATCCCTTTGGAAAACGTCCAAAATTTGCTTCTCTGTATTTGAATTCATAGTAATTAAATGCTGCTAAAAGATTTCTTCTTGGAATTCCTTCTTTTGCGATCTTGGCTAAGTTCTCTTCTAAGATCTTAACAAATTCATCTTCCTGATCATCCCTTGCTTCCTGTGCGATCACAGAAAATACTGGCTGCATGATCCCATTATCATAAGAACTTTGAATATCTTTTCCAATCTGTGCATCCATCAAAGCTTTCTTCACTGGTGCTCCAGGTGCATCGAATAATACTCTGTTTAAGATCTCAAATCCTAAGTAAAGTTTTGCATCCAAGCTGTCTCCGATCACTGCATTGTAGGATAAATAAGTCTTTTCTTCTTCGGAGTCATTTTCCCCGACTGGATAGTATTCTTCCACTCGTTTCACTTCTGTAAATGGTTCTTGTTTCTCCCATGATGAATCGATCTGTTTCTCATCGAAATCTTTTAAATAATGTTCATCGATAAATGTCAGATATTCATCAACATCCATATCCCCATACAGATAAATATAGCTGTTGGATGGATGATAATAAGTCTTGTGGAAATCAAGGAACATCTCATAAGTTAAATCTGGGATTGCCTTTGGATCTCCGCCTGATTCAAACCCATATGGTGTGTCTTCCAATAAAGACTTCTGAATGATACGTGCAAGCTGCTGGTCTGGAGATGAGAAGACTCCTTTCATCTCGTTAAACACAACTCCATTATACGTCAGAGGAGCATCTTCGCTTAACAGATCATAATGCCATCCTTCCTGCTTTAAGATCTCTGGCTTCTTATAGATATTTGGATAAAATACAGCATCCAGATAAACATGCACCAGGTTAAAGAAATCTTTATCATTCTGACTTGCAACCGGATAAACAGTCTTATCTGGATAAGTCATTGCATTTAAAAATGTATTCAGTGATCCTTTGACCAGTTCCACAAATGGATCCTTCATTGGGAACTCTCTGGAGCCACAAAGTACGGAATGCTCTAAGATATGAGGAACTCCTGTATCATCTTGTGGTGGTGTACGGAATCCGATCTGGAATACCTTGTTATCATCTTCATTGGAGATCACAACCACTCTGGCTCCCGTCTTATCATGCTTTAAAATATATCCTGTTCCATTTAATTCTTCGATAGATTCTTGTTTGATGATCGTATATTTATTATTCATAAACCTTTAACAAAATCTCCTTTTTTCTATTCATTGATATCCTTTATGCTACTACAAATGGAACAGATTGAAAAGGGGGTCGGTTTGATTTTTGCATAAAAATACGGCACCGAAAGCTTATTCTCATGCTTTCGATGCCGCATTGATATTTTTTATCGTTTGATTGATCTTACTTTGGAAAAACTGCTGTATCTGTACTTGCCGGATACTTTTTTCATTGTGCGGACCTTAAAATAATATTTCTTTCCTTTTTTTAGTTTTCCTTTGGTATAAGATGATTTCTTAGAGGAAAGTGTTGCGATCTTTTTATATCCTGATTTCTTCTTTGTGGACATATAGATCTGGTATCCACTGACTCCTGAAACCTTCTTATATGTGATCTTGATCGCTTTCTTTCCACTCTTCTTTAAGCTCTTGATCGTTGGTGCTTTTGGATTACTTACGGTTGTTTTCTTAACAGCTGCCGTTGGTGCTACTGGTGCTGCTGGTGTCGTTGGTGTTGCTGGTGCTGGCGTATACCCTGCAGATGTCCAATTTCCAATCTTATAATCCAAATCAACATTTCCTGTAATTCCATCAATCTGACCTTTGTATACTGCCACATATGATAGCTTCCCTGATATCCACAGGTATCGTTATAATGTGCTACCCATCTTGGATAACGGTTAAAGATATCTGCTGTCAGCTTTGTCTCAAATAATGACTTAGAGCTGTAAACTGCTACATTCTTATATCCATTGGCTTCCAGTGTATTTAAAAATGTCTGTGCGATTTCTCCTGCTGTCTTTGAATCAATCTTATTCATCACAGAGTTATCTTCCATGTCATAATAAATTGGATATGTCAGATTCTTTCCCTGTACCAAACGGATTACATGCTGTGCTTCACTGCGTGCTTTCTCTACAGTGTCTGCATAGGAATATAAAAATGTTCCATATGGAATTCCAAGGCGTTCACATTCACTAGTATTGTTCTCCCACTGTGTATCATCCTGGTTCGTCTGATCCATTCCAATTCCACAACGGATGATCGCAAAATCAACCTGACCGCTGTTCTTAACTTTCTCCCAGTCGATCGTCCCCTGATGATAACTTACGTCAATTCCCTGTGCTGTTGCATTAGATGGTTTGACAACTCTTGTTAAACTTCTTGTCATACGTTCTGTCGTAGATTTGAGCTTCCCATCTGTATAACGGAAACTATTCTCTAGTCCATTTTTTTCTGCCTGCGTTGGTGTAATCTGACTTCCCCAGACCTTGCATGTTGTCTGAAATATCATAAACACGCTGATCAGCAATAAGAGTACCCCAACAACCAATCCAGTAAACATTCCTAGTTTTTCACTTCTCTTCATTTTCATCTCTGCCTCCTAAGTATGATCGTTTCCTTATTTTTTCTTCCACATTTATCATATCATATTTTTTTCGGCAGAAAGTGAACATTTTCTTAATTTTTCTGTAAATTTATACACATCCCATCTTGATCATCTCTCTTTTCAGGCGTTTGATGATCTTTTTCTCCAGTCTTGATATGTAAGATTGTGAAATTCCAAGCATATCAGCGACTTCTTTCTGTGTTTTTTCTTTTCCTTCTTTTTGATTGATCCCAAACCTTAATTCAATGATCATTTTCTCGCGGTCCGTAAGGATCGTCATGGCTCTTGTCAGAAGTTTCTTATCTACTTCATGTTCTAAGTCCTTGTAAATGATATCTTCATCGGTTCCAAGGATATCGGATAATAATAATTCATTTCCATCCCAGTCTACATTTAATGGCTCATCGATGGAAACTTCCATTTTTGTCTTGTTATTTCTTCTTAAATACATCAAAATTTCATTTTCGATACATCTGGATGCATAAGTCGCAAGTTTGATCTTCTTTGCCGGGTTAAATGTATTGATCGCTTTGATCAGACCGATCGTACCAATCGAAATCAGATCTTCCACACCGATTCCCGTGTTGTCAAATTTCTTTGCTATGTATACAACCAATCGTAGATTTCTCTCGATCAGCATGCTTCTTGCCGTTTCTTCATTGACAGTTCCTAACATATGGATCATTTTCTGCTCCTCCGCTGTATCAAGCGGTGCTGGAAGTATCTCCGTTCCCCCAATATAATGAATCTCATTTCCTCTTCCAAAAAATGTCCTTCTTCCACTTACCAAGCTCAACTTTAACACAATCATTACCTCCCATTTTTGATCAGATCCGGATGTAGTAACATTTCGTAAGCTCCCCATTTGGAAAGGGATACTTTGGATATGGCGATCACTGCCTTTTTGTGTTCTATTATCCGGTCCTCTTTCGTGATTTTCATATCATTTGCCATCACTGCCGGCATCATCCCATGTTCCCTTCCAACACTTTGATATGGAATCATGCGGATGCCCTCTGCTTCCTGCTTTTCTATCATCTTGAACAACGGCTCATGAAAATACTTCAAAAATGTTTCTTCTTCCAGAATACATACTGGCATTTGACTGACTGGTTCATATAAGAAATTTCCTGTATCCAAGAATGCACAAACCTCTAATTTCTTATGCAGGATCTTAAATTCCACTTGATAAAAAGATTCTTTGTCGTGATTCATATCTTTTACGGCTGATACATACAAATACCTTACAAGCATGCAGCTGGCTGTCGCAAGGATCAGCCACGGCAGAATGATCTGGCTTTTTATCATTGTAAAGATTCCACCAGTAAATAAACTCAACACCAGAAGATACACGCTGTATTTCCATGCTTTTTTCATTGGAAATGCACAAGATATCTTTACCGTCATAACAATGGAAATGATCATCAATCCCAATTTCAGTCCATGATCTTCGTCATAAAGCTGAAGTATAAGACATCCTGAAAAACTTCCAAAGATGGATGCGGCAAATATTTTATAAAATTTCATCTTTTTATGTATGATCCATTCCAGTAATTTTAGCTGGAACGCGATCATGATCCATTGTTCCAAAAACATTTCGATGAAATACATAATGCAATTATAGAAAATTTCTAAAAAATATTTTGTCATACCATGACGGTAACGCCCTGCAAGTTTTTACAGTTTCTGACGAAAACTTTCTTCTGTCTGCATCATCTGATAAAATAGAAGTTGAAATTTGTAGAAAAATACGATAAGAAAGGAAATTTTGAAATGACTCATGTGATTCATGAAATCCCTCCCGTATATGATGACCGATCAAAGATCCTGATCCTTGGTTCTTTTCCTTCTGTAAAGTCTAGAGAGGGACAGTTTTTTTATCATCATAAGCAAAACCGTTTCTGGAAGGTTCTTGCTGCAGTCTTTGAGGATACTCTGCCTGAAACGATCGAGGAGAAAAAAGAGTTTTTATTAAGACACAACATTGCCATCTGGGATGTGATCGCTTCCTGCGATATTGAAGGTTCCAGCGACAGCAGTATTAAAAATGCAGTGCCAAATGATTTTTCATTCATTTTAAAAACAGCCCCAATTCGCCAGATTTATACCAACGGTGGGACTGCTTATAAACTTTATCATAAATATTGTGAAAAAGTGACTGGATTTGAAGCTGTGAAACTGCCTTCCACAAGCCCTGCGAATGCTTCTTATTCATTAGAACGGCTGATACGTCAGTGGAATCAGATTTCAAATACCTGACCTGCACCTGTGATATCTCTGACGATATTCTTCCATCTGCGCCCATCTTCACAGTTTAAATAATGATGGTTGATCTTGTAATGCTCAAAGCAATGCATTGGGAATACAACTTTACTGTCCGTATGTTCTAAGAAATAATTCATTCCCCAGCAATACTTATCTTCCTGTCTTGGATCAAGGAGCATAAATGCAAGATCGATCTTCTTTCCTTCCAGATATTTCATCTCATCCTGGAAGGTCTTCTTGTAATATTCATTATCTTCCTCTGGTTCTCCATTCCAATGCCACCAGTTAAGATCCCCTGCATGGTAGATTGTCTTTCCTTCCACTTTCACAAGAAATGCTACTCCCATGTCATTTGATCTTAAAGTTTCTATTTCGATTCCGGCAACTTCCTTTTTTTCATGTGCTTTCATAACGACTGCACCTTCGTTATCTTTGATATCATCAGAAAGAATATAATGAATATCTTTATACTGTTCTTTTAGTTTCCAGATTGCTGGATCATAATGATCGGCATGACTGTGTGATGCAAAGACATAGAGAGTCTTACTGCCGTCAAATGATGGGATTTCTCCCTGATAGTAATCAAACAGCAGAACATTTTGTTCCATCTCAACCATAAAACCACTATGTTCAATAAATGTTACTTTCATTTCTGGTTATCCTCCAAAATCTTTTCCTTCATCTGCGGATCAAATTGTTCCTGTTTTAACATCTCAATCTCATATTTGTATGGCGGATAGGATTTCTTGCTGTCTTCCGCTTTGATATATGGTGTTTCTAAGATCTTAGGTACCTGTTCAAAGTCTTTGTGATGCACGATGTGATTTAACGTCTCAAATCCGATCGTTCCAAATCCAAGATTTTCATGACGGTCTTTTCCTGCACCAATCACATTCTTACTGTCATTGATATGAAAGACTGCGATCTGGTCTTTGCCAATCGTCTTATCAAACTGGTCAATGACATTTTCAAATCCTTCTCCAGACAGATCTAAGCCGCTGTCGCTCACATGACAAGTATCGAAGCAGACTCTTAATTTCTCTGGATATTTTACACCATCATAGATTCTTTTTAGTTCTTCAAACTCACGCCCGATCTCGCTTCCTTTTCCTGCCATTGTCTCTAGTGCGATATGAACCGGCATATCCTGATACATGACCTGATTTAATCCTTCGATGATACGATCGATTCCTTTGTCAACACCAGCTCCGACATGAGAACCTGGATGCAGGACCAACGTATGACTTCCCATAGCTTTGGTACGTTCTACTTCAACTTCCAAAAATTCCACTGCTAACTCAAATGTCTCAGGTTTCGTCGTATTCGCAAGATTGATGATATATGGTGCATGAACAACAAACGTTTCCATTCCATGTTCTTTCATTAATTTCGTTCCATCTTCAATTCTTAATTCCTCAATCTTTTTTCTTCTTGTATTCTGTGGTGCACCAGTGTACACCATAAAAGTATTCGCTCCATAAGATAATGCTTCTTTGACAGATCCTAGAAACATGTCCTTTCCTTTCATCCCTACATGAGAACCAATCAGCATAATTTTCCCTCCGATTAAAAATTTTTCTTCTTTTTTGTGTGTCATTCTGTTGCAGATTATACCGAAAATATGCTGTAAAATCCATATTTTGATACTTAATTTAATTTTTTTGAACTTTTTTTCGTTTTTTTATTGACACAAGTTCCATATAGTGATATCATAACGGTGTTGCGCAGTTGTGGCGGAATTGGCATACGCGCTAGACTAAGGATCTAGTCCGGGTTAACTGGGTAGGGGTTCAAGTCCCCTCAACTGCACTTAAGCCGATGTGGCGGAATTGGCAGACGCGCTGTGTTCAGGTCGCAGTGAGCTTACGTTCGTGCGAGTTCGAATCTCGCCATCGGCATACCGAAGTTTGTGACTTCGGTTTTTTTATTTCATACAATAACTACAAAAAGGAGTCCTCAGACTCCTTTTTTCTTTCGACTCTTTAATAAATTATCTGCTAAGGTTGATACAGTATTCACAATAATCTCCTGCTCTACCGTCTCACATTGTTCCATGATCAGATCCATCTTCTTGCTGTAAAAATATTTTTTCTGTTTCTTGCTGTAACTGTCCACCAACAGTTCATCTATGGTAACACCTAGTGCATCTGCGATCAACTTAAGTGCTGGCAGTGAAACGCTTACTGAAGCCGTCTCCACATTTGACATATGACTTAATGAAATATCTGCCATCTCGGCAAGTTGTTCCTGTGTTATATTTTCTTTTTTACGATATTCTTTAATTTTCGCTCCCAGAGCTTTATAATTAATGGGCTTCATAGCTCTCCACACTCCTTATATACTCTGATTTTATTATGAATCATTTTTTCAAATAACCGCCTGTGGCAATAGTTTCTATTGTAATGGACCGCCGGCCTTATTTCTGTTATGATAAAACCAACTAATTTATTGTTATCATTTATAATAGGAGGTTTTTATGCATCTATTCATGAAATTTATTTTAGCACCTGTTCTTTTTGTTCTATCTGTTTTTGTGATCATACAAACTTATAGAAAATATAAGATCAAACATCTTTTGAAAAAATGGGAAAAGAAATATCACCCATTTCCATTGAAAAAGGAAGCCTGAGATTTAGGCTTCCTTTTTTTGATATGATGATTTGTTTGTATATTCTTGAAAACATTTCATCCTTTTATTTCTTAACACTATCTTAGCATACTATACTTGTATACACTACAGCTTGAAAAACTAGAAAAGAAAGGATACAAACTTTACATGAACCAAATCAAACCTATGTTACTAACCACACTGAAATCCTATGACCGATCACAATTTGTCAAAGATGTTACCGCTGGGATCATCGTTGCGATCATAGCTCTTCCATTATCCATTGCCTTAGCACTTGCTTCTGGTGTTGGACCACAAGCAGGTATCTTTACTGCGATCGTTGCTGGATTTGTGATTTCTGCTTTCGGTGGCAGCAGCGTACAGATTGCCGGACCAACCGCTGCTTTCGCAACCATTGTTGCCGGAATCGTTGCACAAGACGGGCTTGACGGTCTTGTGATCTCCACGATCCTTGCCAGTATCTTCTTGATCCTTATGGGACTTTGCCACTTTGGAAGTCTGATCAAATTTATTCCTTATACGATCACCACGGGATTCACTTCCGGGATCGCTGTTACGATCGTCATCGGACAGTTAAAAGATTTCTTTGGTGTTACTTATCCAAATGGTTTA
>ERZ773110.3127-NODE-3127-length-9867-cov-8.647778_pt1 | contig 9867 bp, 11 predicted proteins | sample MGYA00580568_ERZ773110 | MGnify/ENA primary metagenome ERZ773110 (study PRJEB29015, sample SAMEA2737870) | human gut metagenome | biome: human gut; feature: human-associated habitat; material: faeces | place: China | collected 2012 ... | reverse complement strand
AGCGCACCTGCTTTGGGAGCAGGGGGTCGTGGGTTCGAATCCCGCTACCCCGACAAAAGAAAAAGACTTTGATAATCAGTGATTTGATGCTGTTTTCAAAGTCTTTTTTATGTAAAAAAACTTCATTTTATTGATTAAAAAAAAGGAATTTTTGCCCATCAATGGACACAAAAACTTATCCAAAACTTATCCTTTAATTTTAATCAGTATGGCAACTCTCAAACTAACAATTTTCAAAGCAAAAGTTTTAAAAGATGGCAGACATAAAATTAGAGTGGCCGTTTGCCATAAGCAGGAAACTTGCTACATTATCACTCGGTTTATCATAGATAATCTCTCCCAGTTCAAGAACGGACAGGTGGTAAAACGCCCGGATGCCGCAATGATAAATACAAAATTGCGTAATCTTCTCAATAAGTATCAGGAAAGATTGGACAAGATAGATAATCCAGGTATCTATTCATGTACACAGTTGAAGGATTTCATCTTAAGGGAATCTGTGGATACACAGGGGGAATCATTTAAGTCTGTGTGTGATGCATATATTGAGGAACTGTTTAAAAACAGTAAAACCAACTATGCTAATATGATGAGGGAAAGTGAGGCTCATTTCTTGAAGTTCCTGCGTGGGGATGTACGACTTGTCGATATTACCCCGGAACTTATAGAGCAATATGCAGCGTATCTTGAAAAAAAGAATTGGAGCCGGGCGACATTGGGGATAGTAATGAGAAATACGCGGACAATCATAAACAGGGCGATAAAAAAGAGAAAGGTTTCATATAATGTACATCCTTTTGTAGATTATTCTATTCCGCAATCTCCTGTACGCGATGTCAGTATCAGGCTGGAGTCTTTGTCCAAGATACTTAATGCTGAGGTTGACAGTAATTATTTGTCAGTAGCCAGAGATTTGTTCTCTCTTTCATTTTATCTCGGAGGTATTAATATGACTGACTTGATGGATATGGATTTTAGAAACTCTAGGTATATACAATACTCCCGTAAGAAGATTATGGGGCGGACTTCCAATGCAAATGTAATTATATTGCCTGTTCACGAGAAAGCAGCCTGTATTATAGCAAAATGGATGAACCCAAGAACCGGTAAGCTGGATTTTCATTATAATTTCACTTATAAGAATTTCTCTCGTCATATATCACGAGGAATAGCGAAGCTTGCAAAGGAACTTGGGATAAAGGAACGTGTGGTTTACTACTCCGCCCGGAAAACCTTTGCACAATTAGCTTCAGAACTAGGGATACCTGATGGAGTGATAGACTACTGTTTAGGGCATTCGGACAAGAGTAGGGGAGTGATACGCTATTACGCTAAGGTAAGGGAGAAACAAGCGGAAATAGCCGTCAATCGGGTGATTGATTATGTGGATCATCCGGAGAAATATAAGGAGTTTTTGGAAATGAGAGCAGACATCATGCTGATGAAGTCCTAACCTAAAAATCAAGCGGTTATCTATAAAAGACGGCCGCTTGATTCGTTTACTGAATAATAAAAGAATATCATTTACTGTTTTCAATATTTGCTCTGATTTGTTTCAAAATCAGAAACGGCCCTCCCATCTTATAGTTCCCTAAGTTTTGTTTTGCTTGCATGATACAGCTTTCAATAGTAAGTTTCAAATTCGGGGTAAAAGCCGCTTTGTTAATCTGCATTTCTTTTGGAAGTTCATTGGGAATTATGCGCCACTGACAGCCTGTTTTGAGAATATATAGAATCGCCTTCATGATGTTTCTGAGAGAATGTTTTCGCTTCCTTTCTTGTAGATTTATAATTTTTTCTATAACTTGCCACTGTTTATCAGTAAGGTTGGTTAAGTATTGTTCCATAACTTTAATCGATTGGTACTCATAAGATTATGAATAATTAATACGCTGATTTACAATGTGCTATCCGCTGTGGTAACGTTTGTTTTTGATAATTTTTAAACAACTTCTTAATTTTGACTTTATGAATACAACTCTGAAAAACTACCTTTTTTCATTCATCCTTTTATTTTCCAGTGTTGCATGGATTACGGCACAGCCTGTTCGAGAAACGACCCTTCTGAACAGGTCTTGGCGTTTTATCCTAGGTGACCCGGCACAGGCTGCTTTTGTTCATTTTGACGACAGCCAATGGCAGCCGGTAGGTTTACCTCATTCGTTTAGCCTACCTTATTTTATGTCAAAGGATTTTTATACCGGCTATGGTTGGTATCGTCGTCATCTTGAAATGGATCGGAGTGATTTGAAAGGACTTGTATTTCTAGAATTTGATGGCGTGTTTCAAGAAGCAGAAATCTTTGTCAATGGAAAAAAAGCGGGAAATCACCTCGGAGGATATACGGGCTTTCAAATTGAGATTACGCCTTATTTGCAGTGTGGAAATAACCTCATAGCCATAAGAGTGAATAATCTATGGCGGGCTGATATTGCTCCTCGTGCCGGTGAACATACATTTTCTGGAGGTATTTATCGAAATGTACGTTTGGTACGAAAAAGTCACCACTACATTGATTGGTGCGGAGTGGGTATAACTACACCTGATCTTGAAGCTCGAAGCGGAACATCCACACGCGTAAAGGTAGAAACCGATGTCGTAAATGCCGGCAAGAAAGCCGTCAACCTACGTTTGGTTACGTGCATCTTTTCACCGCATGGCAAGGTCCTGGCAAAAGTGGAAAGTGATAGTATGCTGGCGGCCGGGCAACGGCTTTGCTACAGCCAACTGACCCCTGAAATAGAGCATCCACAACTATGGTCTCCAACAAGTCCCACGTTATATAAGGTGGAAAGCAAACTCTATATGGGAAAACAACTCTGTGACGCAACAGTTGAAACTTTTGGCTTTCGCTGGGTGAAGTGGACTGCCGACAGAGGTTTCTTCCTGAATGGGAACCATCACTACTTTCATGGAGCAAATGTGCATCAGGACCAGGCTGGATGGGGAGATGCTGTGACTGAAGCAGCCCAAAGACGTGATATAAAAATGATGAAAGAAGCCGGATTCGACTTTATCCGCGGCTCGCATTATCCTCATTCGCCAGCTTTTTCACAGGCTTGCGACGAAGAAGGTATGCTCTTTTGGTCAGAAGCTCCATTTTGGGGGATAGGCGGTTATCGGGGTGATGGGTATTGGGATTGCAGTGCCTATCCCGTTACACCGTCCGATACGGCAGCTTTTGAGCAAAGTGCGTTACGGCAATTGGAGGAAATGATACGTATTCACCGGAATCATCCCTCTATTGTGGTATGGAGTATGAGCAATGAGCCTTTCTTTTCAGAGTCGTCGACACTGCCCGGAGTGCAGCGGCTGCTACACCGTATGGTTGAACGTACCCATCAACTTGATCCTACCCGCTTGGCTGCCATCGGAGGGGCTCAGCGTCCATTGGGCGAAAACCGCATTGACCGTATTGGCGATATGGCTGGATACAATGGTGATGGAGCTACACAGCCCGATTTTCAGCAGCCTGGCATTCCATCGATTGTGGCCGAATACGGTAGCGTTACCGCTGACAGACCGGGAAACTATGCTCCAGGATGGGGGGACCTTGATGCCAACGAGGCTTGGCGAGGGGTGTCGTGGCGGAGCGGACAAGCCATTTGGTGCGGATTTGATCATGGAAGCATTGCTGGCAGTGCTTTAGGCAAAATGGGTATTGTCGATTATTTCCGTATTCCCAAACGTGCATGGTATTGGTACCGTCGTGCTTATCGAGGTATTGAACCACCTGTGTGGCCTATACAAGGAAAACCGGTAGCGCTTCGTTTGGAAGTCATTGGTAATAAGGAAGTATTGGCAGACGGAACGGATGATGTACAATTGCTTGTAACCGTGGTTGACAGCACTGGACGGGATTTGAGTAACAATGTTCCGGTTGATTTGTGTGTCACGAAGGGTCCTGGTGAATTTCCTACGGGAAAATCGATTTGCTTTCGTGCCAACAGCGACATTCGGATTCAAGACGGGAAAGCTGCCATTTCGCTGCGTGCATACTATTCTGGTAAATGCATCGTAGAGGCACGTTCACCCGGTTTGAAAACGGCTACCGTATCTATAGACTTTATAGGTGCACCAGCCTTTTGTCCAGGCCAATCGGTGGAGGCTGTCAATCGTCCTTATACCTCGTTTATTCGTGAAACGACTGCTTCTCTTCAACGTTTTGGACGCAATAATCCAACATTTTCCACTTCACATCTGGATGGATATGATGCCGGAATGGCCACGGATGAGTGTGATTCTTCATTTTGGCAGGCTGAATTGACAGATGATGCACCGCGTTTGACCATAGATACCGAAAAGATGCTTGAGGTGAAACGTTTACGTTTTGTTTTTCCACCGATCAATGTAAATAGACATTTCACGATTGAAATATCCAATGATCGACAGCATTGGCAAAGTCTTGCCAAAGTTGTACTTCAGGGAGAACAAACCATATATGAGTGGAAAGTCGACACAGGGACGTCAACACCGCGTGGGCGTTTTGTGAGTATTTGTTGGGATGAACCGGAAACAGCTATGGTTGGTGAAGTTGAAATCTATGGCATCGTTTGCCGTTAAACAGTGATGCTATTTATGATTAGTCTGTTAGATGGCAGTCTGTCGATAAGAAAAAGGGGGGGTGTCAATAACGACACCCTCCCCAACTTTTATTATGAGATTGGCTTCTACTCCAAAATCACAGGGCAAAGATAGGAAAATAGAATATATGGCACATTACTGGATGGTATAATGTGCCATTTTTATTCATTAAGCTGATTTCTTTTTGGAATCCAAAAGCTTAGGAAGGTAATCTAAAGCTTTCGTATCTCTTGCGGAGAAATATTTTTCTGCGTGTTTAGGAATCCACTCTTCATCCACATATTGAATAAAAATAGGCAAAAGGGCATTTTCATATTGCCTTGCATCTAATTCCATTCCACTCGGGAATTTATGTTTGTAAGATTTGTACTTGCCTGCTAATTCAGAATAGTTAAGCTTTAAATAGGTAGCAAAACATTTACCCACGCTCACATCTGGGCGGATTTCCTTTCCATCGAAAGCTTTGTTAGGGATTTCGTACCCAACATGATGGAATCTTCCGTAAAGTCTAACAAACAGTTCGTTTATAACAGAAAAATACCCTTTATCCACTCGATCCCAATTATCATTGTACCTTATTACAAAATTAGGGATTTCACTTCTGTCTATACTGTAACGTCCGGTTTTCCTTATTGAAGGAATTACAACTTTAGTAATCCATTTGCAGAACTTCTTAGCAAATGGTTTCCTACTCTTGAATACTAAGGAATATAAACCACTCTCACTGATTAGATTAACTCTCCGATTTTGACCTGCCCTAAGTATTACTGAGGTCAGCTTTTCATCTTCATCAAGAGAAGACAAAGATTCGGTAGTGTTAGTCAACCCTAATAAATTACATACATCGGAAGCTACAAACCACGGTTCACCATTATTTCAATAGTTAAAATATCTGTTGATACATTTGAAATGGAACTTCCATCCATTTCATCGTACTTAAAAATTAAATAATTCATTTCTTTCTTATAAACTTTTAAAAATATTAATTATCCCATCCATCCAACTGGGTATGGCAAATATACATTTTGTTGTCTACAAAAACAAGAAAATGTAATAATAAAAAAGGACAATTACCTTCACAGGCAATTGTCCTCATAGGGATAATATTTATTTATTTTTAAAAGTTTCAGACAATATTAATGTGTATGGAAATATTACCTTTCCAGTTGTATACTGCAAAGGTAATATTTTATTTTGAATAAATGTATGTTTACAGGCAAAAATAAAAGTGATTTTGCAAAAAAATAGATGCAACCAAGTTTCTTAATAAAACGCCCCGACTCATCACGAGCCGGAGTAGTCCAATTTATAAATTTAAAGTTTTATGATGAAGATTGTCTTTTGCGCCAATGTTTTACTATTAGTATAACGACAATCAAAACGGTTACACAAACACAGGCAAAACCGATTTGTTCAGGCAGCGTGGATTCTTTTTTCTCTTTTACCCCTTCAGTCTTGGTTTCTTCATGTTTGGTGGAAGTGGCTTCCTTGTCAACTTTCACCTCCGTACAGTCTTTGGTTGCAGTTTCCTTCTTTTTATTCTTGCTGAAATCACCTTCTACATGCCCGTCAGCCAATAACGGAGGTTTCCCAGTCAGGCTGTCGGGCGGTTTTCGGGTATCATAGATACGAAAATCAATCACATAGTTACTATTAGTGGTAATAAGTTCGCTCAAAGAGGTACTTGATCCGTGTACGATGTTGATAGATTCACTGGCGCTATCCTTGCTGATTACTTCTGTGTTGGATTTGATAGCCTTATGCGAACTGCCACATGATCCGAACAGCAGAAGTAACACTACTGCAACAAATATCCAGAAATATATCCTCTGTTTCATAATCTCAGTTTTTAGACATAAAAAAAGCAGTAAAACCGTTGGGAATTACCGCTTAAAGATCTAAAATCTATTTATGATAAACCTTTTGTTAATTCATCAAAATTATCTCCTTTGATATATCCTTTTTTTACCTTATTGAAAGATATTTCTGACAGTATTCCAATGTTTAGCAAACCAACAATATCATTTTTAGCTGTCGTTGGAGTAATGCTAAATTTAACCTGTACATCTTTTACAGTCATTACTTCTTTAGGATTTTCATAATATATACGTATAATTTCAGCCTGTCTTTCATTTATATTCCCAATTCGCAAAAAAATATTGGCCTGTTTTTTCATTGATGTTTTCCGGTATATATAGTGTTGCAGATCTTTAAATGCAAGCTCAAGAACACGTAGATTATAAGTAACAAAATAACCTATATCATTATCATCTGCTTCTACATATAAATAAGTTTTTTCATAAGTTTTTTTTGATCGTGCTATAATTCTTGAAATGGATAAATATTCTGTTAGCCAATAACCTCGTTTTAACATATACCAATAGAATAAAGCTCTTGCAGTACGTCCGTTACCATCAGTAAAGGGGTGCATATAAGCCAACATGAAATGTATAATAATTCCACGGATAATAGGATGGATAAATACTTTTGCACGTTCTTCATTAAAAAAATCGCATAAATGTTCAATAAAATCTGGTATGTCTTTATATGAAGGAGGGGTATGCACTATTTCATGTGTAATTCCGTCCTCTACCACAACGTCATCATTCAATCGAAAACGCCCAGCGTCTTCAGAATTTTCCATTGTTCCCTCAGTCATAAGCCGATGTATTTTTAATAACATATCTTTTGTTATTTTCTTATCTTTGTTTTCGACGATAAAATTTATTGTTTGATAGTTATTAAAAATCATTTGCTGTGATTTGTCTTTTGGATTAATTTTTTTTCTCAACATTTCTTTTGCAACTTTTCGCGTTGTTGAAGCTCCTTCCATTTGACTAGAAGAAATAGCTTCTTCCATTAAAGAACTAATCAAATATTGATTTTTATTTTCTTCTGGGATGATTGAATCATTCCCCCATGAGCCTCCAAAATTCATATCAAGCTCGTGGCAAATACGTTGCATTTGATTGGTTATACTTATATTTATACCATATTGATTCCATACCAATATTCTGTTTTTAAATCTTGATGCCTTTACGTGTGCCCATAACATCTCATGTGAAAATGACGAAGGTATTTTTTTATACTTTACATCACTCCAATATTCATAATTCTCATTAATACGTTCTATTAATAATGGAATCTCTTTATCAGTATTGGATGACAAAGCAAAATAAGCTCTTACCAATTCTTTCTCTGTTACTTTAGGTGGGTATTCAATCATTTTTATAGTTTTTAGTATTGGCTACAAATATACAAATTCTTTCCAATTCTTACAAAATTGGAAAGAATTATATAGATGAAAACTTGTAAAAACGGTAATTCCAACAAGTCAAAGAACGCTTCTGTTATAATAATCATTCATATTCTATTATACAATCTCAATGGTGATGCTCTCACCCTTTCTCTGCGCATCCTCAACCAGCACATTGAGTTTGTCGGATGTGTAGCGTGATTCGGTCAGCCGTCCGACTTCCGTGTTTTTTCCCACAAGAATGCAGCCGGAAGAATCATCAGCCGTATTGCCAGGATGAATGAGGATGCCTTCGAATGCCGGCACATTCAGCAGCCTCGGCAGGTTGCGCCCGAATTTAGGTGACCAGTTGAACACTACCTTGTATTCACCATAAGGGATGGCTGTCTTTCCGGGTACTTTCCTTTCCCTGTTCAGATCACGGACAGTGTCTTCCAACGTGTTACAGAAGAATTTTCCGTCCACATACAACCGCCCGACCGTATATCCGGGCTTTTTCCATAATCTCTCAACTTTTAGTTTCATTTCTTTTCCTCCTTCTTGTTTTCATTATCAAACAATATCTGAGCCATGATCTTGGCGATATCATCCTTGTTCTCGATGATCACACTCATTGTCTTTTCTGCTTTGCGCAACTCCGCTTTTTCCCATGATTTTTCACGAACTGATTTAAACTCACAGAAAATGCAGTAACCCGTCCAAATCATTGAAAAAACAGGAAAGGGGATAACCACACAGCATAACAGATCAATGAAGCACAACTCTATAAATGGAGTGAAATACTTCTTCGCCTTGACTGCTGTTTTCTTATACCCCGTGGATGTTCTTGCCTCCCCGCGTTGTTTGGCCTTCATTATCCCTGAGACCAGATCCACAAACATTGCACCGATAGTGGCTGCGATACACAAGGCTATTAGTACAATGTGTATCATCATGTGCTCATTAATAAAATTGTAAATTACGTCTTTCATTACTTTGTCTTGATTATAAAATATATTGTTTCAAAGATATGTCTATTTACTTGCGTCATTGTTGCAGAATTACTTAAATCCATTGCCACGATATGACAATAAAAAAAGAGCCTGATGACAATATTTATTGCCATCAAGCTCCTGGTTACCCTGCAAAGATAGTGAAAACTATTCCATATTCAATCCATATTGAAAAAAATAATCAGGAGCAATATTTCGATTATCCGAAGAATTTAAAGAGTCACAATATTAATAGAAAACAAATAGGATTCATGAAATCTACCGGTTGTCTATAAAATCAGATGTCTTTAAGCCTTTATCAGGAAACATCTTTACTTTTTTCCTTTTCCTTTGAACATTTTTCAAGTCACGCACAATGGTGCTGGAAAGTACCTCCGAATAAATCTGTGTGGTCTTTACGGAAGTATGTCCGAGCAGCTTCTGGACTGTTGTAATCGCAACTCCCTGATGAACCAGCAGGGTAGCACAGGTATGACGGCTCACATGGTAGGTTATCCGCTTTTTGATACCACACAATCCGGCCAGCTTTCGAAGCTGCTTATTCACTTCCGAGTTACAAGGCAAAGCGGCAAAACTTCCGATATCCGGATAACGGTCAAGAATGCCCAATGCCCTGCTTTCAAACAGCAGATGCAACGGCAGACGGATATCCACTCCTGTCTTGACGGATTTGAAGTACAGCCACCGCTTGCCGTTTATCCTAATAAAATTCTCAGGTGTGAGCTGGCAGAAGTCAGAATAGCGCAATCCGGTATAACAACAGAACAGGAAGGCATCGAGCACATGGCGCATGGACTCCTCTTCCACCTCGACCGTTTCCAGCTTCTTCAGCTCGTCCGGGGTAAGAAACTCATGTCTGCCCTTCTCCTGTTTGATTTTGTACTTTCTGAACGGATAAGCGTCGGCGTGCATATATCCCTGGTTGATTGCCTCATTGACCAAGGTACGGAGCTGTCTCATGTGCTTGGCTATCGTATTGACCGCATTGCCCTTTTCCCTTAAGTATTGCTCAAAATCACGAAGGAATGTATAGGT
>ERZ773110.3124-NODE-3124-length-9899-cov-3.119362_pt1 | contig 9899 bp, 7 predicted proteins | sample MGYA00580568_ERZ773110 | MGnify/ENA primary metagenome ERZ773110 (study PRJEB29015, sample SAMEA2737870) | human gut metagenome | biome: human gut; feature: human-associated habitat; material: faeces | place: China | collected 2012 ... | reverse complement strand
TTTCTGTATAACCACATTCTGGGCAGACTGCAACTCTAACATCATCTATAGTTGTTGCCTTGTGTTTTTCATCTACACGAACAACAATCCCATAACCACCGCCGTTAACTTTAAGTCTCAAATCCAATTTCATGTTTTCTCCGCACTTTTCACATTTTCTCATTGTGTATACCTCCTTAAGTCCCGATTGAGATTTCACCAGCTTTAAGAGATTTAATAACTATTGTATTTTGTTATTAAACGGCAACTGAATTACTTTCGGCTTCCTCATAATACCTGTCAGCTATATATTCTGCCCATAATCCATTTTCTGTTTCCTGCAATGTCTTATACGTTTCTGATTTGTAAAATTTCAGTGCTGCTTTCTCGAAACTAATGTGATAATGTTGTTGCAATAATTTTAATACATCCCTTATTTGTATACATACATTCATAGTGATATCTTGTCCATTAAAACTATAAATCATTTCTGGCATAAGAAGTCCTCCTTACCAACTGTAAATACTGTAACGCTTTCTCTGTGTGAAATGATACCTGATTATTTACTTTATTATACCGTAGCCTTTCTATAGCTTCTGATGCAGTTAAAATATTGGCTGTATATAAATGAACAGTCTCCATTGTATTATCATCTGCAACCGGTCCAATTACTACATCATAGTTGTGCTGTAATCCGCCTTTACTTCGGTTGTCTTTAATAAATTCCAGCCATTCTCCACTCAAAGCATCAAACCGTTTTACGCTTAATACAGGATTCTCTTCAAACAGATATTCATAAACACCATTTTCCGTCTTTTCCAGCGATGTTCCGTTTACCGTCACTTTTTCCGCCGGAAATACCGGTTCAATGGTTACCTTACTCGTCTCTCCCGGATAAATCACATACTGCTCCGCATCCACCAGAATCACCTGGGAAAATGCTCTTAATTTCTCCCGGAAATCTTCGCGTCCCTGATGCGGAAATACTTTCCACTCCAGCGTCATCGTGTCTCCCGGCGCAAATTCCTGTGCGGACGGGTGCAGCCAGAAGCAGCCTCTGTCATTGCTCTGCAGTTTCAGATCGCGCTCAATACTGTAAGCAGAAAGACTGCCTTTTGTGAGTACCATTCCCAGATGCGGAGCCGCACCGCCCATGCGGAGTGCCATGATATAACTGGTATTTTCCCCGCAGAAAATATGTGCATGGCACCGGTAATCCCGGCAGGTCACACTGTCCGTGTAGCGATCCTGCAACGGAAATGAAACCCCAATACTTCCGGCATTTGTAAAATACGGATGCGCACCGTTGTAAGAAACCACAATCTTCGTTGTCAGCACATCTCCGTCTTTCTCATTCTGCACCTCAGCCGAAAACTCCGGCGGGCATTTCACCTCGGCGTATGGGAAATCCTCCCGCAGCCAGTTCATCTGTTTTGGATCTTTGGAAAATACAATTTCTTTCACGTTCCCAACTCTCATTTTTTATTTCCCCTTTCGTTTTTTTGATCCCGCTTTTTGAACTCCATGTAAAATTTATTTGCTGCTTTGATCATACTATATCTACATGCTCTTTTCTATATCTCTTTTTCCGTTTTACTTTATTTTTTCTTTCTTGCCGATAGTATTTTTTCTCAATTTTTGTTATACTGAAAATGTATGCGTATCAAACTCCGGCATTGCTCTTTCAAGCTGCCGACACATACATAAACTTCATAAAAGGGGGTATCTTTTTCATGGATACGTATGTCATTTTAAAAGACCTGGCAATCATTATCGTATTCGCAAAATTGTTTGGTATTCTTGCCAGAAAATGCAAGGCTCCGCAGGTTGTGGGCGAGCTGATTGCCGGTATTGTCCTTGGACCCAGTGTGCTGGGACTCGTTCAGCAGTCTGACTTTCTCGCACAGATGGCGGAGATCGGTGTCATTTTGCTGATGTTCTCCGCAGGTCTTGGCACCAGCCTGAAGGATCTGCTCCGCACCGGAGTGAAATCCCTGCTGATCGCCTGTGCCGGTGTTTTTGTTCCTCTCGTTCTTGGAGCCATCTTATACATGAGCTTTTATGGCTTCTCTGCTGTCGGAACGGAAGAATTTTACCACGCTGTTTTTATCGGTGTTATTCTGACTGCGACATCTGTCAGCATCACCGTACAGGCCTTGAAAGAACTCGGCAAGCTGAAAACAGAGGTTGGAACAACCATCTTAAATGCAGCCATCATCGACGATGTCATTGGTATCATTGTGCTGACTGTTGTCATCGGTTTTAAAGATCCGACATCCAATCCGCTGAAAGTAGCAGCCTCCACCATTCTGTTTTTTGCCCTTGCGATTGTGCTCGGTTTTCTCTGCTTTAAGCTGTTCAACCGTATGAACTCCGTATTTCCGCACACCCGCCGTCTCCCGATTCTGGGTCTTGCACTCTGCTTCGGACTGTCCTACATTTCCGAAAAATATTTCGGCATCGCCGATATTACCGGTGCATACGTTGCGGGCGTTATCCTGTGTTCCCTCGATTCTTCCGATTACATCGAAGAAAAAATGGATATCAGCTCCTATATGATTTTCGGACCGATTTTCTTTGCAAGTATCGGACTCAAAACAACGCTCAGCGGCATGAACGAGAAATTCGTACTCTTTGCCATCTGTTTCGTCATCGTCGGCCTTGTCGCAAAAATTATCGGCTGTGGCCTGATGTCAAAGGGATGCGGCTTTACCTGGGGCGACAGCCTGAAAATCGGTGTCGGTATGATGACCCGCGGTGAAGTCTGTCTGATCGTCGCGCAAAAGGGTCTGAATGCAGGCTTTTTATCCGGCGATTTCTTCAGTGCCGTGATTCTGCTGATTCTCTTCTCGAGTGTTGCAACACCGATTATACTGAAAATCTTATACGCGAAAATGCCGACGGCAAAAGATTCTGCAAAGGCATCCTGACTTTCCTTTTACCAAAACAGGGCGCTGTGCCATTTCCTGCACAGCGCCCTGTTTTTTTCATATCAACCGGTAAGTTCTGATTTCTTCTACCACAGAATCTTCTCTGCCTCAGCTCCATCCGCAAACGGTCCCGGCATTGCTGCCACGCCGCGGTGCTCGCCAAGATAGTCCTGATCGAAGATAATCGTGCTTCCGTCCGGATCTTCGAATCTCTGCTCCGGCTCGAAGGCGTATCCTAAAATATCACTGTTGATAATTCCCGTCCGGAAATCCTTCAGGAACTCATACACGTTCGTCTTGATGGAATAGTGGCCGTCTTTTTCCACAAGTTCCACCTTAACCTGGTTCTCGTTATCCATAAGATTCTCTTTTTCATTCACACACGCCTTTGCTCCGTTAAAGTAAGCGTTTCCGTTTACCCAAACCGGCAGATGGCACTTGTTGTGATACGGCTCCAGCTTGCTCATGTCGGCCGGTTTATCCAGCTCAAAGTGGCTGATCCACTCGTCATAGGTCGGATACTCGTCGAACACATGCGTTCCGACCTCCTGGTTATCCTCCATCTTGAAGCCCATGTCCTCAACCGTTTCTGTTTCCTCAACCGGGTAATTCTGGATAAAGATGTTGTTGTAGAACCGGTCATCGCCATGCAGGAATGTCATGAATCCGGCAACCTCGGTACGGTGACGGATGTGATACGGCGTGTAACGGTCTCCTGTTCCGCCGCCAACTGCAGTTAATGAGCCAAGCATCAGATTGTGTACGCAGGCAATACCATCGGTCGCCATACGAACGCTGACCGGTGAGAGCATAATGTTGTTATCGATCAGGGTCGGACCATGGCCAACCTCGATGAAAATATCCTGACTCATCATTGCGCCCTCTGCCTTTGGTGTTCCCTCCGGCGGGCAGTTGTCGTGCAGCAGGTTCTGGGTCAGGCGTGTTCCCTGTGCCTCCCAGTCGCACCAGATGCCCATCGTACAATGATGAATATGATTTCTTCTCATCACAACATCGATCGCTGCATGCATCTTGATACCGGAAATCTCGGCTCCGCCAAGCTGCTGCATATTATTGATGTTGTGAATGTGGTTGTCCTCAATGATACTGAACACACCGCCCATCCGTCCGACAATACCGGTCTGCTCACAGTGATGGATGTGGCAGCGGCGGATGATATGGCTTCCGATGTTCTCCTTCGTCCAGCCGTGATACTGGCCGCGGCACACAGCATCACGCTCCATCTGGGTCGGGCTTTTTACGTGTTTTCTGGTAAAGTAATGGTCGTTCTCCGGATCGTAATATTTTCCGAGCGAAATACCGCAGCACTTGCTGTTGCTGACCTCACAGTCCTCAATAATCCATCCCTTCGACCAGTGCGGACCGATCATACCGTCCTGATAAGCAGCCGGCGGCGCCCATGTCGTTGCCGCCTTGCTGACATCAAATCCACTGAACGTAATGTAATTTACGCCTGTTTTCGACGGCATAAAGCAGTTCCGGCGCACGTTGATTTCTACTTTTTCCTCCGTCGGGTTTTTACCCTGGAAGTTTGCGTAGATGACCGTCTGATTTTTCTCTTTGTCCTGCTCGGTATACCATTTGTAAACCGACCACTCCGGCTCCCAGGACGGCGCATAAACCTCGCCCTTGATACACTCCTCGAGCGTCTCTGCCTCGTATAACTGGCGGTCATTCAGATAAACCGCGCCGGTATGGCGTACCACCGGTGCAAAATACCAGTCACCGCCGACCATTGTCGTGTATGGGTTATAATTGCCAAACACTCCGTTGTCTACACGGCATACCCACACATTATCTTTGTAATGCTCCCAGTCATTCATCGTTTCCGCACCGGTGATCTTTGCGCCGAGCGGCTTCTCACTCTTATAGACGATTCTTGCATCCTCGGTTCCTCCGTTGACCGGATCAACATATTCATGGTAAATACCAGGTGCAACCAGAACTTCATCTCCTGCCTTTGCAATTTTTGCCGCATCGTTGATGAACTTGAACGGCATCTCTTTTGTTCCGTTTCCATTCTTCGGAGCGGAATTATTGACATAGTAAATCATTTCTCTATACTCCTTTTTGTTATAGTAAAACCCGAAAACACTGCAAAAAAGGCTGTGACGCAATCATTCACTCTCTGCGGCGCTGAATTTTTTACGCTATTTTTTTGCGGGTCTATAGAATTTCTTTACGATAATGCTTCTTCCGCAGCCTCTTTTGATGCAAACGGGCCCGGCAGCGGATGAATGCCCTGACGGTTTCCGAAGTAGTCATATCGGAACACGATCGGCGTTCCATCCGGATTCTCATATTTCTGTTCCGGCTCAAATGCCATGCCAAGCGTCTCCGTTGAGATCACTGCACAGGCATTCTGCGGCAGATAATCGTAAACATTAGTCTCCAGTTTCCATTTTCCGTTCTCTTCTTTTACACCGATGGTGATTTCATGCTCGGTATCCACTACAGCGTCCTGTTCCTGCTCTGCCGGCTTCGCCCCATTGAAGTAAACGTTGCCGCCAAGCCATACCGGCAGCTTCTCGTAATACAGATCCGGTGACTTTCCGGAGCCCATTCCGCAGTAGCCCTCAAATCTTGCCACGTACTCCTCCAATGTCGGATATCCGCTGTACGGTGCGGTTCCTGCTGTCAGATTTCCGTCATCCCACTCATTATCTCCGGTCAGTTTACGGATTTCTTCCATTCCCGCACGAACCGGCTTCTGGATGAAGATATTATTGTAGAACCGGCAGTCACCGTGAAGAACTGTCATAAATCCGTTGATCTCCGTGCGATGCGGCACATGGTACGGTGTGTAGCGTGGCGACGGCAGCTTGTCGGAGCCATTGTTGACACCGCGGCCGACAGCAGTAAACGATCCCGCGATCAGGTTATGTACTACCGCAACACCCTGCGTTGCCAGCTTCATCGCGCGGTCCGAAAGCAGTACGTTATTGTCCACCAGTGTCGGTCCGTGGGAAATTTCAATAAAGATATCCTCGCCGATGCCGTCCATACCTTCTGGATTTGCATTTTCCTCGTTCGGCAGCGTATTGTCATGGAACAGGTTCTGCGTAACGCGTGTGCCTTGTGCCTGCCAGTCAAGCCAGAGGCCTCTCGTACAGTGATGGAAATGGTTTCTTCGAATGATCACATCGATCGCCGCATGCATCTTGATGCCGCCGATCTCCGCACCCGCAAGGTTCTGTTTGTTGTTGATATGGTGAATATGATTGTCCTCAATGATCGAGAACACACCACCTAAGTGGCCTACAATACCCGTCTGTCCACAGTCATGGATGTTGCACCGGCGGATGATGTGGCTTCCGATGTTTTCCTTCGTCCATCCCTCCCGCTGCGCCTGGCAGATACAGTCACGCTCCGTCTGTGTACCATCTTTGAATTTCCATTTGAGCCATTTATTGTCATTGTTCGGCTGTCTGTATTTTCCAAGGGAAATGCCCGAGCACTTCGAATCTGAAATCTCACAATCCTCGATGATCCATCCCTTTGACCAGTGCGGGCCGACCATTCCTTCCTGATATGCCGTCGGCGGAGCCCACTGAGTTGCCGCCTGTTTTACAACAAAGCCGGCCAGAGTGATGTAACCGATGCCCTCCTTCGATGGATAAAAGCAATTCTCACGTACATTGATTTCTACGGTTTCTTCGTTCGGATTTTTTCCCTGAAAATTCACATAGAAAACGGTCTCATTTTTTTCTTCGTCCTGCTCCACATACCAGGTGTAAACCGTGAATGCCTGATCCCAGGATTTTTTATAGATCTCCGGCTTTTTCACCTTGTCCAGGCTCGTCACCTCATACATGGATTTTCCATTCAAATACACTTCTCCGGTGTGCGCCGTGTAGGATGCGATAAACCAGTCGCCGCTGACCAGAGTTGTGTATGGATTGTAATCCCCAAACAGTCCGTTTGAAACGCGCGCTGTCCACACATCACCTTCCAAATGCTCCCAGTTATCCACAATTTCCGCACCGGTAATCACAGCTTTTCCCGGTTCCACAGAACGGTACACAATTCTTGCATCCTCACATCCCGCATTCGCCGGATCTACATATTCCCGATATACGCCAGGCGCTACAAGCACCTCGTCGCCGGGCATTGCAATTTTTGCCGCCTCGGAAATCGTCTGAAATGGATATTCCTTCTGCCCATTTCCGCTTCGCACAGCATTTCCATCTACATAAATCTGCATTTTTCGCTTACCTCTCACTTCTTCACTTTTCATAAACTTTTATTGTGAATTTTCGCCAAAATCACATCACTCTTTTTCCGATTTCTGCCGTTCTTCACAATTTTCATATCTTAACCATAATACAGATCCTCGTAAAACACTACTTATATATTGCCGATCATTGCCCAGATGTTTCGATTTTTTCTATATTTTTTCTCTCTTCTGTTGTATAATACCGTTTATCAGATACGGAGGATTCTTTTGCCATGAAAAACGATTCGACTTCTTTTTTCGAAAACAATCATTTTGCTAACAGCTATGTTTACGATATCTCTATTTCGCATGTCCCCGCCTATTTCGGTCTGCACTGGCATCACTATATCGAAATTGTGCTTGCACAGGATAACGGCATTATCTATGAAGTAAATGGAGAAACCTTTCCGCTAAAGCCCGGTGATCTTCTTTTTATCTGGCCCGGCGAGCTGCACGCTGTTTCCACAACCAACAAAGAACATCGTCTGATCATGCTTCAGCTCGATGCAGATTTTCTGGAAAAACGCGTGGATTTCCAGTCTGTTGCTTATCTTTTTTATCAGATTCGTCTTCTGAATGCGAACAACTTCCCGGAAATCGAAAAGCTTCGCGGATTTCTGACAGAGCTTCGCAGGCTCTCCCTCTCCGATATCAGTTTTTCCGAACTGCGCGGATGCGTTCTGCTATATCAGTTTTTTATTCTGCTCGGCGAAAATCTCTCCGTGCCGACCGAAACTGCCGCACCGCAAAAAACAGGCCATTCCGCACAGGTACACCGCCAGATGGTTGCTGCATGTACCTGGATCTCAAGTCACTGCACCGAACCGGTTTCCCTGGAAGAAGCATCAAAAGTCGCCGGATTCTCCCGCTGCCATTTTTCCAAGCTGTTCCGCGCATACACCGGCCTCTCCTTCACGGATTTCGTCACCAGGGAACGGCTCCATATCGCCGAAAACCTGTTAAAAAAACCGGATCTCACGATCACCGAAGTGTCGCTCGAATCCGGTTTTAACAGTATTTCTACGTTTAACAGAGTCTTTTTGAAATCAAAAAATGTAAGCCCTACCGACTTCCGTCAGATGTACCTGCAATCCTATCAGAAATAGGCTATGAATTCGGCATGGCCTCCGGTCTTTCGCAGGTGGATGGAACCTTCTCAAATGCACCCGTTTCCGCACTCTTCATAATCTGATCGATCGTATCGAGTACGTGATATGCCATTTTGGCATTCGCACGGTTTAGTCTGCCCTCTGCAATTGCTTCTGCCATCTCGGACGGACCGAGGCCGCGGCTGTTTTCGCTGTAGGCAAAGCCATAATCCAGCACTTCCGGAACTGCCTGCTGTGTCCAGTCCTTCACGCCCGGAATGTAGACGATATCGCCGCCGAAATTGTTCGGGTCCACCAGCTTTAAAATACCTTTTTTGCCGTAAATTGTGAATACCGCCTGATCGTTGATGGTGCTGTCGCCATTGACACAGAATGTGCCGGTCACGCCGTTTTTCATTTCCAGAATCGTGAAAGCCTGGCTCTCGTTGCTGTAGTCAAATTCCTGGCCGTATTCCGGGCTGTCCGGGACGACATTGACGCGCTTCGGCGCAAGGTTGCGCACGGAGGAAACGACACGGTCCACCGGGCCGAAAAGGCTGACGATGGCGGTCAGATAATAAACACCGAAATCGTAGCAGATACCGCCTCCCGGCATCCGCAGAAAACGGAAGATGCTCGCCAGCAAATCAAGATCGCGGTTTGCGCATGCTTCGAAAGATGTCACCTCGCCGATCAGCCCGTCGTCGATCGCTTTTCTTGCGGTCTGCAGTGCCGATCCAAGGAAGGTGTCCGGTGCGGAACCGAGATAGAGATGTTTCTCCTCTGCCAGCTCGATCAGTTTCGCTGCCGTTTCCGGTGCGAGGGTCATTGTTTTTTCAGTGTAAACGTGTTTTCCGGCTTCCAGTGCCTGACGGATCAGCCCCTCGTGGGTCGGTGCCGGTGTCAGAATGACTACCATTTCAATCGACGGGTCTGCCAGAATTTCCTCGTAGGTACAGCCCTTGATGCCATACTGCTCTGCTTTCTTTTTCGCATGTTCAAGATGGCCTGCGCAGCATGCTGCTACCTCAAGATTCTCAAAGTTATGAATCATGTTCGTCAGATAAATATCACTGATCGCTCCGCAGCCGACAACGCCGACTCTCATTTTTTTCGTTTCTGTTGTTCCCATTTGTAAAAATCCCCTTTACTCTTTGTTTTTTGATTCTGTTCTGATAAAAACCCTTATTTTTTTTATACAACGAAATGTCTGAAAAAACAAGCATTCCGGCTCATATTTCACTTTCAAAATGAAAAAACCGCCCACGGTTTCTGCAGATTCTCTGCATCACCGCGGACGGCCTTTTTCTGTTGTTTACTCCACGCTTTTCAGCGATTCAATCATATCAATTTTTCTTAACCGGTAGAACATCATAAAATTGACGAACAGAGCAAACGCCAGGGTAATCAGGGCGCTCCAGCCGTAGCTCCGCGGGAACACGTTTCGTCCGAACATCATCATATCGACCTCGACGGTCTGAATTACGCAATGATGTAAAAACGTTCCAATTCCCATGCCCGCGATAACGCCGAACAGTGTCAGCACCATGTTTTCCCGGTACACGTACGATGCCACCTCGCCGTCGAAGAAGCCGAGCACTTTCAGCGTTGCCAGCTCTCTCTGTCGTTCGGTGATGTTGATGTTGTTCAGGTTGTACAGCACCA
>ERZ773110.3120-NODE-3120-length-9904-cov-2.854808_pt1 | contig 9904 bp, 8 predicted proteins | sample MGYA00580568_ERZ773110 | MGnify/ENA primary metagenome ERZ773110 (study PRJEB29015, sample SAMEA2737870) | human gut metagenome | biome: human gut; feature: human-associated habitat; material: faeces | place: China | collected 2012 ... | reverse complement strand
TGATTAAGCCGACAGGGATCCGGGTGACGCGAATCGCCAGCGGCGTTCCGGTCGGCGGCGATCTGGAATATATTGACGAAGTCACACTTCTTCGGGCGTTAGAAGGCCGGGTGGAGTTATAAAACCGGCAGCTGGACAGCTGGGCGGTTTCAGGAGATGCGAAAGAAATGGATAAATACGAGTTTAATATTAAAGTTGAGCAGATCAAAAAGATGGTCAGCCGCGGAGACTACGGAACTGCGATGAAGATCGCAGATACCATTGACTGGCACCGTGTCCGCAACGCAAGCCTGCTGTCCATGATCGCTCAGATCTATGAGAAAAATGAAGAGTACCAGGAGGCGAAGGATATTCTGCTCCTGGCATTCGAGCGCGCGCCGGTGGGAAAGCGCCTGCTCTATAAGTTGGCGGATCTCGCCTTAAAGGACGGAAGTACCGCCGAAGCGGAGGCATACTACAGAGAATTTTGTGATCTCGCGCAGGATGATCCGCGCCAGTATCTGCTCCGCTACAAGATCTTAAAAGCGAAGAAAGCACCGGTGGATCAGCTGATCCGCGCGTTGGAAGTGTATACAGCATCTGAGGTGGATGAAAAATGGCTCTACGAACTGGCTGACCTCTACCACAAAGCGGGGATCGAGGACAAGTGTGTAGCCACATGTGACCGCATCATGCTCTTATTTGGTCTCGGCAAATATGTGGATAAGGCAATGGATCTGAAGCTCCAGTACGCGCCGCTGAACAAATACCAGATGGACCTTGTGGAAAACAGGGACAAATACGAGGCAAAGCTGCGCGCTGTTGAGGAAGAGTACAGCGGAAATGCCCCGGAGCTGGATGATTATGATGAGGGAACCCCGGATTCCGAAGCTTCCAAGCAGGTTGCCATGCAGATTCATGAGGATGCCCAGGCGAAAAAGCTGGCAGACGAGATGTCCAGACTCTCTGAGGAAGAGGGACGGACTGCTGTTGTCGAGGAAGACGATGACATGGGTGCCACAAGAACCATCGCTGACTTAAGCCAGGTCCGCAGAGGCGGACAGGCGGCTGCACCGGAAGTACAGGAGGAAGAAAACACGATCCCGACCGGGGAAGATCGTGAGATCGAGCGCCAGAAGCTGGCGATCCGCGCCGCAAAAGAGCGGGAAGAGATGGAAGAGGAAGCTCTCCGCCGTGCTGAGGAAGAGCGGGAAGCCGCCAGACGCGAGGAAGAGGAACGCCGTGCGAAGAAGCAGGCGGAGATCGACCGCGAACGTGCCCGCCGAAACCAGGTCCGCAACATCCCGGCTCCGGAAGAGGAGGACGACGATGGAGAGCTGGAGCTGGAATCCCTGGATGACATGCTGGATACCAACAACCTGATGATCGAGGCGGAGACGGACGAGGAAGGGCTTTCCATGGCTGTCAACTCCTTAAAGGAGATCCACCGTGAGCTCGGCATCAAGAATCCGGTTGCAAAGATCAGCAGTGAAAAGTTAAATAAACGCGGAATCAGCGCGGTAGCCGATATGCTGGCAGGAAAAGACCTGATCATCCAGCATGCGGCAGGACTCACTGATGCTGTCCAGAACGAACTGGATGATCTGATGGAGAAAGACCGCTCCGGAATGATCGTTGTCCTGATCGATACACCGGAGAACCTTGAGGCACTCCATGCCCACAATACATCCCTTGCAAGCAAGTTCCAGTATATCGGAAGCGATGAGAACGCGTCTGCGCAGAAAGAGGCAGATACCGAGATGGAAGCTGCGCTGAAGCGCTCCACAGAAAAGCAGGAACAGATCGCCCGTGATGTGGTAAACGCGGAGCAGGAGACAGAAGAGGAGCCGGAACAGGAAGACGCTGAAGCACTGCAGGAAGAACCGGAGTACGAGAAAGAGGAAACGGACATCCTGGAAGAATCATCCGAGCCGGAAACAGATGAAGAGGACGAGGAAGAACCGGAGCCAGAGGAATACGTACCGCCGAAGAAGGCAAAACTCTTCGCAAAGCAGGAGAAACCTCAGAAAAAGGCGCCAGTGACTGAAGAAGAGCCGGAACTCCCGGAGGAGACTGCGTCCGCAGCGGAAGAGGAAGTTGTTCCGGAAGACTACGATGACAAAGAAGAGATGGATCCGGATGAGTTCGCCCAGTACGCGTGCAAGTATGCGACGGAGATCGATTGCAGCATCACCGGAAAGAGCCTTCTCGCCCTCTATGAGCGCATCGAGATGATGGAGGAGGATGAAGTCCACCTGACAAAGGCAGCAGCCGTAGATCTGATCGAGGAAGCTGCTGACAAGGCAGAGAAAAAGTCTCTTGGAAAGAAGATCGCGGGACTTTTCTCTCCGACTTATACAAAAGAAGGTCTTCTGATCCTTCATGAAAAGGATTTCTTTGACTGATAAAGAGTGTGATGGGATCCCTGCACACTGTTCTGGGCAAGCCCAGACGGCACACAGGAATTCCGTGACATGCTTATAGGAACTGAATATATGCGCACCATAAGCTCATTGTTTTTGCGATGAGTGGGTGCGCAAATTTTTCACCAATACACACGAACTAATGTTTGCTGAACACAGACAAGACGAATGCGCATGCGGCCCTTTTGCAACAGATATTTTCAATTCCGGAGTATCGCCGTAAACAATGTTTTGCATGTGCGCTAGATTTCTTATAGGAGAAAAGATATGGAGATCAGGCTGATCGCGGCGGACATGGATGGAACGCTGCTTGATGACGAAAAAGGGATCCCGGAGGAGAACCTGCGCGCTTTCCGCGCATGCGCGGCACAGGGGATCGAGATCGTCCCGGCGACAGGCCGCACGATGCGCGGACTGCCGGATGAGCTTCGGAATATGCCGGGCGTACACTATGCGATCCTCACGAACGGGGCACAGGTGGTAGACCTTGCGAAAAACGAGATCATCGACTCCTGCCGGATCCCGGTGGCTCTGGCAGAAAAGATCATGATGATGGCCCGGACAAGTCCGGATGAGATCATGTATGATGTATATGTGGGCGGAATCGGCTACACCATGCCGGAGTTCTACAATGATGTATATAAATATGTCTCATCGGAGGGACTGGCGGAGCTGGTGCGCAGAACCAGGGACACGGTTCCCGATAATATCGCTTACTTAAAAGAGCGGGGACAGGACGCGGAGAAGATCAACATGTTCTTCCGTGACATGGATGCCAGAAAGCGGATGAGAGAGGGACTCTCGAAGCTCCCGGGGATCCTTGTGTCCTCATCGATCCCGAATAACCTCGAGATCAACGCGGAGGGAGCTGATAAGGGCGGAGCGCTGCTCCGTCTTGCCGCACGTCTGGGAATCGCCAGAGAGTCCACCATGGGCTTTGGAGACGGGGAGAATGACCTCAGCATGATCCGCATGGCTGGAATTGGCGTTGCCATGGAAAATGGCCATGAATCCGTAAAGGAGGCAGCAGATTATATCACGAAGACCAACAATGAGGCAGGTGTCGCGAAGGCGATCTGCCATTTTACAGGAATTCAGATATAACAGGAATGATGGGCATATGAGGACTTTCAGGTAATAGACGCGGCGGGGTATCTGGATCATCCAGGCTTTGTCTGTTTTACGGAAGAACTATGCACATATGTGACAGGAGTAATAATGGAAATAATGGAGATTCTATCCAGCCGCTGGCTGGAAGTGGCTGTAGCGGTATATCTCATCGGGATGATGCTCTACGGTCATTACAGAGGTTTTATAAAAATAGCAGTTTCCGCAATGTCCCTTTTCATCACGCTGTTTGCAGCGCGTGTAGCGATTCCACAGGCGGCAGCCTGGCTGGAACATAATACGGCTGTATACGAAACGATGAAGGAGAGTGCTTTGAAGGCCAGCGGCCTTGATGAGAAGATGGAAGAGATGGCTCAGACAGCCGGTCTCGCGGGAAAAGCCGGGGAACGCGCGGTCATAGAGAGCCTGGAGATCCCGGACCAGATCAAAAAGCTTCTGATCGAGAATAACAACGGAGAAATATATCAGGAAATGGGCGTCCAGATCTTTGAGGACTATGTTGGGAAATACCTTGCAGACCGTGTGATCCGCGTGATCATATTTACGGTGCTGTTTATAGTATTCTATGCGTTCCTTCATATCATCATAGTCTGGCTGAACCTGATCTCCAGACTGCCGATCCTGTATGGGCTTAACAAGATCGCCGGTGCGGTTCTGGGACTCGCGGAAGCATTGATCTTTATATGGGTGGGCGCCCTGGTCATTACCCTGTTTTCAGGCAGTGAGATCGGAAAGAGCATGATTGAACAGATCAATGGAAGTATCTGGCTGACGTGGCTGTATGACCACAATATGCTTTCCTACCTTGTAGTCGGTCTGGTAAAGTCTGTCCTGTAACGGGAGTAGATTAAACGGAGGAATGCCATGAAAAAAGGAGAAAAAACCAAACGGCATATTTATGAATGTGCGATTGAATTATTCCGAACCAAAGGATATGACAAGGTTTCTGTAGATGAGATTGTTAAGTGTGCAGGAACGGCAAAAGGAACCTTTTATATCTATTTTGAGACAAAAGCGGATGTTCTCATTTACATGCTGAAAGCATATGATGATTACTATGACAAAGTTGCTTCAGGTTTCTTGCCGGAGATGGGAGTTGAAGAGCGACTTCTCGTCATTACCCAAAGTTCCAGTGAGTTTACGGAAAATGTGATGGGGCGGGATGTTATACGGGTCTTGTATAGTAACCAGCTGATGGAACAGGGAAATGGAGATCTTTATACAAAGCGTGCATTGTACCGGGTTGTGCACGAATTAATTGAAGAAGGACAGAATGTGGGAATTTTTTCGGCAGAGGAAAACAGTATTGTGCTGACAAATCGATTTGTCACCTGTATCAGGGGAATCTTTTTTGAGTGGTGTATACAGGGAGATGAGTTTGTTCTAAAACAAGAATGTGAAAACTTTGCGAGGATGTTTTGCCGCGCAATCCGCAGGGAAAGTAAGAATATCGAGTCTAAATAATGAATAACAAGAGGAGCTGGGTATAGAAAGAGATTCTGTACTCAGCTTTTTATTTGACAGGAAATTCTGCGGGGGATACTGCCAAACAAAAAGGCACTGACGTACTAACAATGAGCATTTATATTAAAAGGCAGGTTGCTATAAATGACCATGGTCATAAAATGATTGACAAGTTCATGCAGAGAAGGTATGATAGATAAAAATGACTGTAGTCATTTTTAAAAATACGAGGAGGATGTTTGTATGAACAACACTGTGGAGAAGAAAAAAGGAGGAAAGATCCTGGATGTGATCGAAACGGTCGGCAATAAGCTGCCGCATCCGTATATTATGTTCCTGTGGCTCTGCCTGATTCTTGCTGGAATCAGTACAGTGTGCAGCCTGGCAGGAGTTCAGGTGATCAATCCGACAACTGGAGAAACTGTTCTGGCAAAAGCAATTTTCAGCAGAGATGGAATTGTATGGCTGCTCGAAAATTTACTAAAAAATTTTCAAGGCTTCTCAGCACTTGGTCTGGTACTTGCCATGCAGATGGCAATTGGATTTGCTGAAGGAGTCGGATTACTGACTGCAGCTATGAGAAAAGCGATTCTTGGAGTACCACTCTGGGCATTAACTGCAACCGTGCTATTCCTTGGAATTAATGGAAGTATTGCTTCGGAGGCAGCAATCATTGTTGTTCCGGCACTGGCAGCCGCAGCATTCCAGGCTGTTGGAATGCACCCGATCGCAGGACTTCTGGCTGGTTATGCGGCAACAAATGCAGGATTTACAGCCTGCCTGATCGTATCAGGAACAGACGTACTCCTTTGCGGCGTTACTGAACTGGCAGCGCAGCTTGTAGATCCGTCGATTACAGTTAATGCAACTGCCAACTGGTATTTTATGATCGTTTCCGTGTTCATGCTTACCGCAGTTGGTGTTGTTGTAAACAAATATTTCATTGTTCCACGTCTTGGCAAATATAATCCGGCAAATGGAGAGGCTGGGGCAGCCGATGCATCGGGGGAGATCACACCGATTCAGGCTAGCGCGCTGAGAGCGGCTGGTATTTTCAGCATCGCCTATATTGCTCTCCTTGCCATACTTACAGTTCCGAAAAACGGCTTTTTCAGGGGCGAAGACGGCTCTGTTTTAAATGGACCTTTGATTACGGGACTGGTAGCGATCCTGATCATCTATTTTATTCTGGTAGGTATTGTCTACGGATTAAAAGCAGGAACGATCAAAAGCAGCAGTGATGTGCCAACGATCATGGCGAAGTCGCTGGAGGGAACCACAGGATATATTGTGCTGGTATTTGTAATTGCACAGTTTATCAACATGTTCAATTATACGAATCTGGGAATGATCATTGCGGTCAAGAGTGCGGGTGCATTGCAGGCGGCAGGATTCACAGGGATCCCGTTAATGATCTTCTTTATTCTCCTGTGCTGTGTGGTTAACCTGTTTATGACAAGTGGTACAGCAAAATGGTATATCTTTGCGCCGATTCTTGTGCCAATGATGATGATGCTTGGATATAGCCCGGAATTTGCCCAGGTTGTATACAGAATCGGAGATTCCACAACGAATGCGATCACTCCGATCTATCCATATATTCCGATTGCGATCTCAATGGCTAAGAAATATGATAAAAACTTTGGAATGGGATCTTTGATTTCCATGATGCTCCCGTATTCAGTTGCATTCTTGCTGGGATGGATCGTTCAGCTGGTGATTTGGGTAACATTAAATCTTCCAATTGGACCAGGGGCATATGTATTTATGTAGGAAAGGAATGTTGCGAGTCGCGCAATAGATTTTGAAATGAAATATACAGAGATATGTAATGATAAATGGCTGTTTATATGGGTCGGACTGTTGCTCTTTGCGGTAATAGCTCAATGTATGCTCTTCATGAGCAAAGCATGGAAACACGGCATGGAGATCGGTCTGAAACAATCGCAGCTAAAAAAAGGTTTAAAGACAGGGATCACGATCAGTATCATGCCAACACTTCCGGTTTTACTGGTGTTGTTTTCGCTCACACCACTCCTGGGAATCCCGCTTCCGTGGCTGCGTCTTTCGGTTATCGGTTCTGCTTATTATGAAACATATGCAGCAACAACTGCGTTATCGTGCCTGGGAGAGACATTCCAGATCAACGGGTACAGCGCGAATGGATGGATCGCGGCCTTGTGGGTAATGACGATTGGAGGAAGCGTATGTATTTTATGGTCGGCATTTGCCATTAAACCGATTTCGATGCTTTATGAAAAAGCAGAAAAGATCAATATTAAACTTGTTCTGGCGGTAGGAAGCGGATGCCTGGTAGGTGTTATGGCCTATGTATCAGTGTCATATGGTTTCAGCGCCATGTCGACGAAAGGCGTTGTATTCTGCATCAGCTTTGCTGTAGGAGCACTTCTTATGCTCGTCTCGAACAAAGTAGAAAAGGCAAAATGGCTCACAGATTATATTATGACGATCAGCATGCTTGCGGCAATGGCGGCAGCCTGTGTTATTTTTTAGGGGGCAGGAAAAATGAAAAGCAATTATCAAAAATGGATCCATAAGTTCGGAATTTCGACAAGCCTCCTTCTTCTTGCGGCAATGATAGGGCTTCCGGTAGCGGCCAGCCTTATTTACGGAATTTGGCCGGACTTTGGAGAACTATGGCCTGGATTTGTTGCAGTTGTTTTATTTATGGCACCATATCTTCCATCGGAAACAATCGGCTATATGTCGGTTATGGGACCAGGAGCATTATACCTTTCTTACATTACCGGCAATGTCACCAATCTTAGAATGCCTGCTACGATTGGCACAATCAATGCACTGGGAATCAAACCGAATACGGATGAGTGTCATACGTTGGCAATTATTGCCTGCGGCGCTTCTGTGATCACATCTATAGTGATTGTTGCACTCGGAGTCGTTGTATCAGGACCGCTTACCCCGATTATCCAGGCACCTGTTCTCCAACCTGCATTTGACTATGTAGTTCCGGCGCTATTTGGAGGACTTGTGGCAAGTGCATATTATATGTTGATTGTGATTGCCGTGTCAGCAGTGGTCGCGGTAATGGATTATCTGAAAACAGAGAAAAAAGAGGAAAGGGGAGAGTAGATATGCGATATCAGGAATATATGGATATAATCCGGACGGTAAATGACCGTTTTCGCTATTATAAGAGTATAGAATCCCTGTTTGAACTGGATCAATGGTCCGGTCTTCCGGAGCTTGGAGGCGCGTATCGCCAGCAGATGAGCGCTTTTGTTGGGACACAGAAGGCGGGGCTGTTTCAAACAGAAGATGCGAAAAAGGCCTTTGAATATTTTGCAAATGTAGATGAAGGACAAATAGAGGACCCAATAGAACATGGACTGATCCGGACATTTAAAAGCAGGTACCAGAATGCTGTCCGTGTGCCGGAAGAAACGATGAAACAGTATAATCTTCTGCGTGCGGATGTGATGTCGGCATGGAAACATGCACGGGAGCGGAAAGATTATCATGTGTTTGAACCGTGGCTGAAACAGGTATTTGATCTGAAAAAGAAGATTGCCCTGGCGATAGATCCGGATGCTCCTGCGTTTGACACGATGATCGGAGCTGTGGATGAAGGTTTGAAAAGTGCAGACGTAAGCAGAGAATTTGATGTATTAAAACGGGGAATCGGAGAAATTCTTGACAAGATTACAAAAGCAGATCTTGGAGTAAATGAAGAAATATTTCTCAGAGAAGAGGACCCGGATGAAATGTCTGCATTTGGAAGACGATTAGCAGCGGAAGCCGGATATGATCAGCGAAAGGGTGGATTTAATGACAAGGTTATTCACGGATTTACGTCATTTCTTGGACCGCAGGATGCCCGCGTATCAACACAGAGAAGCGGAAGCCCACATCTGATCTTCACCTGTCTTCATGAAGCGGGACATGCAATGTTTTCCAGCGGCGGAAACGACCAGGTCAATGTAGCAAACATGTGGGGAGGAATAGAAGGCAGCTTTCACGAAGCAAATGCCAGATTCTATGAAAATATCGTGGGAAGAAGCAGGGAATACTGGGAGTTTTATTATCCACAATTTCAGAAAGCATTCCCATTCTTCAAAGATATAAAAATGGATGAATTTTATCGTGCCATGAATACAGTCCGTCCAAGCCTGCGCAGAATTGGAGCAGATGAAGTTACATATAGCCTTCATGTTATCTTGCGATATGAGCTGGAACGCGATTATTTCAGCGGAAAAATAGGAACGGAAGATCTGAACATTGCATGGAATGATAAATATAAAAAATATCTGGGAGTTTGTCCTGAAAATGATACTGAAGGAATTTTACAGGATATGCATTGGGCTGGAGACTATATTGGATATTTCCAAAGTTATGCTTTGGGAAATATTTATGATGGACAGATTCGAAAAGCATTGTTATCAGAAATTTCGGATTTGTATGAGCAGATACGCCACGGAGAGTTTGACAGGCTGAACAAGTGGATGAAGGAACATATCTGGCAGTATGGGTGCTGTTATACATCGGGAGAAATGTTGAAGCGATTGACAGGAAAAACATTAGACGCTGTGCCATTTCTTGACTACATGAAAGAGAAGTATGCGGACTTATATGGTATTCATATTTAAAAAGGACAAGTTAGTTTGATAATAGGGATTGCAGCAGGAGAAAACGTTGAGCTGCAATCCCTGTTTTTATAGTGTAAAAGAGAAATTTGAAATTGCTCAAATGATGGCTTGAATACCGAATTGCATATGTTGTATGCAAAACGATTATGAACCGCAATATGTTGTAATTGCACAAACAAAAGAAGAAACTTCAAAAAAACTGGAAAAAAGTGTTGACTTTTCCGTGGGGATTTGATATTATAATACTCGCCTTGAGCGACAGGGCAAAACTTATTAAGAGTCATT
>ERZ773110.3116-NODE-3116-length-9909-cov-2.955551_pt1 | contig 9909 bp, 7 predicted proteins | sample MGYA00580568_ERZ773110 | MGnify/ENA primary metagenome ERZ773110 (study PRJEB29015, sample SAMEA2737870) | human gut metagenome | biome: human gut; feature: human-associated habitat; material: faeces | place: China | collected 2012 ... | reverse complement strand
TATGACGCGGTTTGCCCCTGGTATTATGACGGGGGCCTGGCTGCTTTCCTCCACCTCAGTCAGTGAGTTTATCGGTTCGATGGAACGTATGCACCTGACAGAGAAAATCGTCATCCCTTTGTCTATTATTTTTCGTTTTTTCCCTACGATCAGCGAAGAATACCAGGCGATCAGTGATGCAATGAAAATGAGGGGTATCCGGTTTGGAGGGAAAAATCCATTTTTGATGGTGGAATACTGTCTTGTACCGCTGATGGTGTCTGTTGTGAAAATCGGAGATGAACTTTCCGCCGCTGCACTGACGCGGGGGCTTGGCGCTCCGGTCAAACGGACTAACGTATGTCAGATTGGTTTTCATGTTCAGGACATGATTGCGATCCTGCTCTGTGCTTTATGTTTCGCTCTGTTTTTGCTGGGACAGTATTTTTCTTTTTAAGGGGGTGAGCTTATGATAAAGATTGACCATATTTCATTTTCTTATGGAGAAGAGAGAGACCTTTTCCTCCCGGCTGGGCTTTCTGCTGATCTCGGCAGGCTGCGCCATCGGGCTGGGAAATGTGTGGCGGTTCCCCTATATCACCGGAAAATACGGCGGCGCGGCCTTCGTACTGGTCTACCTGCTGTTTTTGCTCATCATGGGACTGCCAATTATGGTCATGGAGTTCTCCGTGGGCCGGGCGGCGCAGCGAAATCTGGGCGCGGCCCTGCAAAAGCTGGAGCCCAAAGGCTCGCGCTGGCATACGTTCGGCCCCCTCAGCCTCATCGGCAGCTATCTGCTCATGATGTTTTACACAATGGTCACAGGCTGGATGTTATACTATGCTTTTAAATACGCCACTGGCTCGTTGGACGCTTCAAGCACAGCGGCAACGGCTGAGGCTTTTAAGGATATGCAGGCTTCCCCGTGGCTTATGCTCATATTCTCGGCTATCGTTATCATACTTTGTATCGGTGTTTGCGCACTGGGATTGCAAAACGGCATTGAAAAGGTAACGAAATTTATGATGATACTGCTTATGGCGCTCATGGTGGTGCTGGCGGTGAACTCTATCAGGCTGAAAGGCGCTTCTGAGGGGCTTAAATTCTTTCTTGTGCCGGACTTTGACGTCTTTAAGGAAAAAGGCTTCACATCAGTGCTTTTTGCCGCAATGACTCAGGCATTTTTCACCCTTAGCATAGGCATAGGCACAATGGAGATATTCGGAAGCTATTTGAAAAAGGACCGCACTCTTGTAGGCGAGTCTGTGAACGTTATCGTTCTTGACACTGCCGTGGCTGTCGTTGCGGGACTTATCATAATCCCTGCCTGCTTTGCATACGGCATCGAGCCTGACTCAGGTCCGTCACTGCTTTTCATTACTCTGCCTAACGTTTTCCACCATATGGCTTCAAGCCGTTTGTGGGGAATATTCTTCTTCATCTTCATGTCATTTGCGGCGCTTTCCACCGTTATCGCAGTGTTTGAGAACATTATCACAATGTCAGTAGAACTGTGGGATTGGAGCAGAAAAAAATCCCTTATTGTAAACCTTGTGATGATACTTGTGCTTACAATGCCTGCTGTGTTTGGATTTAACCTGCTGAAAAATATCCAGCCAATGGGCGCAGGTTCGACTATCATGGACCTTGAAGACTTCTTGGTATCATCGAATCTTCTGCCGCTTGGCTCTCTTGTGGGAGTGCTGTTCTGCGTTCGCAAAAACGGCTGGGGCTGGGAGAACTTCATCAAGGAAACCAACACAGGCAAGGGAAAGCATATCCCTGACGGACTTCGCAGTTACATGGCCTACGTTGTGCCTGCACTTATATGTTTCATCTACCTCAAAGGATACTATGACACATTCTCAAACAGAAGTCTGCCTGTTCTTATTGGTTGGATGTGCTTTGCGGTGATACTTCTTGCGCTGATATTCTGGGCAGTTTTCTCAAAAAGCAAAAAAAATTTGGAAAATCCTATTGACAAATAGAAAGTTTGGTTATATAATAAACCTTGCGTGATGTTTCACGAAAATTCGTATAATAATAAACGCTATAAAATAAACTGAAAGGTGGTGGGTGAAATGAGAAATATTCTTTTTGATCTTATAAAGACTAACGAGAATATAAGTCTTGCAAATAATGTAAATTCAATATACCTTTCAGATGTCATTTTACCTGCCCTTATTCCCAAAAGCTAATGAGATTTTTATCAGCTTTCTGGATATTATACTGCAGATCTATTGCGACCTCTGATATCAGGTATCAGAGGTCTTTTTTTGACCTGTTATAGGCAGTTACATTATGCGAATTTACAGAATTATATCGGAGGAATATGAAATTTATCCCGAAAAGGAGGGAATACATGAAGTTTTTTGACGTTTTGCCACAGCTTGCAGAAAACGAACTGCTAAAGCGTGGAGTTATGACTGACGAGCTGCTTTACTGCGTAAAAGCTGACCTTGACGGCGAGGGCGGATATGTGGACGTATACATAACTTTCACAAAAGACACCCTTTGCATACTCCGTGGCTATGAAGAATACGGAAAAATGAAGCGTGGGCAGAAGAGAAAAAATCTCGTAAACTTCACAGTATCAGGCTATGATGAATACCCCATAGACAGCATTGAAGAAATGTTTGTTGACCGCTATGCAAATTCCGCAAGACTTATGATAAAGGACAAGTCCGGCAAGGAATTCCCTATAGCGAGGTTCTCACTTGGCTTTGCTGACAAATTTGAGAAATTCAGCCAGCGTGTGAACTGCACAGCCAAGAACGAGCCTATTGACGACCGCCTGCTGGAAGGAGTAAAGACCCACTGCCCTACCTGCGGCGAGCCTTATCCTGACCCTAACCGCCCTGTCTGTCCGAGATGTGTAGACAGACGCTCGGTGTTCAAACGCCTGCTTTCTATGTTCGGTGAATTTAAGGGTGCGGTATTTCTCATACTGCTCACCATAGTTTTAAGCAACGTTTTCGCAGTGCTTTCGCCGATATTCGGCTCTCAGATGCTCTATGATGATGTGCTTGCGGAAAACGGAAAATACTATGGCAAGATACTCATGATAGTAATGCTCATCGTGGGCATAAACATTGCAGGAATGATAATGCGTATCATTTCAGGCATTATAACCTCAAAGGTCGTGCCTGTTGTTACGCACCGGCTTAGGGTGAAGATATTCTCCTCAATGCAGCGGCTTTCCCTTGACTTTTTCACAAGCAAGCAGACAGGCTCGCTTATGTCCAGGGTCGACAGAGATAGTCAGAACATCTACTGGTTTTTCACGGATATAGTGCCGTATGGACTTACAAACGTGGTAAAGATAGTGGGTATTGCAGTAATAATGCTCACAATTTCGCCCCTTCTGTCACTTGGTATAATCCTCACTATCTCGGTGATAGAGATAGTTCAGCACCAATTTTACAAAAGCCAGCGCAAGCTTTACCGCAAATATGACGTTGCAATGCGTTCTGCAAACTCGGTGCTGTCTGACGTTATGAACGGTCAGCGTGTGGTAAAGGCTTTCGCCCGTGAGGACAGAGAGATAGAACGCTATAGGGTAAAAAACACTGACGCATTTTTGATAAACTCAAGGATAAACTCACGAATAGCAAACACTATCCCTGTTATATGGACATTTTACAGAATAGTGAACAAGCTTGTTTTCTGCCTTGGTGCAGTGCTTGTTATAAAAGGTCACATACTATTCGGCGCACTTTCAGCACTTATTTCCTATACCGAAATGGCGATGGACCCTATCAACTTTTTCACATGGATAGGCGACCGCTGGGCAAAATGTATGGACGCCGCGTCAAGAATGTTTGAGATAATGGACGCTCTGCCTACTGTAAAAGAGGACGAACACCCTGTTCACATGGAAAACATGAGGGGCGATATCGAGCTTAAAAATGTATCCTTTGAATATGAAGCAGGACACCCTATCATAAAAAACGTTTCTTTCAAGGTGCAGGCTGGGCATATGTTTGGAATCGTTGGTAAAACGGGCGCAGGAAAATCCACTATCATAAACCTTATGGCAAGGCTTTATGACGTAACAGGCGGTGAGATAACCATTGACGGCGTGCCTATCAGGAAGATAGCTTTTGACGATCTGCGCAGAAATATCGGTATAGTTTCTCAGGAAACTTTCCTTTTCATAGGGTCGATAGCTGACAATATCCGCTATGCAAACCCTGACGCCACCATGGAAGAAGTTATCGAAGCGGCAAAGTCCGCAAACGCACATGAGTTTATAACAAAGCTCCCTGAGGGCTATAACACTAAGGTCGGCGAGGGCGGAATATCCTTGTCAGGCGGTGAAAAGCAGAGAATATCTATCGCAAGGGCTATCATTCAGAAGCCTAACATACTTATCCTTGACGAGGCGACCGCTTCCATGGACACAAGGACAGAGCGAAAGATACAAGCCGCTATCGACAATCTGAAACAGGGCAGGACGATTATTTCTATCGCACACCGCCTTTCAACTCTCCGTGACGCTGATATGCTCTGCGTTATCGAAAACGGAGAACTTAAAGAAATGGGTACACATGACAAGCTCATAAAAGAAAAAGGCAAATACTTCGAGCTTTACAAGCTGCAATCTGAAGCATTGCAGTTCATAAACGAATAAGTAAGGAGATGAACACAATGGCTGAAAATATTACCACTGAGCAGGAGGTCTACGAGGTCGATAAGCTTACTTTGCTTGACTGCAAAAAGATACGCCTTGCAAAGGAAGAAAGCGGCTTTCTTACCCTCGATTATGAGGGCAAAACTTACCACAAGGTAAACCCCACAAGGCTCATACCATTTTACTCAAAGACCACCTACATAAGCCTTTCATACGAAAATTCTGAAAAAGAATTTCGTGAGATAGGCGTTATAAAAGATATGGCGGAGCTTGACGGTGAGCAATACAAGCTTCTTGACAGCTATCTTGAATACAAATACTATATGCCTGAGATAACAAAGGTCTACAGCATAAAGGACAATATGCGTGGTGCGATCTTTGTAAAGGCTGACACAACTTCGGGACAGAAAACTATCTGTATCCGTGACTGGTATCAGAATTTCAGAATGATCGGCTATGATTATCTTTACGTCAACGACGCAGACGGCAACAAATATTTCTGCCCTGACATTCACAAGCTTGACAGAAAAAGCCGTCAGGTGCTTGAAATGTACACCTAAAAGGTGTCAGACCACACTGAAAGGAGTGTGAAAAATGGATCTAAAAACTTCCCTGCCGAAGAATGCCCCGGCAGACATTGTTTACTCCCTGCCTGCGAACTTCACCCGTGAGGGCGACAAAATGAACGGACATTTCTGCGTGACAAAAGAAAAGATATATGTCTACAACGGCAGTGAGATAACACTTGAATACAGCATAAACGATTTCTCCGAGTTTGAGTGCAAACAGCAGATAGGCACTTCAATGGCTCAGGGAACGCTGAAAAGCGGTGAAACTATCTGCTTCTGCGGTTTTTCGCAGGATCAGTTTCTGAGATATGCAGAGCTTATGAAGCTTCTTGACCACTGTTTGCGTACAGGCGAGCTTATGGAGATAACTGACACGGAAGAGCCTGTATGCCCCAAATGCGGTCTTCCGCTGGAGGGCGCAAAGGAATGTATCTACTGCACAGGCAAGGGCAAGACAATGGTCAAGCTCATAAAACGCATTGCGCCATACAAGAAATATTTTGCGATCGCAGTTATATGCACGATACTTTCCGAGCTTATATGGGTGCTTGCACCATATCTTGACAGGGTTATAATCGACAAGTATGTTACCCCGAAAAACACCCATTGGGCAGGCCTTGCAGGAGTTATCATCACTATCGTCACTCTGCTGCTTTTGGCAGGAGTGTTTGAGTTTTTCAACATGAAAAACAGCTTCAAGGTCGCACTCAATCTGGGACGTGACCTTAGGCAGGAGATATTTGAAAAGTCACAGCAGCTTTCCATGAACTCCATATCAAAGCGAACAGCAGGCGAGCTTATCAACCGTGTTTCAAGCGACGCCGCAAAGCTTGAGGACTTCATCACTGCAAACGGCAAGGACGCCATAGTAAAAATACTTTCCCTTGTGATAATAGGCATACTGCTTTTTATCATGGACTGGCGGCTTGCGCTTATGACAGTTTTGCCTGTGCCGATAGTTTTCATAATAGTGCAAAAGCTTTTTGACGCCATGGCGATACGATACACAAAGGTATGGAAAAACGGCGTTTCTCATGGAGAAACTTTGCATGATATTTTAAACGGCATAAGAGTTGTAAAGTCCTACGGCAACGAGGTAAGGGAGATACAGCGCTACACAGAATGTTCCGAACGCTGGGCGAAAAGCTGTGTTCGTGCGGAAATGATGTGGTATCTCACCATACCTGCCTCAGAATTTATCCTCACCATTGGTAACTTCTTCGTACTGTATTTCGGTGGAAACATGATTCTCGACCACACCATGACATTAGGTCAGCTTATACAGTTCACCACCTACGTTGCAATGCTTTACGAGCCTATACGCTGGCTCATACAGATACCGAGAAATCTTGCGGACACCTCAGTTTCCGCAGGCAAGGTCTTTGAGATACTTGACGAGGACACTGACGTTCGTGATTGTGATGACCCTATTGACCTTGACATTCAAGGCGATATCGAATTTGACGGTGTTTATTTCGGCTACAAGGTATACAATCCTGTGCTGAAAGACATCTCATGCAAGATAAACAAGGGTGAGATGATAGGCATTGTGGGACACTCAGGAGTGGGAAAATCCACAATGATAAATCTTATTCTCAGACTTTATGACTGCACGCAGGGAGAGATACGCATTGATGGTGTTAACATAAAGGATATTGCACAGCACAGTCTGCGTTCACAGGTGGGCGTTGTGTTGCAGGAAACTTTCCTTTTTGACGGAAACGTACTTGAAAATATAGCATATGCAAAGCCTGACGCTACCTTTGAGGAAGTAATAAGGGCAGCGAAAATTGCGAATGCACATGACTTTATCACAAAGCTCCCTGACGGCTACAACACCCGAGTGGGCAACAAGGGCTATCAGCTTTCAGGCGGCGAACGTCAGAGAATTGCCATTGCAAGAGCGATACTCCATGACCCTAAGATAATAATACTTGACGAGGCGACGGCTTCTCTTGACACTCAGACGGAAAAGCAGATACAAGACGCTTTGGGCAAGCTCACAAAGGGCAGGACGACAATTGCCATTGCTCACAGACTTTCCACCCTCAGCAACGCCGACAGACTTATCGTCCTTGACAAGGGCAGACTTGCAGAGTTTGGCACTCACGCTGAACTTATGCAGAAAAAAGGCGTATACTACAAGCTTGTTATGGCTCAGCGCCAGACCACAAAAATGAAAAAAGCCCAACCGCAGACCTGCTAGGGTCTTGACAATACCACAGTGATGTGGTAAAATACAATAGTAAAATCTCATATCGGGGAATGATGTTCTCCCCTGGGAAACCTAAACCGCTTATTAAGCTGATGACTTCTGTTTTTACGCAGGAGTTGTCAGCTTTTTTGATTTTTGGGAGGTATAATTATGTTATTTTCACTGGCTGTGATCTTTCTTGTGGGGCTGTCAGCCGCCGCCATTTTTCAGGCTATCGGTCTGCCGAGGATAATCGGTATGCTTGCAACGGGCATTCTCACAGGCACTTACGTTCTCGATCTGCTGGATCCTAAGATACTTGGCATATCCTCAGAGCTTCGGCAGATAGCCCTTATCATTATCCTTATCAAAGCAGGGCTGTCACTCAATTTGTCCGACCTGAAAAAGGTGGGCAGACCTGCGGTCATGATGTCATTTCTGCCTGCAAGCTTTGAGATACTGGGATATTTTATCCTTGCTCCACTGCTTCTTGGGATAAACCACACGGAAGCCGCTGTTATGGGTGCGGTGCTTGGTGCGGTATCCCCTGCGGTGGTAGTGCCGAGAATGGTGAAGCTTATGGAAGAAAAATACGGCACTGAAAAAAGCATACCGCAAATGATACTTGCGGGAGCTTCATGCGATGATATTTTCGTTATCGTGCTGTTCTCCACATTCGTAACAATGGCACAGGGTGGCTCTGCAAAGGCGACAGATTTTCTCAATATCCCCGTGTCAATAATCCTCGGAGTGCTTCTCGGCTCACTGTCAGGGTTTGTGCTTTTCTATATTTTTGAGATATCCTACCACAAAGGTAACAAAATAAGAAACAGCACAAAGGTCATCGCTATCTTGGGCTTTGCGTTCCTGCTCATGTCAGCGGAAACATTTTTGAAGCCTTATGTGGCTGTATCGGGACTTCTTGCAGTTGTGGCAATGGCTTGCGTGATAAAAATAAAGGCTGACAAAAACGTGTCTGCAAGGCTTTCAGAAAAGTTCGGCAAGCTTTGGATAGCCGCTGAGGCTGTGCTTTTTGTCCTTGTTGGTGCGGCAGTGGACATACGCTACACCCTTACGGCAGGTGCGGCGGCTGTGCTTCTTATTTTCGGAGCGCTTATTTTCAGAGCCGTGGGCGTATGGATATGTCTTCTCGGCACGAAGCTGACTCTTAAAGAAAAGCTTTTCTGTGTAACGGCATATATGCCAAAGGCGACAGTTCAGGCGGCTATCGGCTCAGTGCCGATGTCCCTTGGTCTGCCCTGCGGAAAGATAGTGCTTTCTGTGGCTGTGCTTGCGATCCTTATCACAGCACCCCTTGGTGCAATAGGCATTGACCGCAGCTATAAAAGGCTTCTTGCACACGAGGAGTAAAGTGGCGTAAAATAGGCGATTGCGGCACTCTCTGCACATTTTATGAGTGAACAATTTTTGATTTCACACATTTTATGAGGGAATAATTTAAGCATTTGCACATTTCACGAAATATTCTGATGACATTGCATAAAAAAATCGGCACGACCAAATCAAGGTCATGCCGTTTTTCATATCCCTACCCTATCTACAGTTGATGCAAGGTGGTAATAAGAATTTGTTACGATACGCATGTTACGTTGCTGGCAATGCGTTGTCAAATGAGGACTTGAACCTCTGAAACCTGCCCGAAGTTTCTGTCCATAATCAGCACATTCTCTGCTGATAGAGATACATCCACCCTGTAGATATCCCACCCATTTCATCACACCAGCTCTGTTGTCCAGTTCAGCTCCTGAATTTTCTCGTCCACATTTCTCAGTTCCTTTGAAAGACCGTCAACTGTTTTCTGTATCTCTGTCACAGGCACAGTGCTGACTATTTTTATCTCTGTTCTTGTCATTCTTGTGACACGGTCGCTTGCGGTATCCAGAAAATCCCGCAATACCCTTACCTTCTTTTTCAGGCAATCTCTGTGTGCAAGAAGCTCTGTGATAGTCTTGCCCTCGTATACTGTTCCGCTGTTGGTAAGATTTATCCGTGCCACCAGATCTTCAAGACGGACTATCAGCCTGTCAAGCTCCTCCATAAGAGCCTTTGGGTCTTCCGCAGGAACATCGCCCTCCTGCACCTTTGCGTTATTGTCAAGTCTGACTGAGATCGTGTTTATTCTGTTCTGGATATCAGAACGCTCAGCCAATGCAGTTGCAAGTTTCATATAAATTACCTCCTATCCTTTGACAACGCCCACTGTGAAAAGCTTCTTTATAGGCGTCGTCAGGTCACTTTGATTTTTCATAACAACATCTATATCCTTGTAAGCAAAGCGGCACTCCTCAGCCACATCTTTCTTACTGGTCTTTCCAAGCACCACGTTTCTTTGCCTCAGGTCTACCATAACAGACTCAACGGAGAATTTCACCTTTGCGCCTGTGCGTGAATAGTTTCTGCCTGCACCATGAGAAGAAGTCAAAAAGCTTTCAGCCTTGCCCATGCCCCTGACTATATAGCTGTTTGAGCCCATAGAACCTGGGATTATAGCGACTTCACCCTCTGCCGCATGG
>ERZ773110.3114-NODE-3114-length-9918-cov-2.412451_pt1 | contig 9918 bp, 6 predicted proteins | sample MGYA00580568_ERZ773110 | MGnify/ENA primary metagenome ERZ773110 (study PRJEB29015, sample SAMEA2737870) | human gut metagenome | biome: human gut; feature: human-associated habitat; material: faeces | place: China | collected 2012 ... | reverse complement strand
TGTTACAAGAGAACGTATCAGACAGATTGAAGCCAAGGCATTAAGAAAGTTAAGAAATCCTGTTAGAAGTAAGAAGATTAAGGATTTCCTTAATAGTTAATAAATAAAAATTCTTCCGTGCATAAAGAAAAGCATTTTTGCATGGAAGAATTTTTTTATAAAAGGCTTTCTAAAGTAAACCAAATGGTTAAATTAGTTAAGACAAACTAAGTTAAGGCACATACTTAAAATAGAGAAAGTAAAAAAAATAAAAAAATATGTATTTTTTACTTAATTTTACTTGATTTTGTCATAAAAATAGTTTATAAAATTAAGTAAATAAAAAAGTAAGCATAAAGGTACAAAGGCGTACTTCAGTGTTGCTATGCAACTGAGGCAGTCCTTTGTACCTTTTTTATATTCTAACTATCAGGAGGGATACGATGAATCAAAACGAATTATTTGAGAAAGCAAAAAAAGATGGCTTATACGATGAAAGATTTGAACATGATAACTGTGGTATTGGTGCAGTTGTAAACATTAAAGGTATCAAATCTCATGAAACAGTAGAAAATGCTTTAAAGATAGTAGAAAATCTTGAGCATAGAGCAGGTAAGGACGCAGAAGGAAAGACTGGTGACGGAGTTGGTATTTTGTTACAGATTTCACATAAGTTCTTTAAGAAAGCTACAAAGAATTTAGGATTTGACATTGGAAATGAAAGAGAATACGGAGTTGGAATGTTCTTTATGTCTCAGGACGAACTTGTCCGTAAGCGTGAAATGAAAATGCTTGAAATAATAGTTGAGAAAGAAGGACTTGAATTCTTAGGATGGAGAGAAGTACCAACACATCCTGAAATTTTAGGAACTAAGGCAGTTGAATGCATGCCATACATTATGCAGTGCTTCATAAAGAAACCTGAAGATGTAGAAAAAGGATTACCTTTTGATAGAAAATTATACATTGTAAGAAGAGTATTTTCACACAGCAGTGTTGGAACATATACAGTTTCAATGTCAAGTAGAACAATAGTATACAAAGGTATGTTCTTAGTTGGAGAACTTAGAATGTTTTTTGATGATTTACAGAGTAAAGATTTTGAATCAGCTATAGCAATGGTTCATTCAAGATTCTCAACTAACACAAATCCAAGTTGGAAGAGAGCTCATCCAAATAGATTTATTGTTCATAATGGAGAAATAAATACAATTCGTGGAAATGCAGATAATATGCTTGCAAGAGAAGAATCAATGGATAGTGAATATATGAAAAATTCTATTCAGAAAGTTATGCCTGTAGTAGATACAAATGGTTCTGACTCAGCAATGCTTGATAATACATTAGAATTCTTAGTAATGAATGGAGTAGATTTGCCTCTTGCAGTAATGATGTGTATTCCTGAACCATGGGAAAATAACAACACAATTTCACAGAGCAAAAAAGACTTCTATCAGTATTATGCAACAATGATGGAACCATGGGATGGACCGGCATCTATCCTTTTCTCAGATGGAGATTACATGGGAGCAATCCTTGATAGAAACGGACTAAGACCATCAAGATATTATATTACAGATGATGACCAGTTGATTCTTTCATCAGAAGTAGGTGTCCTTGAAATTGACCCTGCAAAAATAGTAGTAAAAGATAGACTTCGTCCGGGACGTATGCTTCTTGTAGATACTGTAAATGGAAAATTAATTGATGATGATGAATTAAAAGAAGAATATGCAACAAGAAAACCATATGGTGAATGGTTAAATAACAATCTTGTATATTTGAAAGATATAAAGATTCCAAATAAAAAAGTTGAATCATATACAAAGGAAGAAAGACAGAGATTACAGAAAAACTTTGGATACACTTATGAAGATTTAAAGAAGATAATTCCAATGGCAAATAACGGAGCAGAAGGAATTAGTGCAATGGGTAAAGATACACCAATAGCAGTACTTAGTGAAGCAAAGAATCCATTATACAATTACTTTAAACAGCTATTTGCTCAGGTAACAAATCCACCTATTGATGCAATTAGAGAAGAAATAGTTACATCAACTTCTGTTTATATAGGTAAAGACGGAAATATCTTAGAAGAAAAACCTGAAAACTGTAAGGTATTAAAAATTCATAATCCAATTCTTACAAGTACAGATTTACTTAAGATTGAAAATATGAATGTAGATGGATTTAAGGCTGCAAAGGTGCCAATCATATATTACAAAGGAATTGCATTAGAGAAAGCTATTGAACAGGTATTCGTAGATGTAGATAAAGCGCATAAGGATGGAGCAAATATCATAATACTTTCAGACAGAGGTGTAGATGAATATCATGTACAGATACCGGCACTTTTAGCTGTGTCAGCAGTACATCAGCATCTTGTAAAGACAAAGAAAAGAACAACTCTTTCACTTATTCTTGAAAGTGGTGAACCAAGAGACGTACATCATTTTGCAACATTACTTGGATATGGCGCAAGTGCAATTAATCCTTATTTAGCACATGATACAATCAAACAGATGGTTGATGAAAATATGATTGATAAAGACCCATACGCAGCAATTGATGATTATAACGATGCGATACTTCATGGAATAGTTAAGATAGCATCTAAGATGGGTATTTCAACAATTCAGTCATATCAGGGATCACAGATTTTTGAAGCAATCGGAATTAGTAGTGAAGTAATTGATAAATATTTTACAGGAACTGTAAGCAGAGTAGAAGGTATCACAATGCGTGATATTGAAGAAAATGTTGAAGAACTTCATTCAAAAGCATTTGATCCATTAGGACTTGATGTCGACCTTACTCTTGAAAGTTCAGGCTCTCATAAATTAAGAAGTGGAAAAGAAGAACATAAATATAATCCACAGACAATTCATACTCTTCAAATGGCAACATGGACAGGAAACTATGATTTATTTAAACAGTATACGCATATGATTGACGAGGAAATGAGTCCGGTACATTTAAGAGGATTAATTGACTTTAAATATCCTGAAAATGGTGGAATCTCAATTGATGAAGTAGAAAGTGTTGATTCAATTGTTAAGAGATTTAAGACAGGAGCAATGTCATATGGTTCAATTTCTCAGGAAGCACATGAAACAATGGCAATTGCAATGAATATGATTGGTGGAAAATCAAATTCAGGTGAAGGTGGAGAAGCTCCTGAACGTTTAGTTGTTGGAAAAGACGGACTTAACAAATGTTCAAAGATTAAGCAGGTCGCTTCAGGACGTTTTGGTGTTACATCAAGATATCTTGTAAGTGCAGAAGAAATTCAGATTAAAATGGCACAGGGTGCTAAACCTGGTGAAGGTGGACATTTGCCTGGAAAGAAAGTTTATCCTTGGATTGCAAAAACAAGATATTCAACACCGGGTGTAAGCTTAATTTCACCACCACCTCATCATGATATTTATTCAATTGAGGATTTGGCACAGTTGATTTATGATTTGAAAAATGCAAACAGAGATTCAAGAATTTCAGTTAAATTAGTTTCAGAAGCAGGTGTTGGTACTGTAGCAGCAGGTGTTGCAAAAGCAGGCGCACAGGTAATTCTTATTTCAGGATTTGATGGTGGTACAGGTGCAGCTCCGGGAAACTCAATTTATAATGCAGGTCTTCCTTGGGAACTTGGATTAGCAGAAGCACATCAGACTTTGATTGCAAATGGTCTTAGAAATAAAGTTATTGTTGAAACAGATGGTAAGTTGATGAGTGGACGTGATGTAGCAATTGCTGCAATGCTTGGTGCAGAGGAATATGGATTTGCGACAGCTCCATTAGTAACAATGGGATGCGTAATGATGAGAGTATGCAACCTTGATACATGTCCTGTTGGTGTGGCAACACAGAATCCTGAACTTAGAAAGAGATTCAAAGGAAAACCTGAATATGTTGTTAACTTTATGAAATTTATAGCTCAGGAACTGCGAGAATACATGGCAAAACTTGGTGTTAGAACAGTAGATGAATTAGTTGGCAGAGCTGATTTGTTAAAGGTAAAAGAAAATGTTACTGCAGGTCATGCACCTGAAGTAAATCTTGATAAGATAATCAATGCTGATTTTGCAAATGAAAGAGTTCAGTACAACAAGAAGAATGTATACGACTTTAAGTTAGAGCAGACAAAGGATGTAACTGTATTATTGAAAAAATTAGGTAAGGCTTTAGATGCTAAAAAGACAGCGAGTGTTGAAGTTGATGTAAATAATTTAGACAGATCGTTTGGTACAATATTCGGTTCAGAAATTACAAAGAAATATAATGATACATTAGATGACGATATGTACGTTGTAAAATGTAACGGTGCCGGTGGACAGAGCTTTGGTGCATTTATTCCTAAGGGATTAACTATAGAGCTTACAGGTGATAGTAACGATTATCTTGGTAAAGGTTTATCGGGTGGAAAGATTGTTGTTAAACCACCTAAGGAATCTAAGTTTAAACAGGATGAAAATATCATTATCGGTAATGTTGCTTTATATGGTGCTACAAGTGGAAGTGCATATATAAACGGTGTAGCAGGAGAACGTTTCTGTGTAAGAAACTCAGGCGCTACAGCAGTTGTAGAAGGTGTTGGAGAGCATGGATGCGAATATATGACAGGTGGTCGAGTAGTAATTATAGGTAAAGTGGGCAAGAACTTCGCAGCAGGTATGAGTGGCGGTGTTGCTTATGTACTTGATGAAAATAACGACTTATATATGAAGACAAATAAAGAGTTAGTATCTACAGAAGAGTTATCAAATAAATATGATGTTCAGGAATTAAAGAAAATGCTTGAAGAACATGTTAAATATACAAACTCAGTACGAGGAAAAGAAATACTTGAAAACTTTGAAGAATATCTTCCAAAATTCAAGAAAATCATTCCTTACGATTATAAGAAGATATTAAATGCCATTGCAAAAATGGAAGAAAAAGGATTAAATCCGGAACAGGCACAAATCGAAGCATTTTATGCGGCAACAAGATAGGACAAGCAATAAATAATTACTACGCCGGCAGGACGTTTACGTACTGCCGAAGGAAGTAATTATTTATTATTTGCGTAGCAAAGCGAGTGAGATGAAGCAGCGGAGGCTGCGGAATCGAACTGCTTGTCCTATCGGTTAGAGGTAGGATAGCAAAGCGAGTGAGATGAAGCAGCGAAGGCTGCGTAATCGAACTGCATGTCCTAATGGAAGAAATTTAAATGAAGAGGAGAAAGAAAAATGGGAAAACCAACAGGATTTTTAGAATATGAGCGTGAAGATGCACCGGCTTATTCACCAAAAGAAAGAATAAAAAACTTTAATGAATTTCACGAACCATTATCATTTGAAAAACAAAGATGCCAGGCTGCAAGATGTATGGATTGCGGAGTTCCATTTTGTCAGTCAGGTAAAATGTTAGCAGGCATGGCATCAGGTTGTCCTCTAAATAACCTTATACCTGAGTGGAATGACCTTTTATATCATGGAAATATGGAACAGGCTTATAATCGTTTACACAAGACAAACAATTTTCCTGAATTTACATCAAGAGTATGTCCTGCTTTATGTGAAAAGGCATGTACCTGTGGATTGAATGGAAATCCGGTTTCATGTAGAGCAAATGAAAATACAATTATTGAAAATGCATATGCTAAGGGCTTTGCGGCAGCAAAAGCTCCATCAATGAGAACAGGAAAAAAGGTTGCGGTTATCGGTTCAGGCCCTTCGGGACTTGCAGCAGCCGACCAGCTTAATAAACGTGGACATAATGTTACAGTATTTGAACGTGCAGACAGAGTTGGTGGATTGCTTATGTACGGAATTCCAAATATGAAACTTGAAAAGCATATTATTGATAGAAAAATCAATATTATGAAAGAAGAAGGCGTTGAATTTGTAACAGGTAAAGATATTGGAAAAGATATAAAGGCAGATATGATATTAAAAGAATATGACAGGGTAATTCTTGCGTGCGGAGCTACAAATCCAAGAGATATTAAGGTTACAGGAAGAGATGCAAATGGAATTTATTTTGCAGTAGATTTCTTAAAATCAACAACAAAGAGTTTGCTTGATAACGGACTTAAAGAAGGAACCTTTATTTCTGCAAAAGGTAAAGATGTAATTGTCATCGGTGGTGGTGATACAGGAAATGACTGCGTAGGTACATGTATCCGTCACGGAGCAAAAAGTGTATTACAGTTAGAAATGATGCCAAAAGCACCGGATGAAAGAGCAGCAAATAACCCATGGCCTGAATGGCCAAAAGTCTGCAAGACAGACTATGGTCAGGAAGAAGCAATTGCTGTATTTGGACATGACCCAAGAGTTTACCAGACAACAGTTAAAGAATTCAAGAAAGACAAAAATGGAAATCTTGAAAAAGTTGTTTTAGTTAAATTAGAGTCAAAGAAAGATGAAAAGACGGGAAGATTTAACATGGTAGAAATACCGGGAAGTGAATATGAAGTAAAGGCTCAGCTCGTGTTAATAGCAGCAGGATTTCTCGGTAGTCAGGATTACGTAACAAAGGCATTTGGTGTTGCTGTAAATGAAAGAACAAATGTTAAGACAGCACCTGAAAGTTATCAGACAAATGTAGACAAAGTATTCACAGCAGGAGATATGCATAGAGGTCAGTCATTAGTTGTATGGGCAATTCATGAAGGCCGTGAAGCAGCAAAGGCTGTTGATAAAAGTCTTATGGGATATACGAATTTATAAAAAATAGGGTTGCAAAAAGCAGCCCTATTTTTATGTAAATTTTTCACAAATGTTAATAAGAAATATTCAAGTTCACAAAAACTTAATGCAAGTTTACAAAGAGTTAAAGGAGGAAGTCTTGCACATCATTGTTTTTGTAGATATAATGAATAAGAATTTAGGGGAAGAGAAAATAACTTTTTTCTTCGGAAAGGAAATGACATGAGTGATAATATAAACGAAAATATGACTGAGAAAGAGGCTAAGAAGGCAGAAGAACTGAAGAAAAAAGAATTGGAGAGGGCAAAGTATCAGGAACAGTTAAATGACCCGAATTTGACTAAGAAAGAAAAGAAAAAGATAAAAAGAAAACTAGAAGAATTAGAACCATTTGACTTGAAAAAAGAAATTTTCAGTTGGATTAGAATATTTATTGCAGCAGTTGTAATTGCATTTTTAGTAAATAATTTTGTAATAATTAATGCAAATGTACCAAGTGGTTCAATGGAAACAACAATTATGACTAAAGATAGAATGCTTGGTAACAGACTGGCATATAAAACAGGCGACATAAAGCGTGGAGATATTGTAATTTTTAAATTCCCGGATGATGAAAGTCAGTTATTTGTAAAGAGAGTAATCGGTTTGCCTGGTGATAAGGTTGTAATTAAAGAAGGAAAAATTTACATAAATGATTCAGAAGAACCATTAGAAGAAGATTATTTGCCTGAGGAATGGACAGTTGGAAATGATGCAAGCAATCTTCCTGATGGAAAGAACGAATACAATGTGCCGGAGGGAAGTTATTTCTTAATGGGTGATAACAGAAATATTTCAAATGATGCAAGATACTGGAATAACACTTATGTAAAGAAAGATAAAATAATTGCAAAAGCAATGTGCGTTTATTTCCCATTTAATCATATGCATGCTTTAGAATCAGCGGAATATAATTAGAAAAATACAGAAAAATAATAAAAAGAGTTTCGTATGTATCAGTTTAAAACAGATGTAAAATCTGAAAATTGAAAGTGATACGAAGCTCTTTTTATTCCTCAAAAAATGGGGAAAACTAAGCTTGCTTTCTTATTTTATTATAAATTAAGACAATAGTAATCAAGACTTGAATCGACAACAAATCCCATCGACTGATAAAGGCGGAATGCAGGTATATTACTTTTAGTAACGTGAAGAATTATTTTGTCAATATTTATTTCGTCTAAATAACCTAACAGACAGTTAATTAAGTGTGCACCAAGTCCAAGTCCGCGATATTTTTTTATAATTTCAACTTCACTTAAAATACAATAGGAATCATTTATTAAAGTTATTGAGCATGAACCGACAAAAAAGTCGTCTTTAAAAAATGCACATTGTTGCGCACCTTTACCTGATTCTGTTATATCTATGTCAAATTCAGAAGGATAAATGATTAAATTTTTCAAATTTAAAGACATTTTACATTCTGTATCTGAGTATCTGAAATTATTTTTTCTCAAAACTTCAGCTGCATTTTTGCAATGAGCAGGAAGCGGAAATGAAAGATTGATATTTTTATATTCTTCTTTAACAGCAGTTAATAATTGAGAAAAAATTCCGTTGTTACGATAGGCAGGCAGAACAAAACCACATACATCAAAGTTTTGCCTGTCGATTCCGGAAAGACAAATAAATCCTAATATATTATTGCTGTCATCACTAAAATAAAAAAATCCCGGGTGACCAAATAAATAAGAGTCATCCTCCTCGTAAAAAAAGGAATATTTTTTCGAATCATTCTGACAACAAATGGATACAATATTTTTTAGTACATCCATATGGTCAGAACGGACAGTTTTTTCAATTGTTAAACCCATAAAAATCCTCCCAACAACTGTTTCCAATAAAACTATTGTATCACATTTTGGAGAATTTTAGAGATAAAATATTGGAAGTAATGGAGATTAAATATATTACAGATGTGGTCAAGTATGAATGTTTGTAGTAAAATATCAAATGGACTGATTAAAAATGAGAGGAAAGTAAAATGATACGTATTGGATCCCATGTTGGAATGAATGGTAAAGAAATGATGCTTGGTTCTGCAAAGGAAGCAGCTTCATATGGTGCAAATGTGTTTATGGCTTACACAGGTGCTCCGCAAAATACAAGAAGAAAAGAAATAAGTGAATTAAATATTGATAAAGCCTGGGAATATATGGATGAACATGGAATAGATGAAGTGGTAATTCACGCACCGTATATTATTAATCTGGCAAATACAGTTAAACCTGAAACTTATGAATTAGCTGTAGAGTTTCTCGCAAAAGAGATTGAAAGAGCACAGGCGATGAGGGCAAAAAGCATGGTGCTTCATCCGGGTTCTCACGTTGGAGCAGGAGTAGACGCAGGAATTAACAAAATTATCGAAGGTTTAAATGAAGTACTTACGAGTGATACTAAGATAAATATTGCACTTGAAACAATGGCAGGAAAGGGCAGTGAAATCGGAAGAAATTTCGAAGAACTTGCAAGAATTTATGATGGTGTAAAATACAATGATAAATTAAGAGTGTGCTTTGATACATGCCATGTAAATGACAGTGGATATGATTTGGTAAATGATTTAAGTGCGACTTTAGAAAAATTTGACAAGATAATCGGAACAGACCAGATTGCGGTATTTCATATAAATGACAGCAAAAATGAACTTGGAGCAGGTAAAGACAGACATGAAAATATCGGCAAAGGTTGTATTGGCTTTGAAACATTGCACAAAATAGTTCATTTGCCTGAATTTGAGAGTGTTCCTAAAATTTTGGAAACTCCATATATTAAAGATGAAAATGACAGTAAGAACTCATATCCTCCATACAAGGAAGAAATAGCGATGCTTCGCAAGTGATTTCATATTTTTATCATAAATAAGATTGATAATATGATGATAGGTAAATCAAAGGCAACTATACATCTTACGATAACAGCCATTCATCATAAATGCTTAAATGATTACTAAGGAGACAAAATAATGAGTAATTTGATATACAGCCTCAACGCTACAGTTCCTGTATTTTTGGTAATTGTAGTAGGATATGTTTTGAAAAAAATTGGCTGGATAACACCTGAATTTATAAAGGTCGCAAATAAAATAAATTTTAAAGTTACATTGCCATGCCTTTTGATACAGGATTTAATGAATACAGATTTTAGACAGGAATTTGATGGCAAATATATTTTGTATTGCATGATAGTGACATCACTATGTTTT
>ERZ773110.3101-NODE-3101-length-9966-cov-3.070629_pt1 | contig 9966 bp, 10 predicted proteins | sample MGYA00580568_ERZ773110 | MGnify/ENA primary metagenome ERZ773110 (study PRJEB29015, sample SAMEA2737870) | human gut metagenome | biome: human gut; feature: human-associated habitat; material: faeces | place: China | collected 2012 ... | reverse complement strand
TCTCCCAAAGGGAGTTTGGCAAGCGTTATGGGATCGGCTCTGGAGCTATGGTCTCGCAGTACCTTCTTGGGAAGGCTCCTTTGAATTTGGCTGTTGTCGTTAAATTCGCAAAAGGTTTAGGTTGCAAGTTGGAAGAAATATCTCCCTCCCTAGCCTTGTTAGCTCAATCTGCAAATGCACTTAGTAGCAAAGTTAAAGAAACAGAAGGAGGCGGATCTCAGACAAAACTCCCAATCCTTTCTGATGATTATTTACTTAGCCATACGACTATTCCAGAAAATCAGCGTTCTGAGAAAAACTCTATTACTTCTTCACTTGTTTTAACTGAGGGCGCGTTTGCTTGGGCTTTGCTAGATCAATCTATGACGCCGGAGTTTTTTTCTGGAGATTTATTGTTGTTCGAGAGTAAAGAACTCGCTCAACCAGGTTGTTTTGTTTTGGCAGAATATGATGGAAAAATTCTTTTCCGAAAGTATACCGAGCAGGCGATTGACAATAAAATAATTATCAATCTCAAACCGCTGAATCCAGATTATCCAACGATTTCTAATTTAACGAAAGAAATTGAAATACTTGGTGTATTGAAGGAACTTAGAAGGAGTTTCACAATGCGGAAAACCCACAGGGGGGGGGTATTTGATAATTAAACTCCTCCTTTTTATTCTTTGGTTAACTCTGAGTGTCTATTTTTAGAATCTACCAAAGCTTCTTATTTTTTATTTCCGTTGAGTTTCCCTGAATCGATTGCATCGATCGCGAAAATTTCTTATTTTTTCTGAAGCCAGCCGCCTCTCCGTGCTAGAGAGCTGTTTGTGAATGCTAAGTTGTGTTCTTTTGTGCATCAGTTCTTTTTCTAATCGCCAAAGGTGACAGTTTTCTTGGTTGGCTTCGACATTGTCCAGCAGGCGAACATAATCCATAAATTGATCTTTATTAAATTGTTCAATGTCTTCGAGCGTTGTAGCTGAAGCATTTCCCGAAGATAACGACAAAGAGAAAAGCATTAATGTAAAAGCAAAATATTTGTACATAGCAAGTCTCGAACCAGCAAAACAATAAGGATACTTCATTCTAATGAGATAGCTTGCAATCTGTCAAGTAATCCTTTACTATTCTTGGAAAGAATTACTTATTATCTTTGTGAAGAAAATCTTTCTTTAAAAAAGGTATTAACGAATGATTAGACCTTACATAATTGATCCCTTGGAGAGTTCTTCAATTCATCTGGATCTCACGCTGGTCCAAAGCGGAATTCTCTCTCGATTAGTAAATTTGTATTTTCTGTTTGGCGGTCCGTTTTCGTTCGGGCAAGCCCTGTCTCAGATAAGCGTGGACGAAAACCTAAGTACAACAGAAGAACTGGAACGTGTTCTCGGATGGTACTTCAATGAGGATGGGAATGGTTTGTATCAACCTTCCGCCATGTTAAGAAATTGCGCAAAAGAGACTTTTCCCGGAAAGGAGAACCAATAATGTCCGCAGCTAAAAAGAATTCTGAACAGGGAATTAGTCCAATTAGTCAAGAAGAATTCATTAGAGATTTTCTACCTCTTCCGATCCTTCACAGAGGTATTTTGTTTGTTCTGCGCACAGGCTACCTCATCAAACAGTCTCCTCTGGAAGACTTAGATGTTTTGGGTTTGTGTCCTACTCACACAGATGAAGAAGAAGGCGCTCTTCACATCGTGTTGAGGAGATTCTTTAACCGAGATGCTAGTTTCGGGAGGAGTGCCACCTACGATGCGATTATCCAGGAAGAATTGGAAACCAAGGCCCACCACAAACTTTTATCAGAGCAGCGGTCGATTAAAAGTAAACGTGCGGCTGAGGCTCGTTGGAAAGAAAATGGTGCTCCAAGCAATGCTCCGAGCATAAAAAACGATGCTACAAGCAATGCTCCAAGCATAAATAACGATGCCACAAGCAATGCTCCAAGCATAAATAACGATGCCACAAGCAATGCTCCGGGCATAAAAAGCGATGCCACAAGCAATGCTCCAAGCATAAATAACGATGCTCCAAGCAATGCTCCGGGCATAAAAAGCGATGCCACAAGCAATGCTCCGAGCATGACTAACTATGCTCAAAAAACCTTAGATCCCTTGGGCCACAGGGTTTTTCAGGGAAAAGCAGACATAATTGAAAATCCGGGAAATGTTCAGCAGGAAGAGCCTCGCGCACGTACGCGCGCGCACCGATCGGATCGGATATCGGATATTAATTCAATTAATAAAAATATTAATAAATCGGAATCTGTATCGGAATCGGATAGACGTTTAAAAATTAAAAACCTATTCGCGCGCGAAAAATCGGCTTGGATGATTGGCGAAGTTTTAGAAGTTTTGGTCTTTTTCGGTTTGGACGAAAAGGCGCTTGCCCGCTGGAGATCCAGAAATCCGGAAAATCAAAATTTCATTTTGGAGCTGGCCGCCGGCGGTATGTCCCGCTTCGACTATGACACGATTGCTCAGGTGTTTGCACGCTGTCAGGCCGCAAAAGACAAGGAAGGCAAGCCGTTAAGCTCGGCAGTGGCCTTTGTTCTCACGTCCCTTCAGCACGAATTGACTGCGGTTTCAAACCGCAAAAATGCAAGACAAACCGCTTCCGAATCGGCTCAGCCCAAGCGATTCCGAGACATTGACTACATGGAGGGGATCGAACGGCTCAACCCGGACGGGACATTTGTTCTCAAACGCAAGACGGAGGGACGTTGACATGATTTCCTCTCAAGTATCTGAAAAACAAGAGCTTACCCCTCGAGAGTCAATTGATGAAAGTCGGTTTGAAGCCGGGTTTTGCGAATTTCACGGATGGTTTACCGCCGGGATTAAATCTACCGATGGCACGGGGAGCCGTTGGTTTGCTGGATGTCCGAGATGTTTGGCTGAAACCAAAATCAAGAAACTGTTCGGCCAAAGCATGATCCCCAAGCGCTTTGCGGACAAGAACTTCGAGGCTTATGAAGCGACTGAAAAAGGTCAATATCAAGCCCTTAAAAGCTGCTTGGATTTCGCTCAAGAGCTAAAAACTGACTGGTTCAGCGGTAAAACTCTTTTACTGATCGGTACTCCGGGAACCGGAAAAACTCACCTAGCTTGCGCCGTAGGTCATGACGCGATCAAGCAGGGAAGGACAGTCCTTTACACAACGGTAACCCGGCTGCTAGAGGACATTAAATCATCGTGGAATGACAAAGACCGTTCCGTGAAAAACATTATTGCCCGATACGTTTCAGTTGATCTGTTGATCCTGGATGAGATCGGTGCATTTAGAGGGATTTCCGAGAGAGAAAAAGACTACCTCTTTGAAGTTATTAATACTCGGTATGAACAAATGAAGCCGATGATTGCCGTTTCAAATCTAAGGCTTTCCGGCGCAGATTCCATTGAAGCCTACCTCGAAGAAAGATCTTTTGACAGGTTATGTGAACAGGCCCGTTTAGTGGTCTTTGGCTGGGAAAGTTTCCGGAGGAAATCGTTATGTTAAGACAGCTGAGAAAAACAGCCGGAAGCCCCGAATCGGGACTCCCTGCGTCAAACATCAACGCAGCTGACGGTTATGAAAACCAACTGTCAGCGACTGCCGAGATAATCAACACTAGCAGCGCCAAAGGCACCGCAACTTTAACTTTGAAGTTAAAGCCTTCTCTGTTTACTTGTGTTAATATCTCTACGGAGATTAGCGAGTTCTTCGACTGCATCGCTAGTGCTCCCTTGATTGACTTCGGCTCGACTGTTCTCAGCAGTTGGGCCGTTGCCGTTTTACGGGGTCGAAATGAACACCCGTACCGCCTTTCATCCCTTTCAGGGAATCCTCGGCGAGAATCTTATACCGCCGACAACGACCTTTTCTTTTACAAACAATCAAGGAAATCAGCCGGGGCCCGGCTTTTGCGCCCGGAGAGCCCGCTTATTCCGCGTAGGGCATTTTACAGGAAACCGACTGAATCTCTCTCGGCATTCTTAGCAGAAAAAATGCCGGAACAAAACAACTGTCCCGGCATTGCTCGACGCTATCGTTTAATCAAAAGCAACAGCGCACCTGCTCCAATTACCGCAAGAGAAACAGAGCCCTCAAAGTTGACAACAAAGTCAGCTCTGACGGATAATTCCCTCAACACGATAAGGAGCAGAAATAGTCGTAGAATCTTTCGTGTCGACACGACTAATCTCCTTATTACTCAGGGATTCTTCCTGCACCTGCCAGTGCGGGTCGAATCCCGTGTTTTTCTTCCCTCAAGAAACTTAGAAGATTTCGTCTCAAAAGGGTCCTCTGCTTCTTTTTTCAGAAGCATTTCCGAAAAAACAACAAGGTCTGGGAATGATACAGATTTTGTTCTGAGAAATCCTGCCTCCAGAAAACGCAGAAACAAGACAACTTCTGCCCTTCTTTTCAAAAACGTCGAGCAGAAACCGGCCTTCAGTTATTAAAAACTCCCAACACTTTAATCCCAACAGAGGAACGAAGATGACTAATGAAAATGCAGAAAATTGCGTTTTTGATTCAAATAACAGTACACCCACTGAAAGTTTCAGCACTGAGTTGTTGGATGTTATAACGGCAGCGCTGGAAGATCCGGACAATCATTTGGATTCGATTGTTAAAGAAGGTTTAAAACGGATGGATGGGACCTCTATTACCTTTGCAATACCGGGAACCGTATCTATAACCGGATCGGATATTCTTATCAGCGTAGATCGAGAACATATCCTTCGGGAAGAGCCATACCAGGTTCATGACTGGAACCGCTGGCCTTACGTTTTACCACCTATAAAAAACGAACTGTTGCCCGGTGATCCCTTTAATTTTAAGTGGATGATTTATTTGAATGACGGAAGATGCGTCGTCGATAAATTTAAAGAAGGAAGATGGCAAAAATGGCCTTCAGACAAAATTCTTTTCTTCAAAGACTTTTCTCCCGTTCCTGCTTCAGCCAAAGCACTGCTTGATCCTGAAACGGCCCTAGGCTGGTCGTCTGTAGCCTCTTGTGAGCCGCCTGAAGGTGTGGCTTGTGAAGTTCTGCTGAAGAATCATTTAAGAGGCTATTGCTCAACGTTTAAGGAAGGTCATTGGGATTTTTTCAACGATTCTGTAGTTGCTTTTAAAGCCATTAACCTTCCGTATGCAAATTATCCGGAGAACTAAAAATGATTACTCTGACCGTAATTAACAACAAAGGTGGTGTTGGAAAATCATTCCTTTCAACACAATTTGCGTTCTATTGCGCCTTGAAACGTGGTTTACGCACCTTGTTTATCGATTTAGATCCTCAGGCGCATTCTTCAAACTGTTTGTTTGATTCAAAGCTTTTTGAGCCCGCTAATGTTTCTTCAGGTTTGCTGATGCAGCAAGGAGGATTGAGAACAACCGGAGCCGCCCGGCTTCTAGTTAGAGCGGATACAAATTTGGAAGAACTGGAGCGAAGCGGAGAAGAAGCTCATAACGGCTTTGTAGAAAATTTGCTCAACAGCTTAAACGAGATCCAAGACGATTTTGATATTTGCATTATTGATACCAATCCCTCATACGATATTCGCCAGATTGCTGCACTATTAGCTGCAACCCATTACGTTTGCCCTGTCAACCTGAAACAAGAAGCTCTCGAGGGAGTAGAAATGCTTTTAGGCAGAGCCCAAGAGGTTTCGACCATCAATGAGAAACTTCAGTTTGCCGGATTGGTATTGAACATGGTCGAAAGAAAGCCTTATCAGATAGAAAACTTTAAGCAGCTTTGGGTATTGGCAAAAGATCTGATTCTGAAACAGGAAAACGGTCTAAAACCGGCATGGATTCTTAATCGAAATGAATATGCAGCGGCACAAGGACAGCATCGGCCGGTATGGGTAAGTAAAAACTCAAAACCCGGTGAGGCATGGTACGAGCTAAGGACGGTTTTTCTAAATTTAGCAGCAGCTCTCAATTTACCTGTAAACAATCCTCTTCGTGTGGTTTGGAACGAGGACGGAAGTTTAGCCGTTGTGAACAGCTCCAGGGAGGATAATTGAAATGGCTCTGAACTTGAATCGGCTAAGTAAGATCGCAAGCGGCAAAAAGTCAGTCCTGAATACTGAAGGCAAGATTTTAGACATCGAATTAGACAAAATTAAACCTGATCCTAACCAGCCAAGAAAACAATTTAATGACGCGGAACTCTCAGAGCTATCCGCCAGTATCCAAGAATATGGGCTGCTTCAGCCAATAGTTGTCCGAGCTAATTCAGATGATACGTTCACAATTATCAGCGGAGAGAGGCGTTTTCGGGCGAGCCAACTCCTTCAGGCTAAGTCAATTAAAGCGATTGTGAATACTTCTATTGCCGCTGAAAACATTAGCTATGCTCAGATGGCGGAAAATTTGAAGCGATCTTCACTAACTGTCGTTGAGGTTGCTGACTTTATTTGTGAGCGGATTTCTTTAGGAGAAAAACAGGTAGAAATTGCCGAGAAACTTGGATTAGAAAAAGCTCTGGTGTCCAAGTATTCAGCTTGGAAAGAGTTTCCGGAAGAGATTCAATCAGCCTTAGCGGAAAAGAAAATAAATAGTATCCAGACGGCTTATATTCTCTATAAAAAATGGATAGAGCATCCCTCAGAAGTAGAGACTTTCCTTGAAGGCCGGGAGTTTATTTCAAAAGCAGAGGCGAACAACTTCAATCCTCAAAGTTGTTCCGGAACAACTTTTTCGACTGAATCTGAAGACGCCGCCGATATTTTGCCTCAAGAGCAAAACGAAAAAATAGAAGGTGAACAAATCGAGTTTTCAGATAAGGAGACAGTTGCTGAAGAATCTCAAGCAGAAGCCGACGAGTTTTTCCCAGGGGCAAAGATTGATGAATCTTGCTACCAGCCTCTGGAAGATCAAAATGAGATAGACAACGAGCAAGAAGAGAATGCAGAGGAAGCATTTAAAGAAAGCCCTAGTGAGGACTCTTTTGATGATGTTGAACCATCCGTAGAAAGTTTCCCGGATGAAGAAACAAAAGAGCAGCTCTATAAAAAACCGATAATTTTTTGTCTTGTTGACGGAAGGGAATGTGAGCTTCTCTATAAGCGGAAAGCTTCGGACGGGATTGTCTGTGTAAAGTTTGAAGACGGATCAGAGCAAGAAGTAATTGCAGAGACAGTACAACTTAATCGTATTTGTGAATCTTAACCCTCCATAGTTAATAGAGAGACCCTTCCTTGGTAACGTCGGTGGGGAGGAAGTCAAGAAGGAAAAGCCCCGCTAGTGCAGGGCTAACCTTTGCCGACCTAGAAGACACTAAAACCGGTCGGAGTTCGTCTAGGACTATTCTAAGGCTTTTAAAGCGGTTGGTATCCTTGATTCATAGCAACGGGAATAATTGACTACAGATTTTTGAAATAGTATGATTATTTCAAAATTTTTCCTCTTTTTACTTCATCATGGATAAAACAACTAAAAAAGAAAACCGCGGGGGCGCTCGTGAAGGTGCCGGCCGCAAAGGTCTTGGTAATACAAAACGTGTTTCCATTTGCCTTACAGATGAACTGGTTCCTGTTTTCAAGCAGTTAGGCGGCGCAAAATGGCTTCGCTGTGAGCTGGAACGCGTCGCAGAACCCGCACGCACGCTTGATACAGATCAAATTCTGGTTCCGGCCATGAATCCGACGCATCTGAGCATACCGGTCTACGAATGTGGCGTTCAGGCCGGGTTCCCTTCCCCGGCAGAAAGCTATATCGACAAAACGCTGGACTTAAATGAATATTTGGTTTCCAATCCCGCCTCCACATTCTGCGTCTACGTAACAGGCGATTCCATGGACTTGGCCGGTATGGACGAAGGCGACCTCCTAGTCGTCGACCGCTCCCCGGAACCCAAGAACGGAGACATCGTCATCATGAGCATTAACAATGAATTCACTGTTAAACGCTATATGAAAGACGATAAAGGACTGCGTCTGCTCCCTGAAAGCTCAAATCCGATCTACAAGCCCATCCTCCCGAAAGACTACGATGAATGGCGCTTTATCGGCGTCGTGAAGTACACGATTAAAAGCAACTAGCTATGCAGGTGTTCGCGCTGGTGGACGGAAACTCTTTCTTTGCCTCCTGCGAAAAAGTTTTTCGTCCGGACTTAACCGACCGTCCCGTAATTGTGCTCAGTAATAATGACGGATGTGTCGTTGCTCGATCGAAGGAAGCCAAACAGCTCGGCATCAAAATGTGCCAGCCCTACTTCGAGATCGATGAGTTCTGCCTTCGGGAAAACGTCGCCGTTTTCTCGAGCAACTACGAACTCTATGCCAATTTGTCCGGACGCATGATGTCAACCATCGCCTCCCAAGTTGACTGCATCGATCCTTACAGCATTGATGAGTGCTTCGCCAACATGAGCGGCTACGAAGGTCTGGGTACTGACCTAACCCAGTTGGGTTTTCGGATTAAAGACAAAGTATTTAAGGATGTAGGAATTCCAACGTGCGTCGGCATCGCACCGACAAAAACCTTAGCCAAATACTGCAACCATTTGGCCAAATGCTACGCCGGACTTAAAGGTGTGTGCAATTGGCTCGACTTAACGCCTCAGCGGCAGGCAAAGGCGCTTGCCTGCGAACCCGTCTCAGAAATCTGGGGCGTCGGCAGACGCTACACCGAGCACCTCGGCAAGATGGGTATTCGTACCGCCTTGGATTTAGCTTGTGCCGATGCGGAAGCCATCCGTGATCGATTCGGTATTACGCTTTCCATGACGGTAAGAGAACTTCAAGGAACGTCCTGCATTCCGCTGGAACTTGTCAAACCTAAAAGACAGCAGATCATGCGAAGCCGCAGTTTCAGTCAATTGGTCTGCGACAAAGACGACCTTTTAGGTGCGATTACTTTCCACGCCCAGGAATGCGGAAGAACCTTGCGCCGCGAAGGTACCGTTGCCCATACCGTGGGAATCGTCTTAAACACAAATCCTTTCCGCCTGCAGGATGTCCAGCAGCACGCGTATCCGTGCGTAGGGCTCCCCTACCCGATCTCGGATACCAACACAATCATTCATTACGCTCGGAGATTACTCAACCAGACGTATCGCAGAAACTGTCTGTACAAACGCGCCGGTGTGTATGTCGGAGAAGTCGTTCCGAAAGACGCCGTCACTAAGGATCTTTTTGAGGAGCCGGAAACCGAACAGCAGCAAATCGTCTGCGAACTGATGGACTCCATCAATACTCGCTACGGTAAAAATACGCTCTGTTTTGCGGCCTCTAAATTAGGCAAAAGCACTTGGGAAATGTCCCGCGCTCGTTTAAGTCCCGGTTACACCACCTGCTGGAAAGACCTGCCTCGCATCGGCCCGCTCTTAGTGGAAACGGTGCCGTTCTAATCGGCACAACGCAAAGAAAAATCGGCAGGAAAGCCAAGAAGCTCGCCTGCCGATTTTGTATTTGTTCATCTTCGATTACAGAAGACCGGTCAGAACGACGGTGATAATCAAGAGCGGAGACAAAATACCGATCACAATACGAATCGCCCAAAGCAGCCAGGTTTGCACGGGACCTGCGCTCGTGAGCTGCTTAGCGGTCACCTTCCAGGCAATCCAAGCTGCGGCCACGCTGAAGCCGATTTCGGAAAGCGGCATACCGACGTTGCAGGTAAGAAAGTCGAGCAAATCAAAGACGTTCTTGCCGAAGATCTTAAAGTCGGACAGAGAGCCGAAGCTCAGTGTGCAGAAAAGGCCGATAAAAGCGGCCAGCGCAGTTGTGATCCAAGTCACGGCTGCACGAGAGAGGCGCGTGTAGTCCAAAACAGAAGCCACCACGGCTTCAAGCATGGACATTGAACTCGTAATCGCCGCAACAACCAAGCAGAAATAGAACAGAATCACAAAGAAAACACCGAACGGCATCTGCGAGAAAATCGCCGGCATCGTCACAAACGTGAGTCCGGGGCCTGCTGTCGGGGACAAATTAAAGGCAAACACGGCAGGCATCACCATTAAGCCGCCGAGCACAGCAG
>ERZ773110.3097-NODE-3097-length-9979-cov-3.331923_pt1 | contig 9979 bp, 9 predicted proteins | sample MGYA00580568_ERZ773110 | MGnify/ENA primary metagenome ERZ773110 (study PRJEB29015, sample SAMEA2737870) | human gut metagenome | biome: human gut; feature: human-associated habitat; material: faeces | place: China | collected 2012 ... | reverse complement strand
GGCTTGCCCTGACCGCGGAACTGAGGTTTATAATTCCCCTTAGTCTGCTTATCCTGTCCTTGTTTCTGACCATCTTTTCCTTCCTTTTTCGGCTGTGCCTTATATCTGTAATTTTTATGTCTGAAATTTGGTTTTCTTGTTCCGTTTCCGGCTGCCGGAGTCCTTTGCCCGTTGTTGTTCATTTCATTTTCCGTCTTCAATCAATCTATCCTCCATTTTGCGCACTTTATCCTCCAAACTCACGCTACCAGGATAAAGCGACTTTATTTTGTTTCGGCTGGTAACTGTTCAGTAACTTCACAGTTACACGCTTCACGATGCACAAAATAACATGCAAAGCATGATTTCGCATCACTGTTCACGATCTGCCCAGCAAATTATTACATTTCAAGATCTACGTCGTCCAACATCTGTTCAAATACTTTGGAAATTGCCACCAGTTCTTCATCATCTTCTACCATCTCATAGCTGGCTTCTTCGCTTCCCTCTTCTGAAACATCTTTCATAATATAGGCATTTGCCTCATCGTCCTGTGAATCGGAAACCAGAAGATAAGTGATTCCTGCAACTGTAGTCTGTTCTTCCACAAAAAATTCTATAATCCCATCCTCAGATTGAAATTTAATTTTCTCCATTATTTTCGTTCCGGTCATATGTATTTCACGCTTAAGGACGATAACTCACAACTTAAAGCGGTTATGTTTTCATCAAATGCTCAGAGGCTTAAATTCAAACCGTCTGACGGAATGAAGGTTCTTTGCAGAGGCAGAATTTCTGTATACGACAAGGACGGAGCATATCAGTTTTATGTTGACGATATGCAACCTGACGGTATAGGAACACTTGCTGTTGCTTTTGAACAGCTTAAGGATAAACTTTCAAAAGAAGGCTTGTTTGATGAAATCTACAAAAAGCCAATACCTAAATTTCCGAGGAAAATAGGTGTTGCTACCTCGGATATGGGTGCGGCAATTGAGGATATAAAAAATATTACAAAAAGAAGATATCCTATTGCTGAACTTGTCGTTGTACCGACTGTCGTTCAAGGTGACAGCGCACCGGCGGATATATGCAAATCAATTAAAATTCTTGATTTAAGAGACGATATTGATGTAATCATCGTCGGCAGAGGCGGCGGCTCACTTGAGGATTTGTGGGCTTTTAATACAGAACAGGTTGCCAGGGCGGTTTTTGAATGTGAAACTCCGATAATTTCTGCCGTAGGTCATGAAACTGATTACACAATTTGCGATTTTGTGTCGGATTTAAGAGCACCTACTCCGAGTGCTGCGGCAGAACTTGCTGTACCGGATTCGGCAACATTAATTAATTATTTTGACGGTATAAAAAATAGATTATTATCTTATTTGCATAACAAAATTGATAAGGAATATCAACGACTTGACAATTTGCTTATTAATACGCCTTTGGAAAATATGAATGATTTCATTAATCTGAAATATGATGATTTGGCTGTTTTGCAAACAAGACTTGTTGATGGCTACTCATATTTTATTGAGCAAAAAAATAACGAGTTTAAAAATAAAATATCTCGTCTTGACGCTTTAAGTCCGCTTAAAATTCTTTTACGTGGATACACACTTGCTTCTATTAATAATAATGCAATAAACGATATTAACAGCGTTAAAGTGAATGATGAGATTGATATAACTTTTTATAACGGAAAATCTAAATGTATAGTTAAAGAGGTAACACCCAATGAGTGATGAAATAAAATATGAAGATGCTGTTAAAGAGCTTGATGAAATAGTATCTAAGCTTGAAAATGGTACTGTTTCTCTTGACGAGAGCATTAAACTTTTTGAAAAAGGAACTAAGCTTGCAGGTATTTGCAGTGATAAGCTGAAAAAGGCTGAGCAAAAGATTACTATGCTTACTAAGGAGAATAATAATGACTGAAACGGAATTTAAAAATATTCTGACAAATGATATAAAAAAAGTTGAACACACACTTTTGTCTTTTCTTCCTGATTGCAAGGAAGGTCAAGAAAGTGTTGTTCAGGCTATGGAATACAGTCTTGTAAACGGAGGCAAAAGGCTCAGACCTGTTTTTACGCTTGAGTTTGCACAAGCATGCGGTGGAAGCAGAGAAGATGCGTTACCCTTTGCGTGCGCTATGGAATATGTTCATACATATAGTCTTATTCACGATGATTTGCCTTGTATGGACAATGATGATTTAAGGAGAGGTAAGCCGAGTTGTCATAAAGCATTTGGCGAGGATACCGCTCTTTTGGCGGGAGATGCGCTTTTGACTCATGCATTTGAAATCATTGCATCAAGCGATCTTTCTGATGATAAAAAAGTTTCAGCTTCTCTTCTTCTTGCTCAAAATGCAGGCGTAGGCGGAATGATTGGCGGTCAGGTTATTGACCTTATTTACGAAAAGGAAAATCCTACAGTTAAGCAGCTTTTAAATGTATACAGAATGAAAACAGGCGCACTTATTTCTGCTGCATGCCTTATGGGTTGTATCAGCGCCGGAGCTGATGAAGATAAAATGTCAGCGGCTTCTAAATTTGCTTATTCACTCGGTATTGCGTTCCAAATCCAAGATGATATTTTAGATATTGTTGGTGATGAAAAGGAACTTGGCAAACCTGTTGGCTCTGATGCTGAAAATGAAAAAATCACCTATGCTGCACTTGTCGGTATTGAAAAAGCAAAATCAGACGTTAAAAAGCTTACAAATGCGGCTGTAAATCAACTTGATATATTTGAAAACAGTGATTTTTTGAAAGCGCTTGCTTTATCACTTGTCAATCGTAAAAAATAGCTTTAATCATTGAAAAGGGAAATATTATGTCTGTTCTTGATAGGGTTAACTCTCCTAAAGATTTAAAAAAACTGAATGATAAAGAGCTTGAAGTGCTATGCGAAGATATACGTGAATTGTTGATTAATACTGTTTCCAAAACAGGCGGCCATCTTGCTTCTAATTTAGGCGTTGTTGAACTTACAGTTGCCATGCATAAGGTTTTTAACAGCCCTGTTGACCAAATTGTGTTTGATGTCGGTCATCAGTGCTATACTCATAAAATTCTTACCGGCAGGAAGGACAAGTTTGAAACCTTACGTACCGAAGGCGGCATCAGCGGATTTACCCGTCCTGTTGAAAGTGAACATGATATTTTTTCTTCAGGTCACAGTTCAACATCAATCTCTGCCGCTGTCGGTCTTGCAAGAGCTAAGCAGATTAAAGGCGAAAAAGGCAAGGTTGTTGCAGTTATCGGTGACGGCGCATTGACCGGCGGTCTTGCATACGAGGCACTTAATAATTCAGGAAACGATAACAGTAATCTTATAGTAGTTTTGAATGATAATAATATGTCTATCAGCAAAAATGTCGGCTCAATGGCTAAAAATCTGACTACTATACGCACATCTAAAAGATACGTAACCTTTAAATCTAATTTTCAGCACCGACTTGCAAGAATCCCTAAGGTTGGCACTCAGATTAACAGATTTTTTACATATATTAATACTAAAATCAGAAAAATGATTTACAAATCCACATTCTTTGAGGATTTAGGTTTTAGATATTACGGTCCGATTGACGGTCACGATATTGACGCACTTGTTGATGTTTTTAATGCGGCTAAAGCCCATAACCATTCAGTCTTAATTCATGTGAATACCGTTAAGGGTAAAGGTTATTATCCTGCCGAGAAAAATCCGACTCAGTTTCACGGTATAGGTAAATTTGATATAAATACAGGTGAGCCGAAAAGTTCAGGAAAGAATTTTTCAGCCTGCTTTGGCGAAACTATGTGTAATTTCGCTAAAAAAGACGCTCGAATTTGCTGTGTTACAGCCGCTATGGCTGAGGGTACGGGCCTTTGTAATTTTGCAGAGGAATTTCCTAAAAGATTTTTTGATGTCGGCATTGCCGAACAGCATGCAGTAACATTTTCAAGCGGTCTTGCAAAAAACGGTTTAATTCCTGTTTTTGCTGTTTATTCAACATTTCTTCAACGTTCGTATGACCAACTCATTCACGATGTCGCAATGCAAAATTTAAAGGTTATTTTTGCAATTGACCGTGCCGGCTTTGTCGGTGAGGACGGCGAAAGCCATCAGGGCGTGTTTGATACTTCTTTTCTCAACTCGGTGATTGGATTAACTGTTTTCGCACCGTCAACATTTGATGAACTTGAAGCTATGTTTTATCAGGCAATTTATAAAATTGACGGCGCAGTCGCAGTCAGATATCCACGTGGCTGCCAATGCGAAATTCCTGTCGAATATAAATATAATCACGATAATTATAACGTTATTGGTGATATAAATAAGAAAAAATGTGTTGTGTCTTACGGCAGAGAATTTTGCGAATGTGCAAAGGCTTATAAAAATCTTGACGACGCTTTTTTGATTAAACTTAATAAAATTAAGCCGATTGATGAAAGCGTAGTTGAATATCTCAAAAATTGTGATACCGTATATTTTTATGAGGAAAGTGTAAAAAGCGGTTCTGTCGGTGAAATATTTGCTTCACTATTAATTGAAAATAATATAAATGTTCATTTTAAGCATATTGCAATTGACGACGAATTTGTTAAGCAAGCAAGTGTTTGCCGTCAACTTGAGCATTATAATTTAGATACAAATTCTATTATTAAAGAGGTCAATAATGGCTAAGAATAAGACAAGGCTTGACGTTGCTTTGGTAGAAAAAGGACTTGCTGAAAGCAGAGAAAAGGCAAAAGCAATCATTATGTCGGGCATAGTATATGTTAACAATCAAAAATCTGATAAAGCAGGCAAGGACGTTAATCCGGATGATATAATCGAAGTTCGTGGTAAAACTTTAAAATATGTCAGCCGTGGCGGTTTGAAGCTTGAAAAAGCTATGGAATGTTTTCCTATTTCTCTTGACGGCAAAATTTGTATGGATGTCGGCGCTTCAACTGGAGGCTTTACCGATTGCATGATTATGAACGGAGCAGTTAAGGTGTATTCAGTCGATGTGGGCTACGGTCAACTTGCTTGGAAGCTTCGTACCGATGAACGAGTAGTTAATTTGGAAAGAACTAATTTTCGATATGTAACAGATGAACAAATTAAGGATAAAATTGATTTTTCTTCTGTTGACGTTTCCTTTATCTCTCTTAAGCATATTTTGCCAAATCTTAATAAATTCTTAAAGGATGACGGTAGTGCGGTTTGCCTTATTAAGCCTCAGTTTGAAGCCGGAAGGGAAAAGGTCGGTAAAAAAGGCGTTGTAAGCGACCCTGCAACTCACCTTGAGGTTTGCGAAAAAGTAATCGGCTTGGCAGTTGAAAACGGTTTTAGCGTTGCAGGTCTTGATTTTTCACCTATTAAAGGGCCTGAGGGTAATATTGAATATTTGATTTATCTGTTAAAATCAAATGAGCCTGTTGTTTATGAAAATGTTGACGCAAAACAATTAGTATATAAATCACATGAGGAATTATAATGATTATTTCAGTTTTTCCAAATCTTAATAATAAAGGCGTGAGCGTTCTTGCTGTAAATGTAGTTAATAAACTTATCAGCGGCGGCGCAGAGGTGTATTTATCCGAGGAACACGAAGCTGTATTTACCGAAACAAAAGCGAAATTTGAAACATTTGACAAGGCTATGTCAATTTGTGATTGCGCAATTGCTATTGGCGGCGACGGCACAACGCTTAATATCGCTAAAAAAGCGGCTTTTTTGGGCAAACCGGCACTCGGTATCAATGCCGGTAGGCTGGGATTTATGAGTGGTATCGAACGAGATGAACTTGATTTGCTTGCAAGGCTTATTAATAATGATTATATTATTGACGAACGTCTTATGCTCAAAGCGACGATAGAACGAAACGGCCAGGTGATTTCTTCACATCATTGTTTAAATGATATTGTTGTTTCACGAGGAGATTTTGCAAGACTTATTGATGTATCAATCACTTGTGACGGCAGAAATGTTTCTAATATGAGAAGTGACGGAGTTATTATTTCTACACCTACAGGCTCTACTGCCTATTCAATGGCTGCAGGAGGTCCTGTTGTAAGCCCTGAGGCGGATTGTATTATCGAAACACCGATTTGCCCACATTCACTTATGGACAGAAGCATTATTTTTTCGGCGGATAAAGAATTGATTATTAAAGCAAATAACGACCAAAATAATTCTCCGATTATGACTGTTGACGGTCAGGAGGCTGTCAATTTAGCTCCTGATTGTGAAATACATATCAAGACTTCAGATATTAAAACTAAGCTAATTAAACTAAAACCTGAAAACTTTTACGAAATTCTTAATAAGAAAATTATTGAGAGGAGAGTATAAATGAAAAAGAGAAGACACGCTAAAATATTAGAACTTATCAACTCCCATGATATTGAAACTCAGGAAGAACTTCAGGCTTTTCTTTTGAAAAACGGCTATGAGGTTACGCAAGCAACAATTTCCCGTGATATTAAAGAATTGCGCCTTGTTAAGGATTTGTCAGATAAAGGCAGATACATTTATTCAACAGGTAAGAAAAATAATGAAAATGCAAGAAGAACAGGCGGTATTTTCGGGGAATCAATTATTAATGTTGAATACGCTCAAAATATTGTTTGCATTAAATGCTTTTCAGGTATGGCTGTTGCCGTATGCACTGCAATTGACTCAATGGAATGGACAGGCGTCGTAGGTACAATCAGCGGCGATGATACTATTTTTGTACTTTGTAAAACTGAGGACTTTGCGAAAATATTTACAATGAATATGGAGAAGATTTTAAATGCTAAGAACTCTTGACATTGAAAATATAGCTGTTATTGAAAAGGCAAGTGTTAATTTCAGCGACGGTCTTAATGTTCTGACAGGTGAAACCGGTGCAGGTAAATCTATTGTTGTTGACTCCATTAACGCAATAATGGGTGAGCGTACTTCAAAAGAACTTGTAAGACATAATACCGATTATGGGTTTGTAAGCGCTTATTTTGATGATATTAGCAAATCAATTTGCGATAAGTTAAGGGAACTTGGCATTGAGATTGACGAAGAAAAATCACTGCTTTTAAGCCGCAAAATTTCGTCAAACGGTAAATCGCTTTGCAAGGTAAACGGCAAAACTGTTACCGTTTCTATGCTTAAGGAAATAAGTTCGCTTCTTGTTAATGTTCACGGCCAGCATGACAGTCAGGCACTTTTAAATCCTGATTTGCAATATACATATATAGATATGCTTTTAAATGATAAGTCGGTATTATACGATTATAAAAATTCGTTTAAAAAGCTTATTGCCGTTCGCAGAAAACTAAAATCACTTGCTAATGATGAGAGCGATAAGGAAAAGCATCTTGAAATTCTTAATTTCCAAATAGATGAACTTGAGGCAGCTGATATCAAAATAGGCGAGAGGGAAGAACTTACTAAAAAACGTGAACTTATTCAAAAGAGTGAGGATATAATAAAGGCACTTAATCTTGCTGTTTCGACTATTAACGGTGATGATGAAAATACAGGCGTTGAGCAAGCTTGCAACGATGTTTCAAGAATGCTTTTTAAATATGATGAAACTAAGGAAATTTTTGACGTATTTAATGACATAAACGATAAGCTTGAACTCGCTAAGGATAAGGCTGAAACTCTTTTAATGTCAATTGATTTCTCACCCGAAGAAATTGAAATGATTGACGAAAGGCTTGACCTTTATTATAAATTTTCTAATAAATACGGAAAAAATGAAGAAGAAATGCTTGCTTTTCTTGAAAATGCCAAGCAAAAAAGAAATTCAATTCTTTTTGCTGATGAGGAGCTTGACAGGCTTAATAAAGAATATGACGGTTTGTTAAATGAAACAGTTAGTCTTGCCGAAAAACTTTCACGTGAAAGAAAAAAGGTTGCATCTGATTTTGAAAAAAAAGTAAAAAAAGAACTTTCATTTCTCGATATGCCTAAAATGCAGTTTTTTGTTAATTTCGATAAAGGTAATTTATCGTCAACGGGTTTTGACAAAATCGAATTTATGATTTCCGCAAATCCCGGTGAGCCGCCTAAATCATTGTCAAAGGTTGCTTCAGGCGGTGAGCTTTCGAGAATAATGCTTGCAATTAAAAGCATAATATCGTACAATGATACAATCGGAACTTTGATTTTTGACGAAATCGACACCGGTGTAAGCGGCAGAGCGAGTCAAAAAATCGGCTTGAAGCTTAAATCTGTTTCTAAAAATACGCAGGTTATATGTGTTACTCATTCTGCTCAAATTGCTTCAAATGCCAACGAGCATTTTCTGATTCAAAAGAAATTTGATGATAATAAAACTTTTACTTCGGTTACACCGCTTGATTTTGAAGGCAGAAAGAGTGAGCTCGCACGTATTATGGGCGGTCTTGAAATAACCGACACTCTTCTTCAAAGCGCAGAGGAATTATTAAATCAAAATTTATACAGTAATTAACTATGAAAATTAATATTGAACAAAAGGTGAAAAACGGCACTTGTGCCACTTTGTCATTATAAATTTGTTTTTATTTTAGGAGGATATATAAATGGGAGTTTATGAAGAATTACAAGAAAGAGGACTTATAGCTCAAATCACTAATGAGGACGAAGTAAGAGAGCTTATTAATAACGGTAAGGCTGTATTTTATATCGGCTTTGACCCGACTGCGGACAGCTTGCACGTTGGTCACTTTATGGCACTTTGCCTTATGAAAAGGCTTCAAATGGCAGGCAATAAGCCGATTGCCCTTATCGGCGGCGGTACAGGTATGATTGGTGACCCAAGCGGTAAGACAGATATGCGTAAAATGCTTACACCTGAAATTATTCAGCATAACTGCGACTGCTTTAAAAAGCAAATGTCTAAGTTTATTGACTTTTCAGACGGTAAGGCAATGATGGTTAATAATGCCGATTGGCTTCTTGACCTTAACTATATCAACGTTCTTCGTGAGGTTGGTGCGTGCTTCAGTGTAAACAGAATGTTAAGCTTTGAATGTTATAAGCAGAGAATGGAAAGAGGTCTTTCGTTCCTTGAATTTAACTATATGATTATGCAAAGCTATGACTTCTATACTCTTTATAAGAAATACGGCTGTAATCTTCAGTTCGGCGGTGATGACCAGTGGTCAAATATGATTGGCGGTATGGAGCTTATCAGAAGGAAGCTTCAAGGTAATGCAAATGCTATGACAATTACTCTTCTTACTAACTCAGAGGGTAAGAAAATGGGTAAGACCGAAAAGGGCGCTGTTTGGCTTGATGCTGAAAAGACCTCACCTTATGAGTTCTATCAGTATTGGAGAAATGTCGGCGATGATGACGTAATCAAGTGTATGAAGCTTCTTACGTTTATTCCTATGGAGCAGATTAATGAGTATGCAAAGCTTGAGGGTGCCGAGCTTAACAAGGTTAAGGAAGTTCTTGCTTTTGAACTTACTAAGATGATTCATGGCGAGGAAGAAGCTACTAAGGCTCAAAATGCCGCAAAAGCGCTTTTTGCAGGCGGTGCAGATAATTCACATATGCCCGAAACCGTACTCACCGATGATGATTTCACAGACGGTTCAATTATGCTTCTTGATATGATGGTTAAGGCCGGTATTATTAAGTCAAAGGGAGAGGGTAGACGTCTTATCACTCAGGGCGGCGTAAGCGTTAATGACGAAAAGGCAACCGACCCTAATATGTCATTTACAACCGATGATTTTGCAAACGAAATCATTGTTAAAAAGGGTAAAAAAGTATTCCATAAGTTTAGTAAATAAATTTTAATTTAAGCTGTCGTGTTAATTCACGGCAGCTTTTTTATATTTACAAATTTTTATTATAAATAATGAAAAATTAATTTACACATTGGGCAAGTCTTGATGAAATTCCTAAAATGAAATTAGCGCCGGATTTTGATAAAATGCTTGAAGTATTCACAAATAATGATTTTTGCGAGCACGAGAGTATTAAAGCAAAAGATGAATGGATAAGTATTTTTAAATAAGTATTTATTAAAATTAAT
>ERZ773110.3088-NODE-3088-length-10006-cov-2.982715_pt1 | contig 10006 bp, 8 predicted proteins | sample MGYA00580568_ERZ773110 | MGnify/ENA primary metagenome ERZ773110 (study PRJEB29015, sample SAMEA2737870) | human gut metagenome | biome: human gut; feature: human-associated habitat; material: faeces | place: China | collected 2012 ... | reverse complement strand
AAGGTAATTAGTGAAGATTATGCCGTATTGTATAATTTAAACAGCAATACAGGTGAGATTTATTATCAGGCGGAAAATGCAAAGGACGATCATAAGCTGTGTAAAGTACCTGCAGACGGAGGCGATGTCCAGACCGTTCTGGAAGGAGATTATACGGATATTAATTTTACAGAAGAATATGTATACTTCTTTGAAACAAAAGGCAGTAGCAATATACACTTATACCGTGGAAAACTATCCGGGGGAACACCGGAGCTTTATGAGATGCCGGTTGACAGGCGTGAATAGTTGCGATACAAAAAAGCAGTGGGATAAAAGTGCCTAGGACACCTTTATCTCGCTGATTCTCTGTTTTAAGAGAGGATGGATTTTATATCCGGCGATCTGGGAGAGCGGGGTCATCACAAAGTCCCGGTTTGTCATATCCGGATGCGGAATGATAAGATCAGGCTGTTCCGTAACCAGATCATCATAGAGAAGAATATCCAGATCCAGTGTGCGTGGTCCCCAATGAATTAGGCGTTCCCTTCCGGCCTCCGCTTCGATTTTATGCAGAAGGTCCAGAAGTTCGGATGGTTCGAGAAAAGTACGGAGAAGAATCGCACCATTTAAAAAGTCATCCTGTTCTACACCGCCATATGGGGCAGTTACGATGAAATCAGAGACTTTCATGACCTGACAGCCAGGAGTTTCGTCCAGCCGTTTTAGGGCAAAGTTTAAAAATTCTTCTTTATCGCCCATATTAGAACCGATTCCGAGGCAGGCTTCATGCCAGTTTCTTAGGATGTGGATGCCGATATTCTCAAATGGAAGCCCCACAGGAGCATGCGGTTTGTCAAGGGTCAGTTCAATCCCTGTTAACAGCGGATATTCAGATAAAATTGTCTGAGCAAGATATTCTGCCGCACTTTCAATCAGCCGGAATGTTTTCTCCTGCATGAGAGTGGTAATTCTGTGACAGACGTCTCCATAATTCACGGACTTTTCCAGACAGTCCCCATGGGAGGCGGCTGTGGTATCTAAATACAATTTTGCAGAAACAAAAAAATCCTGACCATGCATCGTTTCTTCGGGAAATACACCATGGTGTGCAAAAACTTTAAGGTTTTCAATAGAAATATAATTCATAATAAAATCCTTTCTTACAATATTACATTACAGATGCTGCTTTTTGCGGCTCTGTTTTACCCCATCGTCTTAGTATACAATAAAAAACAACAGAATGCAATTTAATGCTTTACAATATAGCAGGTTTTGTTATAAAATAGAAGTAATTTTAATTTATCCGATAAAGGATAGAGCTGGAGGTAACAGATGGAAGAATCAAAGAACTTTATTGAACAGATTATAGAGAAAGACCTGGCGGATGGTGTGTATGACCATATTACCACGAGATTTCCGCCAGAGCCGAATGGATATCTCCATATAGGACATGCAAAGTCCATTCTCTTAAATTCCGGACTGGCAAAAAAATACAATGGAACTTTTAACCTGCGTTTTGATGATACAAATCCAACAAAGGAAAAAACAGAATTTGTAGAATCAATCAGGGCGGATGTGGACTGGCTGGGAGCGGATTACCGCGATGAAGTCTTCTTTGCGTCCAATTATTTTGAGCAGATGTACGAGGCAGCGGTGAAGCTGATTCGCAAAGGAAAAGCATATGTATGTGATTTATCTGCAGAAGAAATCAGGGAATACAGAGGTACGTTGACAGAAGCAGGAAAGGAAAGTCCATACAGAAACAGAAGTGTGGAAGAAAATCTGGAACTTTTTGAAGAGATGAAAGAAGGAAAATATGAGGATGGAACAAAAGTTCTGCGTGCCCGTATTGATATGGCTTCCCCGAATATGAATATGAGAGATCCTGTTATTTACAGGGTGGCACATATGCATCATCATAATACCGGGGATAAATGGTGCATTTATCCGATGTATGACTTTGCACATCCGATTGAAGATGCGATTGAAGGTGTGACACATTCGATCTGTACACTGGAATTTGAGGATCACAGACCTTTATATGACTGGGTAGTACGGGAACTGGAATATGAGAACCCACCAAAGCAGATCGAATTTGCAAAGTTATATCTGACAAATGTAGTTACAGGTAAGAGATATATTAAGAAGCTGGTAGAGGATGGTATCGTAGATGGCTGGGATGATCCAAGACTTGTATCGATCGCAGCACTCAGAAGACGAGGATTCACTGCTTCTTCTATTAAGAAGTTTATGGAGTTGGTTGGTATCTCAAAGAGCCAGAGCTCTGTTGATTATGCGATGCTTGAGTATTGTCTGCGTGATGATCTGAAGCTTACAGCAAACCGTTATATGGCAGTCCTGAATCCGATCAAGCTGGTGATCGATAATTATCCGGAGGATCAGGTAGAATATCTGCCGGTTGAAAATAATCAGGAAAATGAGGAAGCAGGCTCCAGAGAAGTTGCATTCAGCAAATATCTCTATATTGAAAGAGATGATTTCATGGAAGAACCGCCTAAGAAATATTTCCGTCTGTTCCCTGGCAATGAGGTACGTCTGAAGAATGCATATTTTGTAACCTGCACAGGATATGAGAAGGATGAAGATGGAAATGTAACAGTTGTTCACTGTACTTATGATCCTGCGACCAAGAGTGGTTCAGGATTCGAAGGAAGAAAGGTAAAAGGAACGATACACTGGGTATCAGCAGAAAGTGCAATTGATGCTGAGGTTCGTTTATATGAGAATATCGTGGATGAAGAAAAAGGTAAGCTGAATGAGGATGGTACTTTGAATCTGAATCCGAATTCATTGACCGTATTACAGGGATGTAAGCTTGAGAAAGCATTTGAAGATGCAAAACCCGGTGAAGCATTCCAGTTCCTTCGTAATGGATTCTTCTGTGTAGATTCCAAAGACTCTACTAAGGAGCATCCTGTATATAACCGTATTGTTTCATTAAAGAGTTCCTATAAGCCGGGAAAATAAAATTTAGTCTATTAAAAGTATGAAAAATGGTATATCAGAATTAGAAAACAGAAAATTATATATCCTGATCTCCAAGACACACACAGTTCCTGCAAGAATCATCAAATTCTGGACAAAAGAGCCATATGCACATGCATCCATTGCATTGGATCTGGAGCTTCGGGAGATGTACAGCTTCGCCAGAAAGGGAATCTATAATCCATTCAACTGCGGATTCATTATAGAAGATATTGATACCGGAATATTTGGCAGAGATGTTGAAACAAGCTGTGTTGTTCTGGAACTGACCGTGACAGATAAGCAGTACAGACATGTACTGCAGGAGCTTGCGGCATTTAAAACAAATGCTGATCGCTATCGGTATAATTTTTGGGGACTTTATGGTGTTATACGAAATAAGGCGATTGAGAGGAAATATAATTATTTCTGTTCCCAGTTCGTGGTATGTGTGTTAGAACGTTCTGGTATACATATTCTCGATAAACAACCGGGGCTTGTAAGGCCGGATGATTTTCGGAAGAGCAGTAATGTTAAGGTGATTTACAAAGGCCTGCTCAGAAGATATCGTGAATACCTGTGGACACATGATCTGGCACAGGCATTTGGCGGTCATGTAACCAAACAGGCAATGTAAAAAGGTGACAATATTGCTGTGAATTTTATACTATATAAAAAATACTGTGTACATTACACTCACTATTATGAAGCAAACCTGACCGAACGCCAGTCCTTAGTGAGCCGTATAATACGGCGAACTTAGTACTGCTGCGTTGAGGGTAGAGCGAAAGCGTTTTGCGGAATAATATGTGAAGTGCAATGTACACAGTATTTTTGTGTGTATCCTATGTTTATCAGGCAGTAATATTGTCACTTTTTATTCTACAAATGTATGATTAGCCTTGATTATGCCGCGAGGTAGGGCATCCTTTGAGTTCTTCCATGGTTCATTCTTGAATCGATAGTCGAATTTATCGATGAACCATCCGATATCTCCGTTGACACGTTCCATGTTTTCAAAATATAAGTGATTCAAGGCTTCGATGAATTCTTCACATTGGTTTTTGGACAGCTTTGTGACAGAGGTATCGTAGAGGATACCGTAGTGGTAAGTACAGAAGCCCTTGCTACTTTTGAAGGTGTCCTTGAATTCAGGATCTTTTTTCCACATATGAAAGATCGTATCGACATAGCGGTCAAAGGTACGATTCATACGGTCACAGATAAAGCAGGAGCTTTCCAGTTCTTTGATATATGCACCAACACCGGAAAAATTTGACTGCTTGGAAAAAAGTCCCGGTTTTGTAGGAGTTCCTTTTTCTGATAAAGCTTTCAGATCCCGGATCGTTTTATCAGTGTGTGTTTTTAACATCAGGGCAAGTCCCAGACGATTCTTTTCTTTATATAACATGCCGATGTGATGGGAGCAGAAGCCCATTTTATCTGTCATAGCACGATTATCGTCTTCCATATAGCTTGGTCCCATCGTATATTCGATGGCATGTTCCTCCAGCGTTTTCTGCATCTGACAGAGAGGACATTCACAGTCTGCATGAAAGGCATCGTTGACAGGTATTGTGTATAATTGTTCAGCCATAGTATTCTCCATTTCTATATATCATTTGGATAGCAGCCTTTGAACAGGCGTTATCCTGTATCATGTCAGAAATCATCGGTTTGATTCCTGTATTAGAAGCATATCATGCAACACCTGAATTTACAAATCAAAATCGCCGGTTTTCGTTCTGAATTCAGGGTATATTTCATATAATGTAAGAGACCTTGTCCATTTAATATATTTTTTATCATTTTAGGGGTTGATTTTTTCCACAAAATGAATACAATAATAATTGTGTTAGCACTCAAGAGATATGAGTGCTAGGAACTGCCGGAGTACATAAGGCAGATAAGAACGGATTTAATATGTTAGGAGGAATATATATTATGAAATTAGTACCATTAGGAGACAGAGTTGTATTAAAACAGTCCGTAGCAGAAGAGACAACAAAATCAGGTATTGTATTACCGGGACAGGCAAAAGAGAAGCCACAGTATGCAGATGTTGTAGAAGTTGGTCCCGGAGCTGTTGTCGATGGCGTTAAGGTTCCTATGGAAGTAAAGGCAGGAGACAGAGTTATTTATTCTAAATACGCAGGAACAGAAGTTAAGCTCGGTGATGATGAATATATCATCGTAAAACAGAGTGACATTCTTGCAGTTGTAAGTGAATAATCAGATAGCAGAAAAACAGTTGGAGGTAGAAAAAAATGGCAAAGGAAATTAAATACGGAGCAGAAGCCAGAAAGGCTCTTGAAGCAGGCGTAAATCAGTTAGCAGATACAGTAAGAGTAACACTTGGACCAAAAGGAAGAAACGTGGTTCTTGCAAAGTCATATGGTTCACCACTTATCACAAATGATGGTGTTACAATTGCAAAGGATATAGAGCTGGAAGATGCATTTGAGAACATGGGTGCTCAGATCGTAAAAGAAGTAGCAACAAAGACAAATGATGTTGCAGGTGATGGTACCACAACAGCAACTGTTTTAGCACAGGCAATGGTACAGGAAGGTATGAAGAACCTTGAAGCAGGTGCAAACCCGATCATCCTTCGCCGTGGTATGAAGAAAGCAACAGATAAAGCTGTAGAAGCAATCCTTGCAATGTCTTCCAAAGTAAACGGAAAAGACCAGATCGCAAAAGTAGCTGCAATCTCTGCAGGAGATGAGAACGTAGGTAACATGGTAGCCGACGCGATGGAAAAAGTTTCCAACGATGGTGTTATCACGATAGAGGAATCTAAGACAATGCAGACAGAGCTTGACTTAGTAGAAGGTATGCAGTTTGATCGTGGTTATGTATCTGCTTACATGTGCACAGATATGGACAAAATGGAAGCAGTATTAGATGATCCTTACATCTTAATTACAGATAAGAAGATCAGCAACATTCAGGAGATTCTTCCTCTGTTAGAGCAGATCGTACAGAGCGGCGCAAGATTACTCATCATCGCTGAGGACATCGAGGGTGAGGCACTTACCACATTGATTGTCAACAAATTGCGTGGTACATTCAACGTAGTAGCTGTCAAAGCACCTGGTTATGGCGACAGAAGAAAAGCAATGCTTGAAGATATCGCAATCTTAACAGGTGGTCAGGTAATCAGCTCTGATCTTGGTCTGGAATTAAAAGACACAACGATGGATCAGTTAGGCCGTGCAAAATCTGTCAAAGTTCAGAAAGAGAACACAGTAATCGTTGACGGTGCCGGTGACAAAGATGCAATCGCAAGCAGAGTAAACCAGATCCGTGGACAGATCGAGGAGACAACATCTGAGTTCGATAAAGAGAAATTACAGGAGAGACTTGCTAAATTAGCAGGCGGTGTCGCAGTCATCCGTGTCGGTGCAGCAACTGAGACAGAGATGAAAGAAGCAAAACTTCGTATGGAAGATGCTTTAAATGCAACAAGAGCAGCAGTAGAAGAAGGTATCATCGCAGGCGGCGGTTCTGCATATGTACATGTAACCCAGGAGATCAAGTCTGTAGTAGACGCTCTTGAGGGCGATGAGAAGACCGGCGGCAAGATCATTCTGAAAGCTCTGGAGGCTCCGCTGTTCCACATTGCAGCTAATGCAGGTCTGGAAGGTGCAGTTATCATCAACAAAGTACGTGAGTCTGAGGTTGGTGTAGGATTTGATGCTTACAATGAGCAGTATGTGAACATGGTAGATGCAGGTATTCTGGATCCGGCTAAGGTTACCAGAACCGCTCTGCAGAACGCTACCAGCGTTGCATCTACATTCCTGACCACAGAGGCTTGTGTGGCTAATATTAAAGAAGAGACTCCGGCAGCTCCGGCTGGCGGCGGAATGGGTATGATGTAAGGAATACATCAGCATCTGTGTGAATAGAAAAAGGACATTGTCAAAAGACAATGTCCTTTTTTTGAAAAGGGCATTGACAGAGAGGCATGCTTCTGATAGACTAGATTCAATATCAATTTAAACATTATTTTTTCTACTAAATAGTTGTTTATATATAAGAGAAAATAATAAATGAAAAACAACAGATCAGAGGAAAGAGAGGAAAAGAAATGGGGTACTTAGGAAACAAGTTACAGGGGAAATACCACAAAGACACATTCCAGACCGCCGTCAACATGGCGTGGCCGGCGATCGTGGAGTCGTTTTTCATTGCATTTGCGGGTCTTGTAGATTCGCTGATGGTAAGCTCGCTTGGCTCCTACGCAGTTGCCGCGGTCGGTTTGACGACACAGCCGAAGCTGCTTGGCCTGGCGTTTTTCTTTGCGCTGAATGTGTCGATTTCTGCTCTCGTTGCGCGGCGGCGCGGAGAGCAGAGGCAGGGTGCGGCGAATGAGACGCTGGTAACTGCGCTTGTATTTATTATCCTTGCGGCAGCTGCATTCAGTGTTGGATTTGTGGCGTTTGCAAGTCCGATTATCCATCTGTGCGGTTCAACGGCGGAGACTCATAATGGCGCAGTAACATATTTCCGTATCATCATGGGCGGTATGATTTTTAACTGTATCCAGATGGGGATCAACTCGGCACAGCGCGGTGCGGGCAATACAAAAATCACGATGCGCACAAATGTAACATCAAATACGATTAATATTATCCTGAATTATCTTCTGATCAACGGCCATTTCGGGTTCCCGGCACTCGGCATTCAGGGTGCGGCACTGGCAACCGTCACAGGAACGGTTGTCGGATGTGTGATGAGCATCCTTTCCATCACAAAGCAAGACGGATTCCTGAACCTTGGCTATATTCTGAAGAACAAAATTAAACCGACGATTGCAGCGTTCATCAGCCTGGTCAGGGTCGGGTACAGTGTGTTTTTCGAGCAGGTTTTCATGCGGATCGGCTTTATGATGACGGCGATCATGGCGGCCAAGCAGGGAACCGATGCGATGGCGGCACACTAGGTCGGCATGAATATTATGTCGCTTTCGTTTGCGTTCGGCGATGGCCTCCAGTCCGCAGCGGTTGCACTGATCGGCCGGAGCCTTGGCGCAAAAAAGCCGGATCTTGCGAAAGAGTACGGCAGAACGTGCCGTCTGATCGGCGCGGGCATCGCAGTATGCCTCGTTGCCATTTATCTTTTCGGCGGAAGATGGCTGTACAGCCTGTTTTTCGAAGAACAGCATATCATTGAAATCGGTGTCAGCATCATCCATGTCATTATTTTCGTCGTCATTTTCCAGATCTGTCAGGTTATTTATATGGGATGCCTGCGCGGTGCGGGAGATACGCTTTATACGGCAGTTGCATCTATGATCAGCGTTACATTTATTCGTACGATCGTTTCGTATCTCGGCGGTTACACGCTGGGGCTTGGCATCGTCGGAATCTGGTTCGGCGTGCTGGCGGATCAGATGTCACGGTTTATCTTTGCAACGATCCGATTCAAACAGGGAAAATGGGTGAAAATTAAGATTTAATTGAATCAAGCAGCGAAGCGGATTGCGAATATCCGCTTGACGTAACGATTCAGAGCCATGCGAAATGGTACTCTGAATCATTACCAATACAAAACTAAAACAGGAGGAAGCAAAACGATGTACAAATTTGACAGAGAAGCCTATGACAGGCGGATGGAGTGGTACCGCGACGCCCGTTTCGGCATGTTTATCCACTGGGGGCTTTATGCCATCCCGGCGCGCGGAGAATGGGTGCGGAGTACCGAGCAGATTCCAAAAGAAGATTACATGAAATATTTTGAGGAGTTCAATCCTGTTGATTTCGAGCCGCGGAAATGGGCCAAGGCGGCGAAAGAGGCCGGTATGAAATACGTGGTTCTGACTGCCAAGCATCACGATGGATTCTGCCTCTTCGACAGCCAGTATACCGATTTCAAATCCACCAACACGAAATGCGGCCGCGACCTCGTTGCAGAGTACGTTGATGCCGTCCGCGCAGAAGGACTGAAGGTCGGTTTGTATTTCTCCCTGCTCGACTGGTTCCACGATGATTTCCCACATTACGGCGACCGGAACCACCCGATGCGGAACAACCCGGCATATAAAAACGATGACCGCGATTTCGACCGCTACCTGACCTACATGCACAATCAGGTACGCGAGATCTGCACAAACTACGGAAAGCTCGATGTGCTGTGGTTTGACTTTTCCTACGATACGCTGCGCGGCGAAGCATGGAAAGCGACGGAGCTGATCAATATGGTGCGGAAGCTCCAGCCGGATGTCATCATCGACAACCGTCTCGAGGTGAGCGGAGAGGGCTACGGTTCTCTGGCGGCCGGAAATCCGACCCCGTACCACGGCGACTTTGTGAGCCCGGAGCAGATGATTCCGCCGAATGGCATCCAGGATGTAAATGGAAACGATATCGCCTGGGAATCCTGTGTTACGATGAACAATCACTGGGGTTATTGTGCCAACGACCACTTTTTCAAACCGGCACCGATGCTGATCAAAAAGCTGGTCGAGTGCGTATCGAAGGGTGGAAACCTGCTTTTGAACGTCGGCCCGGACGCCAGGGGAAATATCCCGGAGGAGTCGATTGAACGGCTGGCTGAGATTGGAAAGTGGATGAAGAAAAACGGAGAGAGCATTTACGGCTGCGGAAAAGCCGGTATTGAGAAACCGGACTTTGGCCGTGTGACGCGCCGCGGAAACCATCTGTATTTTCATGTCTATGAAAATACCGTTGGGCCGCTGCCGCTGCCCGGCGTGAAAAAAGAAGAAATCCAGGCGATCCGCTACGTCGCAACCGGCGCGGAAATCCCGGTTTCCACAAGCTGGGTACACAGCGATTATCCGACCATGGCATTCGCCGATCTCGGCGAAGACCCGGTATTGCCGGATGGAGTCGATACAGTCATCGATGTGATTCTGAAAAAGTAGAGGGTAAAGCATCAGCCACAGTTTTCCGAAAGGGTTTCTGTGGCTGATTTTTTGCGTGGCAGGAAATTTCGTTGAAGTTTCCTGTCGCGTAAAATCGAATTTGATCCTGGAGCGTATCTGAAAAAGCATTTCCGCAATCTGCACGTC
>ERZ773110.3087-NODE-3087-length-10006-cov-3.800221_pt1 | contig 10006 bp, 6 predicted proteins | sample MGYA00580568_ERZ773110 | MGnify/ENA primary metagenome ERZ773110 (study PRJEB29015, sample SAMEA2737870) | human gut metagenome | biome: human gut; feature: human-associated habitat; material: faeces | place: China | collected 2012 ... | reverse complement strand
AGTGATCATGTTCTTTACATAGTCAGCGTGGCCCGGGCAGTCAACGTGAGCATAGTGACGGTTCTTTGTCTCATACTCAACGTGAGCTGTGTTAATTGTAATTCCTCTCTCTCTCTCCTCTGGAGCTGAGTCGATGTTGTTGTAATCCTTCTTCTCAGCAAGACCTTCAAGAGCAAGAGTCTTTGTGATAGCAGCAGTAAGAGTTGTCTTACCGTGGTCAACGTGACCGATTGTACCAATGTTAACGTGTGGTTTGGTTCTTTCGAAATGTGCCTTTGCCATAGGAATTTTCCTCCTTAAAATTTAATAGTTTCCGATTTAACATACCGTAGTATAATTATATCAAATAAAAAGCAAATTTGCAATAGAAAAAGCAGAAAATTTTCCGCAAATTTATTAGTCCTTGTTTCTTGAAGCCATGATCTTCTCAGAGATAGACTTTGGTACCTGAATGTAGCTGTCAGGCTCCATTGTGTACTGTCCACGACCCTGTGTCTTAGAACGCAGGTCATTTGAGTAACCAAACATTTCAGACAGTGGAACGAGAGCGTCTACCTGAACAGCACCGGTTCTCTGCTCCTGACCGAGGATCTGTCCACGACGGGAGTTGAGGTCGCCTATAACTGTTCCGAGATAATCATCAGGAGCGATAACGCAAACCTTCATGATAGGCTCAAGAATGATTGGTGAAGCCTTTCTCATAGCCTCCTTGAACGCCATAGAACCGGCGATCTTAAATGCCATTTCAGAAGAGTCGACTTCGTGGTAAGATCCATCGTACAGCTCGACCTTAACGTCAACTACCTGGAAGCCTGCGAGAACACCATTCTCCATAGCACCCCTGATACCTGCATCAACTGCTGGGATGTATTCCTTAGGAATAGCACCGCCGACAACCTTGTTGATGAACTCATAGCCCTTACCGGACTCGTTTGGCTCAACGTTGATCTTAACGTGACCGTACTGACCCTTACCACCTGACTGCTTAGCGTACTTGTAATCAACGCTTGCAGGAGCAGTGATTGTTTCCTTATATGAAACCTGAGGAGCGCCGACATTAGCCTCTACCTTGAACTCACGAAGAAGTCTGTCTACGATGATCTCAAGGTGCAGCTCGCCCATTCCGGCGATAATTGTCTGACCTGTTTCCTCAGAAGTATAAGTTCTGAATGTTGGGTCCTCTTCAGCAAGCTTTGCAAGAGCTATACCCATCTTTTCCTGACCTGCCTTAGTCTTAGGCTCGATAGCGAGCTGGATAACAGGCTCAGGGAATTCCATTGACTCAAGAAGTACAGGATGCTCTTCATCACAAAGAGTGTCACCTGTTGTTGTGTTCTTCAGACCGATAGCGGCACCGATATCACCAGCGTAGATAGTATCGATATCCTTTCTAGCGTTAGAGTGCATCTGAACGATTCTTCCGATTCTTTCGTCCTTGTCCTTAGTGGAGTTATAAACTGTAGAACCGGCTGTCAGAACACCTGAATAAACTCTGAAGTAGCAGAGCTTACCAACGAATGGGTCTGTAGCGATCTTGAATGCGAGAGCAGCGAATGGCTGATCGTCGCCTGAAATTCTCTCAACTTCCTCACCTGTATTTACGTCAGTACCCTTGATGTGTGGTACGTCGATAGGTGAAGGCATATAATCTACAATAGCGTCAAGAAGCTTCTGAACGCCCTTGTTTCTGTATGAAGTTCCGCAGGTAACAGGTACCATTGTGTTAGCGATTGTACTCTTTCTTATTACCTTCTTCATCTCGTCGATAGTGATCTCTTCGTCTGCGAAATACTTCTCAGCGAGATCGTCATCAACTTCTGCAAGATGCTCGATAAGGTCAGCGTGATACTGTTCAGCCTTTTCCTTGAGGTCCTCAGGGATCTCTTCCTGACGGATATCCTTTCCAAGGTCATCATAGTATACATAAGCCTTCATTTCGAGCAGATCGACGATACCCTTGAAGTCGTCCTCAGCACCGATAGGAAGCTGGATAGGAACGGCGTTACAATGAAGTCTTTCATGGAGCATATTCAAAACGTTGTAGAAGTTTGCACCCATGATATCCATCTTGTTGACATATACCATTCTTGGTACCTGATAGTTATCAGCCTGTCTCCAAACTGTTTCAGTCTGAGGCTCAACACCACCCTTAGCACAAAGAACCGTTACAGAACCGTCGAGTACACGAAGTGAACGCTCAACCTCAACTGTAAAGTCAACGTGGCCCGGAGTATCTATAATGTTGAGTCTGTGACCCTTCCAGTAGCAAGTAGTAGCAGCAGAAGTAATTGTGATACCTCTCTCCTTCTCCTGTGCCATCCAGTCCATTGTAGATGCACCGTCGTGTGTTTCACCGATCTTATAGTTTACACCGGTATAAAACAGGATACGCTCTGTAGTAGTAGTCTTGCCGGCGTCGATGTGTGCCATGATACCGATATTACGGTAATCCTGCAATTTACATTCTCTTGCCATATATATCCTCCTTTATACCTCTTACCATCTGTAATGAGCAAAAGCCTTGTTAGCTTCAGCCATCTTATGAGTTTCGTCACGCTTCTTGCATGAGCCGCCAACGCCGTTAAGAGCGTCAAGGATCTCAGCTGCGAGTCTCTCTCTCATTGTGTCCTCGTTTCTCTCACGAGAATACTTTGTTATCCATCTCAGACCAAGTGTCTGTCTTCTGTCAGGACGAACCTCCATTGGTACCTGGTAAGTCGCACCGCCTACACGGCGAGCCTTGACCTCCAGCTCAGGCATGATGTTATCCATAGCCTCCTGGAATACTTCAAGAGCAGGTCTGCCTGTCTTTTCTTCGACAATTTCAAATGCTCCGTAAACGATCTTCTGGGCAACACCCTTCTTACCGTCAAGCATGATGTTGTTTACAAGACGTGTAACAAGCTTAGAATTGTATACTGGATCCTGAAGCACGTCTCTCTTTGTAACTCTACCTCTTCTTGGCACTTTAATTCCCTCCTTCACAAATAATGAATTCACAGGTACTCGCTCTGTAACCACGGCACACAGCCGTTTTACAGCCCCGTCAGTTCCTTGTAGAGTCAACTAATATATATTAATCACTCCACATAAACTGTGGTCTTCGCAATATGCGACAATGAGTTATTACCTTGTTACTAAAATGAGCTTTTCAGTTTTTGATTACTTGGCTGCTCCTGCCTTTGGTCTCTTAGCACCGTACTTGGATCTCGCCTGCATTCTCTTAGCAACGCCCTGAGCGTCGAGAGTGCCTCTGATGATGTGATATCTTACACCAGGGAGGTCCTTAACACGTCCGCCTCTGATAAGAACAACGGAGTGCTCCTGAAGATTGTGTCCGATACCAGGGATGTAAGCTGTAACTTCGTTTCCGTTTGTGAGCTTAACTCTGGCAACCTTTCTCATAGCTGAGTTTGGCTTTTTAGGTGTAGCAGTTCTTACTACTGTGCAAACGCCACGCTTCTGTGGGCAGCTCTGATCGATAACTACCTTCTTCTTTGAGTTGAAACCCTTCTGAAGAGCAGGAGCTGTAGACTTGTCTGCAAGGACATTTCTTCCTTTTCTTACTAACTGGTTAAAGGTTGGCATATTTTCTCTCCTTTCATAGATTTGATACTATACGCTGATATACAATACATCAGCATACCTTGATATTATACACTATTCTCCGTCTCTTGTCAAGCACTTTTTCTTGACTTTTTTAACTTTTTGAAAATTTCAGTTAAATTTTCTGTCAAAAGCTATAAAAAGCACAGGGCAGCGGCTTTTCACGCCCTGCCCTGCAAATATATTCCCTCATTCCGTCTTGCTGTCTGTATCTAAAATTTCTCCTTTATCCGCCACTTCGACCTCTGTCTCGCTGAATCTATGATAAGTTATAACACAATCGCTGTCGTCAGTCTTGTCCGAATAGGTTATATCGTTTTGTACTTCATTGATATAAAGTTTCAGATCATCACTAAAATAGGTGTTTGCACACGTTGCGAATTTAATTGCAACGAGCCATTCATTTTCATCAAAGAAGTAATTTCTGTTGTTCTTTACCGTCGCACTTTGGGAACCGTACCATTCATTATTAGTATCTTCCTGCTCCACAATATCCTTATAATTGGAAGTTATACTGAAATATCTTCCGTCCACCTTGAGAATTATGCCTTCCTTTGACCTTCCTGCTGTGGAAACGTTTATGCCTTTACCCTTTTCAATTGGTGTTATTATCAGCGGATAGATAATATCCCTTTCGTAATTGTCAGCATCATAATTGATATGCTTAACAGAATTTACCAACATATCAATTTTAAATCCCCAGTCCTTTTCAACAGGATTTAGCACAATGCTGAAGTCGTCAGCTTGCAGTATCATATCTTCGTACATATGCTGTACACTATCAAGAATGAGCTTATCAAGCTTTTCCTTGCCTGTGTCCTTTGAACTGTCGATATCATAAGCATAGGCTATTGATGATCTCAGTGAATAATAGAAGTCTGTTCCAAAGCCGTCGCCACCGACCGTTTCGTCAAGACCTGTTGCGATCTCATCCGAGTTCCAATTACTCAGATCATCGCAGTTTATGCCGACTGCGATTTTTTCGCCCACTTTCAGTTCGTCAATATAAGCAAACTTCCCTGTGGTAACATTTTTCGCTCTGAAATCAAGTTTAAACGCAGCGTAAGAGTGGTATTTCAGGTATTCATATTCATTCACAGTAACATAGTCGATCAATTCGCCCTTTTTAACAGTGTATTTCTCAACATACATTTTGTCGACCAAAAGATATCCCGTTCCGTCATTGCTTGCACCTGCAAAAATTCCCACCGCTGTTATTTCTTTGTCTTTAACGATCTGCTTAAGCGCATCTCCTGCCCTTATCAAATCGCCTGAATTATCCGAGTTGTCTGTTGTAAGTTCTGTGCTGTCAATGGTACTCGAGCTATCAGCACCAGACAGTTTAGCCGTATCCACCTTGAACTCATCGCCGCTGCGATAAAGGGTCAGCGCACCGCCCACCACCAGAAGCAAAGCCGCAAGCACCGCACCTGCAAGCTGAAAGCCTGTAAGTTTTGTTTTCTTTTTCTCTGTAGGCTTGTCATACATAAGCACACTCTCCTTCCAATCCGAAGGAGTTTTTATACAGTAAAAAGCATTTATCTTTTTCATTTGCTGCCCCTTTCTGTGATATCATCATTGCAAACTATACCTTTAGTCAATGTTATGCTGAAAGTCCAGCCCCCACATAATAATTTTTACCTCTTTTGTAGGGGAGCGGCTCAATTTCTGTTTCACAGAAATGCGACGTCCCTATGCCCTAGGTTTTTATTGACATTCATATAGTTCACAACATTATCATATCCTTCAGTTGTTCTCTTCCACGTTTGAGATGTGTTTTTATCGTGTTTTCCTTTATATTTGTCAGCTCAGCTATCTCCTGCACTGACAGCTCCTCAAAGTAATAAAGATAAATACTATCCCGATATTTCGGGGGAAGTCTGAAAATAAGGTCAAGTATCTCTATGTCGCTGCCGTCCTTTGAGAAAGACGTTATGCTGTTCAGATCGACTGTGTTTTTCCTCAAACGATACCGCAAAACACTCCTGCATTCGTTGAGAGCCACTCTGATGAGCCACGCTTTCGGGTTTGGCAGACTGCCTTTTTTCATCTGCTTGAAAAGCTTGAAGAACACGTTCTGATAGCAGTCCTCAGCGTCGGAAAAATTTCCCGTGTGCACCACGCAAAGCCTTGTTACCATATCCGAATACTCCTCTACAAGTTGGCGGTATTCGCTTTCGGTCATATCCTTCATGCTTTCACTTCCCTTCATATACTAAAACGCCATGGCAGGCAAAAAGGTTTCATACAAAATAAAAAAATCAGCCCGCATGAATGAACCATGCAGGCTGATATAAAAGTCATTAGTACAAAGGTGTTTCTGCGGTGTTATGGTTAGCCGCGCTCTCATTCTTGACCACCTGAACGTTGTTGTAAACGTCCATACCTGTGCCGGCAGGAATGAGCTTACCGATAATAACATTTTCCTTAAGACCCATGAGCTTATCGGTCTTGCCTCTGATAGCTGCGTCTGTAAGAGCCTTAGTTGTCTCCTGGAATGAAGCAGCCGACAGGAATGAATCCGAGTAGCTTGAAGCCTTTGTGATACCCTGAAGAACAGGAACAGTTGTGATAAGTCTTGCGTTCTCGTCGCCAGCGTCGATCTGAGCCTGTATCTCCTCGTTGAGTCTTGCGACCTCTCCTCTGTCGATAAGTGAACCGGGGAGCAGATAGCTTGAACCGGAGTCGTCGATCTTGACCTTTCTCATCATCTGACGAACGATAACTTCGATGTGCTTATCGTTGATATCAACACCCTGCAGACGGTAAACCTTCTGAACTTCGGTGATGATGTAGTTCTGAACAGCCTTAGGACCATTAACTGCAAGGATATCAGCTGGGTTGATAGAACCCTCTGTGAGCGGCTCACCGGCTGTAACAGCCTGTCCCTCACGAACTCTTATCTTGTAGCCGTATGGAATAGCATAAGACTCCTGCTCAGGATTTTCAGTGTCCTCACTTGTAACAGTGATCTGCTTGGTCTTCTTGACCTCCTCGATCCTAACTACGCCGTCGATCCTTGTGATGATAGCAGCACCCTTTGGACGTCTGCTCTCAAACAGTTCCTCGACTCTAGGAAGACCCTGTGTGATATCTTCCGCAGAAGCGATACCACCTGTGTGGAAGGTTCTCATTGTAAGCTGTGTACCAGGCTCACCGATAGACTGAGCGGAGATTACGCCGACAGCCTCACCGACCTGAACGATATTTCCGTTTGCAAGGTTAGCGCCGTAGCACTTAGCGCAAACGCCATGCTTAGCCTGACACTGAAGAACTGATCTGATAGAGATAGAATCCTTGCCCTCAGCTTCGAGTGCAGCAACTATTCTTTCAGCGTCATGAACGTTTATGAGCTTGTTTCTTGAGCATATCATCTCGCCTGTCTTAGGATCCTTAAGATCCTCAACAAGATATCTGCCCACAAGTCTCTCGCTGAGAGGCTCGATCATTTCGTTTCCGTTCTTTATGTCGAATATCTCGATACCAACGTGAGTACCGCAATCCTCCTGACGAATGATAACGTCCTGAGAAACGTCAACAAGACGTCTTGTAAGGTAACCTGAGTCAGCAGTACGCAGAGCAGTATCGGCAAGTCCCTTTCTCGCACCTCTGGAAGAAATGAAGTATTCCAGAATGTTAAGACCTTCACGGTAGTTAGCTCTGATAGGCATCTCAATTGTTGAACCCGATGTGTTGGCAATAAGTCCACGCATACCTGCCAGCTGTCTGATCTGGTTGATAGAACCACGGGCACCTGAGTCAGCCATCATGTTGATTGGGTTATATGGGTCAAGGTTAGCTTTCAGAGCCTCTGTAACTTCGTCTGTAGCGTTGTTCCAGATCTCGATGAACTTCTTTGACTTCTCTTCTCTTGAGATATAACCTCTCTTATACTGCTTGTCTATCTTGTCAACAAGTCCGTCAGCCTTTGCAAGGATATCCTTCTTAGCCTCAGGGATAGAAGCGTCGCATACTGCAACTGTGATAGCAGACTTTGTAGAATACTTATAACCAAGGCTCTTGATGTTGTCGAGAACTTCGGAAGTCGTAGTAGTACCGTGCTTCTGTATACATTTATCAATGATATCAGAAAGCTGCTTCTTCTTTACAAGGAAGCTTATCTCAAGATCGAACTGCTTTTCTGAATTTGTTCTGTCAACAAAGCCAAGGTTCTGAGGAATGATAGAGTTGAAGATAAGTCTTCCGACTGTAGCGTCTATCACCTTTGATACCTGCTTGTCACCTATCTGCTTAGTAATTCTTACCTTGATAGCAGCATGAAGTGAAACGATGTGCTGATCGTAAGCCATAAGAGCCTCGTTCACATCTCTGAACACCTTGCCCTCGCCAGGCTCGCCGTCCTTCTTCAGTGTCAGGTAGTAAGAACCAAGTATCATATCCTGTGTAGGAACTGCAACAGGGCGTCCGTCTGAAGGCTTCAACAGGTTGTTGGCAGCCAGCATAAGGAATCTTGCCTCAGCCTGAGCCTCTGCTGAGATCGGCAGGTGAACAGCCATCTGGTCGCCGTCGAAGTCAGCGTTGAACGCTGTACAAACCAGTGGGTGAAGCTTGATAGCTCTGCCCTCTACAAGGATAGGCTCGAATGCCTGAATACCAAGTCTGTGAAGTGTAGGCGCACGGTTGAGCATTACAGGGTGACCCTGAATAACGTTTTCAAGTGCGTCCCAAACCTCCGGCTCAGCCCTGTCTACCTTTTTCCTTGCAGACTTGATGTTGATAGTAGGATTGGTGTCAACAAGTCTTTTCATAACGAAAGGTTTGAACAGCTCGAGAGCCATTTCCTTTGGCAGACCGCACTGATACATCTTAAGCTCAGGTCCTACGACGATAACAGAACGTCCTGAATAGTCAACACGCTTACCAAGAAGGTTCTGTCTGAAACGTCCCTGCTTACCTTTCAGCATATCTGAAAGTGACTTGTATGCTCTGTTGTTAGGACCTGTAACAGGTCTGCCGTGTCTGCCGTTGTCTATAAGTGCGTCAACAGCTTCCTGAAGCATTCTCTTTTCGTTTCTAACAATGATTTCCGGAGCGCCTAATTCAAGAAGTCTCTTAAGACGGTTATTTCTATTTATGATTCTTCTGTATAAATCATTTAAATCTGATGTAGCAAATCTACCACCATCTAACTGTACCATAGGTCTTAAGTCAGGTGGAATTACAGGTACTACATCAAGAATCATCCATTCAGGTTTGTTTCCTGAACTTCTGAAAGCTTCCATAACTTCAAGTCTTTTAACAATCTTAGTCTTTTTCTGACCTGTTGCTTCAAATAACTCTGCTTTAAGTTCTTCAGCTTCTTTATCCAAATCTATAGCTGCAAGTAATTCTTTAATAGCTTCAGCACCCATGCCTACTCTGAATTTTCCTGCATATTCTTCATAAGCTTCTCTGAATTCTTTTTCAGATAAAACCTGCTTGTACTCAAGATTTGTATCCATTGGATCAAGTACAATGTACGATGCGAAGTACAATACTTTTTCCAATACCTTTGGTGATATATCAAGGATTAATCCCATTCTTGATGGGATACCCTTGAAGTACCAAATGTGTGATACAGGAGCTGCAAGTTCAACTCTACCCATACGCTCTCTACGAACGCTGGCTTTAGTTACTTCAACACCACATCTGTCACAAATGACACCTTTATATCTGATTTTCTTATATTTTCCACAATGACATTCCCAGTCTTTGCTAGGTCCAAAGATTTTTTCACAAAACAATCCGTCCTTCTCAGGCTTTAAAGTTCTGTAGTTAATTGTCTCTGGTTTTGTCACTTCACCCTTTGACCATTCTCTGATCTTTTCCGGTGATGCAAGACCGATTTTAATCTTGTCAAATGCCACCTGTTCACTAATGTTGTTATCTGTCATGATCAAATCTCCCTTCTACTACTCGTTGTCGTCACTAGAAACATCTTCTGATGCGCCAACTGCCTGAAGTTCTTCGTTAACGAATTCCTGTGTTGTATAACCAGCTTTTTCAAAATCATTGGCATTTTCTTTATTTGAATTAAAGTTTCTATCGTTGTTAATAATTGCATTTATGTTTGTTTCACCATAATCAATACTTTCCTTTAATTCTACTTCTTCGTCATTTTCATCTAATACCTTAACATCTAAGGCAAGTGACTGAAGTTCCTTCAAAAGAACCTTAAATGACTCTGGAATTCCAGGCTGTGGAATATTCTCACCTTTAATAATTGCTTCATATGTCTTAACACGTCCAACAACATCATCAGACTTAACCGTTAAGATTTCCTGAAGAGTATATGATGCGCCATAAGCTTCAAGCGCCCAAACTTCCATTTCACCAAATCTCTGTCCACCGAACTGAGCTTTACCACCAAGTGGCTGCTGAGTTACAAGTGAGTAAGGAC
>ERZ773110.3075-NODE-3075-length-10039-cov-2.882913_pt1 | contig 10039 bp, 9 predicted proteins | sample MGYA00580568_ERZ773110 | MGnify/ENA primary metagenome ERZ773110 (study PRJEB29015, sample SAMEA2737870) | human gut metagenome | biome: human gut; feature: human-associated habitat; material: faeces | place: China | collected 2012 ... | reverse complement strand
GCTGGAAACAGCACTGGCCGTTGGCCGTGACGATGAATTTGTCACCGCGCACACGCCTGCCGTCGCTGTCTGTCCGGACGTATGACGGATAACGCAGGCCGTCCCGCCTGTTCAGCCGGTAGCCCGCGTCAATGAGCACGTCCTGTATGGTCAAGCGCCGCAGAAAGTCATCGTATGTCAATTCGTTTCCGTTCATAGGCCTACCTCCCCATACGCAAGTCACTTATCTCCCGGTTCATCTCGGCCTCGAAATTGCGTATCGCCACATCCCTTGGCGTGTCCACACCCGGTTTGAAATAAGGTCTGGGCGGACCGCCGAACCGTTCGCCGTAGAACTCCGGCGCATGATGACTGTGCTTTATCCCGTGTACGACACCGGTCGTGACGACGGCTCCGGCTGTCAGGGCGGCGAATATCTTCACACCGAGGTCTTTCCGGGCTTCGGGGCGCATCTTCATGTCCACTTCGCTGAATATCTTCGAAAAGAGCTTCATGCGGTGGTAGTCATCGACCGCCAGGAATTTGTCATAGTCCTTCTGGCTGATTTCGTGGCTGACGACCTGCCCGTCGATGACGGCGGTCATCCTGTACTTGCCCTCAGCCTCTGCCGGATGGACGGCTATCTCGCTTACTTCCACTTCGCGCCCATGACGTCCTTCCTTATACCAGCCCCGGTTCTCGTTGAGATAGTAGAGGTCCCTGCCGTCAATCACGGCTCCTTCGGACATCTGTTCCTCGGCAAGTCCCTGTTGCGGTTGTTCTTCAAAAAGCGTTTGTTCCTGCTGTTGGTGCCGTGCCAGGTCTTCCTGCACTTCCGGATGCAGGCCGATACTGATGCGCCGGTCGCTGTCCAGGGCTTCCATCGTCACCTTGTCCCGGTAGTCCGCTGCGATGATGTTATTGAGAAGCTCGATGCGTTTCTCTACCGGATGTTCTTCAATGGAGTTGGAGGTCAGCACCGCCGTCTCTTCCGCTGTCAGGTCATAGACGAAATCGGCGGAAACCGACTCCGACTGCACGGTCAGCGTCCGCTGCTCCGCATCCACAATAAGGCCGTGCGAGGACAGGCACTCCTGCCATTTCTCGTTGGAGAAGTACACGGGCGAGCTGACCAGTTCCTTGTAGGGCTTGGCCGGCTCGCTGCTCCGTTCCCGGGTGACAAGCGGCGTGATAACGCTTTGCAGGTTCTGTAAGACATCCGCAGGTTGCGCCGCAATCTCCCTTTGACCACCTTTATAATAGAATCCGTAACCGCCGGATTGCAGCTCTCCGGGCTTCATCCGTCCGTCCCAGCGTTCGGCGACAACGGGGCCGGGATAAAACAACTGCCCACCGACCCTGCGCAGGTGAAAGCCCCATTGCTGGCGGGGCGTCCATCCGAGGAACGGGGGTGGCAGCCCCCTCCACCCGGTGCGTCCGTATTCGCCGATACCGATGCGGTATCCGTGAAGTCCCATCGCGACACGGCCGTTGGCGTTCCGGGCGTGGACGAAATCTTTGGGCATATAAAAGTCATTGCCGACAATGCTGGTAAACACATTGTAGGCTTTCTTGTTGGCCGTATTCGTACCCCAGTCGGTCAGTGCCAGCATCTGCCGCTCCGTGATGGGATAGGCAAGCAAAGGCGAGTCATGCCCCTGCACGACCAGGCTGTAGCCTGCGCCGTCAGGCACGATATGGGCCTGCATACCGTTGCGCATCAGGATGTCGCGCATCTCCGGCTGCAGATCCATCGCCCGTGGGTTGGTATTCTTTCGTATCGCCATTGTCTGATGATTTGGATTGTCTGTGATAGATTAAGCGTCTCCGTTTTCGAGGGCATATTCAAGTTCCCTGTCCTTGAAATGGACAAACTCTTCCGCCGACGGGTCTCCGACTAAGAAGTCGTTTTCCTTGCAGTAAAGAAGATACTCCTCCTGCCATTCGGCCGAGTGGTGATTGACAAAATCGAGCCAGCCGTATTCGCCGCTCTCCAGCTTCTCTATAAGGATGTCCTCCGGATAATACTGTTCTTTGTGCATGGTCGTGACGGTTATAAGGGTTATTTGTGAAGGGCTGCGGCACGGTTGCGCTCGGCGCTTTTCTTCTGTTCGTTCCACATTTCTTCAGTATAGTCGTCTTCGGAGACATAATTGAGGTTGCCGTCATCGTCCATGACCCAGCACCCGTAGCAGCCGAAGGTGTATTTATCCCATTCCCGTCTGGTCTGCTCGCGCCATTTCTCTCCATCGCCGTGGCAGAAGCGGATACCCGTCCTTGTATTGAGGTCGATGCCCACGGTGACAGGCTCGTCATCAACGAGAATGGTCAGCGGTTCTCCGTGTTGCAGGCTGTTGACCTCTGCCGTGCCGAGGTGAAGTTCCTCTGCAGTCACCTGCAGATTGCGCCCGATGATGGGGGTAGGCACGGAAAGCACCTGCTTCGTCTCCGGGTCTATCTGCACGAATGCCTTGCTGTGGCGTCCGTCGGAGGTCTCCACGTCAACGATGACAGCCTTGCCGTCGAGTAGCTGTTTCTGTTGCGCCTCGCTGTATTTCTCCAGCGGGGAGGATTTCAGCACCGGATAGAATACCACGTCCGCCTGACCGTCGTCCCTGCGGATAAAGGCGATGCGTGTGCGACTTTCAAAAGTCTCACCGTTCTCACCGGTCACCCGGACAGGAAGCACAGGCGAATGCTTTCCTTGGCAAATGTCCTCAAGGACATACATGGGGAGATCCTCTATCATTTCTTGTGTAAGCCCGAATTTGGACAGTGTTCCAAACGGCAGTTCCGTCAAATCAAATCGTACTTGCTTCATATTATAAAATCAAATTCTAAATCATACTTTGCAAAGATAGATTGAATTTATTGTGACAGGCAAATATATGGAATAATAAGTAGTTGAAATATACTATTTTTATGATTAGAATATGATTTCGGCTTAAAAATCATATTCTAAACAGTTAAATAATCATATTCATATAAGAAATGGATTAGGATATTTGCACAGGGTGGATACGCCTTGTTACCTTTGCGGCATGAAAACAAAAAAATGGATGATGCTGGCTGCCGGTGTCATTATGACCACGACACCGCTTTTTGCACAGTTCAATACGGTCATGCCCGGTAGGACGACAGGTGTATCGGAATCTGTATCGCTGAAAGACGACGATATGGGGAACCGGCAGGGAAAGGCTTTTATGGAAGGATGCCTGTCTGAGGAAAAAAGCGCACCGGCATCGTCAGGCGAAGCCGGAAAGGAGAAATGGGTGCAACGCTATCTGAGCGTGTGCTATCCGCTCCGTAAGATGAAGGTCAATTCGCCATACGGGTACCGGACGGACCCATTTACCGGAAAGAGGAAGTTCCACAACGGCATAGACCTGCACGCGCGGGGTGACAAGGTGCTGGCCATGATGGAGGGCACGGTGATCAAGGTCGGACAGGACAGGGCTTCGGGAAAATATGTGGTGTTACGGCACGGTGAGTTCACCGTCAGCTACTGCCATCTCTCGCGGATACTGGTCGGCAAAGGGGCTGTTGTCCGTCCGAGGGATGCGGTCGGCATTACGGGAAACACGGGACGCAGCACCGGCGAGCATCTGCACATCACTTGCAGGCGCAACGGGAAGAGTGTGAATCCGGCTAAGATTTTCAATTACATCAAAACCACACGGGAGAAATGCCTGGCGGCATTGGCAGAAATGTCATAAGACCTATGGCTCGTGCGTGATGGCGCGGACGATATGTCCGCCCCATACATGGGCCTTTATCAGGAACAGCGGCGGAACCGTAACGGTCTTTCCGTAGAAGATGGCGGCCACCACTTCGCCGCCGCACCGCTCTATCTCTTCCTTGTAGTCGGTAAGGCTCTGGCCGCTCGTGAACACATCGTCCACGATGATGATTCTTTTTCCCTTGATGTCGCCTGTAATATTGTAGTTTCTTTCAAGGATGCGTTCGCTGCCCTTGCACTCGTGCAGGCTCTCGCGTTCACTGTGTACATCGACATCATACAGTCCGGAGGTGAGTTCCTTCCGGTGGGTCGTGATGTACCAGTCGAGCCGCTTGAACCGCTGGCCGTATTTTATCCAGTTGCTGCATGGCATGAACATGACATGACAGGAAGCGGTGTCCACCGGCAGGGCGGCCATACAAGCCTTGAAGAAGTCGATGCCGTGGTTCTCTCCCTCTTTGAAGGCATAGAGAGTACGGCAGAACCCACGCTGTTCTTCGTCAAGCAACCTTTTGTAGCGTGACGGATAATAATGGCCGTAGAACGTCACGCTTATGCCACGGAAACGGAAAGGCTTGAGCGGATGCCTGTCCTCGTAAAAATCGGGATGGGCGAAGCAGAACATACGGCAGGCATCCCTGTGCCCGGCCATCACAGCCAGACGGCAGTGGCGGTCACGGTCCTCGGCTTTATCGGCGAGCAGGGCAGCGGCAAAAGCGGCTTCCCCGGCTTTCTTCCGCCAGTACCCGGCCAGACAGGACAAGCCTATCGCTATGCCGACCAGTATCAGGAAGAGCAGCCTCGGTTCCATTACAATTCAAGTGAATTGTCCTTCAGCAGGAAATCATAAATACTGATGGTTGTAATACCTACTTCATCTCTTGTTACAGGACTTTCTTCACCGATGACAATAATTTTCTTGAACGAATCGTCCACTTTCAGTAGGGATGCCCGTTCCTGTTTTATCTTCTCATCAGACTCCATTCGGTAAGCCGACTGTATGTAGTACCGCCTGCTTCCCAAGTTGCAAACGAAATCGACTTCAAGGCTGGAACGCTGCTGCCTGCCGTTTTCATCAGTCACAACAATCGGAACGGTACCTACATCCACATTGAACCCACGTATCCGCAATTCATTGTAAACAATATTCTCCATCAGATGACTCCTTTCTGATTGACGGAAATTGATGCGGGCGTTGCGCAATCCCAAATCCATGAAGTAATATTTGTATGGGGAGTTGATATATCGCTTTCCTTTGATGTCATAGCGGGTGGACTTTTCAACCAGAAACGAATCGATCAGGTAATCGATATATTCTTTGACCGTATCATAAGAGATGCTTGACTTCTTCTCGCTCCGGAAAGTGTTCGCCAGTTTGTTCGGGTTTGTCAGTGCTCCGATACCGGAAGCCATGATGTTGATAAGTTCCTCCAGATCATCGTCCTTGCGTATCTCATAGCGGTCTTTGATGTCTTAGATATAGGTCTCGTCGAACAAGGATTTCAGGAATTTCGCTTTCTGTTCTTCCGTATTATATGACAATATCTGCGGAAGACCGCCATATAGCATATATTCATTGAAGCCGGCCTGGATACTGCCCGGATAAACAGACATGTATTCACCGAAACTCAAAGGGTACATTTTCACTTCAAAACCACGCCCCCTGAACTCTGTGGCTATATCCTTGGAGAGAAACTTTGCATTACTGCCTGTTACATACACATCTACATTCCGCATCCTTAAAAAGCCATTCAGGACATCCTCAAACTTATCGAGCATCTGTACCTCGTCAAGCAGAAGATAATACATGGCGTCATCCGCAATGCGGCTTTCCATGTATGCGTACAGATTATCGGGATTTCTCATTTCCCGATTCTTATAGTCTTCCAGATCCACTTTTATGATATGGTCTGAAGCAATGCCCTCATTTTCAAGCCATGAAGCGAATATCTCAAAAAGAAGATAGGACTTGCCGCATCTGCGCATACCCGTTATGACCTTGATCATACCGTTATGTCGCAGGGAAACAAGTTCATCCAAATATTTATTCCTTTCTATATGTGCCATGCTAATCGAATTTTATGTCAGTTTATGACCGGTTTTTCGACTACAAAAATAACTGTTTTCATTCGCACGGCAAAATCCTAATCGGAAAAACTGTCATTGATGACACATTTTTTGGTTAGAATATTTTTTTGAGAAAGCTTCTTGCCTAATTATACTCTTTTACCACGTGTTGCACCCATTCAGCCCTGCAACCTTCAGGGACTTATTTTGCTGCGAAAGTATCCGGCCGTCACAATCCTGCCAATGCCGGCATACCGCTGGGGCGTGAAAATCTTCCTCTCCGTTGTCGAGCGTATTTTCCCGTCCGGGCCTTGTCCGGTTGCTTCTTGCCGCCTTTCCGATGCAGAAAAATACCCCCGACGGTCGCACATAGGGCGAGCAGAGGGAAAGAAACAAACTGATGTTGAACATTAAAATTGAAAGATTATGACGGAAGAAATCAGGCAGAACGGCTGCACGGTGCTGGCAAGTTGCAGCGAACACGCAATCCCTATGATTTTCAACAATCTGTGCGGGAAGAACTTTTCGGGCAAGGAATACCGGGACTATATCCGGTATATAGCACTCGGTGAGATGGGCTTCAAACCCGGACGTATCGAACTTTACAGGGATGGAGAACTATTGAAGTCTGGCTACATCCCCAAATTCTGACCCATGTTTTTAATAACGAATGACCATTAAATCATAAACAAATAACTTTATAAATATGGAATTGACTAATATTCATCCGGCAGAAGCCTATCTCCGTAACGAACAGAACCCATCGTTTTTGTATATCAGGATTTACGGGGAGCGTAGGAAATTATTTATCAACCGGGGTGGTGAAAATGCCATCGGTATCATTGCCAAGGGAAAACGCAAGCGTGGCTACATCTTTACAGACTGGGACAACATCGAAAAAATCTACGCCCCCTCACAGGATAATGAAAAGGACAGGAACAGGAAACTACTCCTTAAATACCAGCGGCTCGCACGCCTTGCCACACATACCAACAACTGGCTCCGGAAAATTGCCGCAGCCGACCCGGAAAAGTCCCTGTATGAGAACCATATTACGACAGGAACAGTAATTGACGGAATGTGCATCAGTCTGGCAAGAATTGAAAAGTATTGCGGCAGCACGAGCATGGCCCTTTTCAGAAAGGCATTGAAAGATGGCAAAACTTTCTCTACCAGTCGTTTTGATTTTTGCGGTTATGACGGTACGCTTTGGTGCGAACCGGATGGTGAGGGAGGCATGAAGGCCGGCTTCAGCAAGGAGTACCGGGATTGTGGAAACGGTTATTACTATTTGCTTATCAATGACAAGTTCATGATTGGGTACGACATCGACTAATCCGTCGGAACAAAGCTAAGCCGTGTCGGGCAAAAAGGCTCGGTACGGCTTTTTATCTTTCCGGTCTGCCGACGGCAATGACCTTTATACCTTTCCATTCCCTTTTCTACCTGCCGGGCATCCTCCCTTTTCTATTCCGGCGTTTCCGCCCCATTCAGCCGTGCGACCTCCTGGGGAACTATTTTGCTGCAAAAGTAACCGACAGTCCCAGCCTTTGCCAATGCCGGCAAGCCGCCGCAGGGGTGAGCCGGGAAAATCTTCCTCTCCGCTGTCGAGCGTATTTTCCCGTCCAGCCTTGGCCGGGTGTTCCTGCCGACTTTTCGGAGCAGAAAAATAATTCCCGGCGGCCGCAAACAGGCCGAACAGAGGGAAGAAAAATAAAAGGTTAAGCTATGAGTTACAACAAATTGAAATCACTGGCGGCAAATGTGGCCGCCATAGAAACAGCGGTGACTGTCCACAAACAACGCAGGAAAGCCACACAGGAAGAGAAACAGGTATTGGCGCAGTATTCGGGCTTTGGAGGTGTCAAGGAAGTGCTGACTATCGGAACGCAAATCCCCATACCCGGGGAACTGACGGAACTGATGAACCGTCTGCAGGAGGCTTTGAATACCTTTGTCCAGGGAAGCAAAGCGGATTACAATCTCTTTCTGGACAGCATTAAATCTTCCGTGCTGACTGCGTTCTATACGCCGGATTTCCTCATTGAAGCCGTCGCAGGTCAGATACACACCACATTCAGGGAGAACGGACTGCAGATGCGCAGCTTCCTCGAACCGAGCGCAGGCATCGGAGGTTTCCTGCCTGTGGCTATGGGCGGCACACACAGCTACGCCATTGAAAAGGACATAATTACCGGGCTTGTGCTTTCTCTTTTGCATGATGAAGCAACCACCGTGACAGGAGGGTTTGAAGCAATAGACAGGCAAGAGCTGGAGCATCGGAAATTCGATGTCATTGCATCCAACATTCCATTCGGCAATTTCCGTGTGTTCGATACGGAATTTTGGAAGAAAGGCGGTATTTACGAACAGGCCACCAAGACCATACACAACTACTTTTTCGTCAAGGCGATGGAACTGCTTAACGAGGGCGGACTGCTGGCTTTCGTCACTTCAAGGGGCGTAGCCGACACGCTGGGCAACAAATTCGTGAGAGAATACCTTGTCAGCCATGCCGACCTTATCAGTGCGGTAAGGCTTCCCGACACGCTTTTCATGCAGACGAGCGGTATCGAGGTGGGCAGCGACCTGCTCATATTCCAGAAGCACACGCACAAGGCATCCCTCTCGCTCCGGGAGAAATATTTTCTGCAAGTCACAAAGGAAAATGTAAATGCGGACGGTGCGATGACGGAATATGCCAACAAACTGTTTTCCATGCCGAAAACCGTGCTGACAACAGACAGCCGCATTGTGAAGAACCAATACGGCAAATATGTACGCAAACATCACTGGCTCGGCTCTGATACGGCAATGGCACAATATCTTTCCGCTTTGGTTAAATATGACTTTGACAGATATTTCCACAAGAGCCTTTTCATCGGACAGGACGATGCGCCTGTACAGATGTCGCTTTTCGGTGGAGCGGTTGCCGCCGTGCCGGACAAAGGCAGGAGGGCATACACCGGGGATATGCCCGGATGGATGAAAGAGGGGGCGATAGTGCTGTTCGAGGGACAGGTAGGAACGCTCCGGTTCCGCAGGTCAAGCCACTACGAGGAAACGGCGGTGGATTTCGTGCCGTTGGACGAGGGCAAGGTCAATGTGGAGAGGGCGGCGGACTACTTGCCGCTCCGTGAGGTGTATTTCGAACTTTCAACGAAAGAGAGGGAGCAAGAAAAGGAACAGGCGGCTTTGCGTGAAAGGCTGAACACCCTGTATGATGCCTTTGTCACCAAGTGGGGATATTTCCACGAGAACGACAACAGGGATTTCATCATGCAGGACAGTCTGGGCATGGAGGTCTATACCATTGAAATGCAGGTCGGCGACAACATCTTCAAGTCAGACATCATGCGTGAGCCTGTGGCTTTCAAAAAGATAGACACAGGTGTAAGACTGGCACCGTTTGAGGCATTGGCAAGCAGCCTCAATTTCTACGGCAGGGTGGATATGGGCTACATTATGCAGTCCACAGGCACGGATTGGGAAGAAGTCATGGAAGCTCTCAAAGGGGAGATTTTCTACAATCCCGTTGCCGGATGTTGGGAGCATAAAGGAAAGTTTCTTGCCGGGAATGTCGTAGCCAAGCACAAGGAAATGGCTTCATATATTCCCTCTTTATGCAACACCGAAAAGGAATGGACGGAGGCATCCGTGAGGGCGTTGGAGGAAGCCATACCCGAAACGATACCTTACGAGGAGCTTGACATCAACATGGGCGAGCGGTGGATTGACACAAAGATATACGCCGATTTTGCGGCGAAGCTGTTCGGCGTGGAAGCCGAGGTGATGTATTTCGATGTGAACGACACCTACCTTGTGAGGCTGAAAGGCTATTCTCCGGCGGCGTACAACACCTATTCCGTGCGGAATTACAACGGTGAAGACCTGTTCGTCCATGCCTTGCACGATACCGTGCCGGAGATAACGAAAGAGATTGATCGCAACGGCGACAAGGTGCGTGTGCCGGACGAGGAAGCCATACAGGAAGCCGCCACCAAGATACAGGAGATTAGGGAGCGGTTCAACGAATGGCTCGACAGGCAACCGTTGGAAGTCCGGGACGAACTGGTAAGGGTCTATAACGAGCGTTTCAACTGTTTTGTAAGGCCGCACTATGACGGTTCGGCGCAGACCTTTCCGGGGCTTTCATTCGAGCACTTCGCCTACAAGGAGCTTTATCCCTCGCAGAAAGATGCTATCTGGATGATTAAGCAGAACGGCGGCGGTATCTGCTGGCACGAGGTGGGC
>ERZ773110.3070-NODE-3070-length-10050-cov-3.216108_pt1 | contig 10050 bp, 10 predicted proteins | sample MGYA00580568_ERZ773110 | MGnify/ENA primary metagenome ERZ773110 (study PRJEB29015, sample SAMEA2737870) | human gut metagenome | biome: human gut; feature: human-associated habitat; material: faeces | place: China | collected 2012 ... | reverse complement strand
TACTTCTGTACGGAATAATCGGATGCGTAAGTCTTTACCCCTCCTGCACCCAGTGCCGCCATTGCTACTGCCGCAACTGTCATGCTGATTACTACCGCCTTGTCTGCTTTTTTTAATAATTCTTTTAATCTTGTCATAAATTTTCTCCTTTCCATATTATTTTTTTACAAAATTTCACCGTTTTTACTATTTCATATATAGCATACGCCTGTTCGGAATTGATCGCAAGCATTTGATTCAAAAGCAGGCACTTATATAAAAATGGCTGTCTTTAAACTTTAAATAAGAAACAATCCGATGATTCCCATAAGCACACCTGCACTATATCCAGCAAGCACATCTTTTACAAAATGCACACCGCCCAGAACACTTACTACACCCATCAAAAATGCCAGAACAAGCATAATAACGCCCGCTGCCGAATTGACATACAGCCATGTCATTGCAATGACCGTAAATGAGGCTGTATGACGGCTCGGCATGGATTCTCCGGTCTTGTCCTTTGCGACTATCGGTGTTGTGCCGTATATCGTATACGGCCGCTTAGCATTAACACATTTTCTAAAAACCGATACACCTGCAAATGTAATAAAAGGCACTAATATTACTTTTAAAAGCATGATACGGCCGCCGTTTATATAGACAAGTCCCAGTAAATCCACATAACACAGTACAGCAAGTGCAGGAAGCAGATGATACAGCACATTCACTGTTCTGACCGCCCATAAATGTTTTTCATACCATTGATATAGTTTTTTATAAAACTGCGGATAAAAATTTTCTTCCTTATTTCCTTCTTCCATTCTTTTTACTTTATTCTTCTTCCTTTCTGCCGTCTGCAAACAATTCCCGTAAGGTCTTACCGTTCTTTTTCCGGGTAAGTTCCACCAGCCCAAGACGTGTCATATCAACATACACAATTCCTGTGTTTTCCTGCTGAATATATTTTTTTAATGCACTGACAAGCTGTTCTTCTTCGGCTTTTTCTTTCAGATTGATAAAATCCACAATAATCATGCCGGACAGATTACGCAGACCTATCTGGCGCACCAGTTCTTCAGCCGCTTCCAGGTTGGTCTTTAAAAATGAATCTTTCTTTTTGACCATTTTCCCGGAATTGACATCAACCGCCGTCAATGCCTCTGTCTGTTCAATCACAAGATAACCGCCGGACTTTAACCATACCTTTTTATTTAATGTCCGCGAAAGAATCGTTTCCAATGAATACAGCTTGTAAAGCGGCAGTAATTCATCTTCATAAAGGCGCAGTTTTTCTTTCACCGCTTCTGCTGCATACTGTCCTGCCAGTTCATAAATTTCCCTGTCATCTGTTACAATTTCATCCAAATCCGAAATGCGCAGATTTTTTAACCATTCCACAACCGGTGGAAGCGGCTCATACATTTTTGTAAATGCTTTTAAATATTTTGCCTGTCCGGTTATCTCTTGAAACTGTTCTGCCAGTTTTTTGGCTTCTGCCAGTACAGGCGCACTGTCTGCTTCTGCTGTATTGGTGCGCAGAATAAAACCAAAAGCCGGAAGTGGCTTTCCTTTGTAGAAAGTTTCTTCCAGCTTTTCCTTTAATGCCAGACAATGCGGATGTTTTTTCACTTTTCCCGAAACGGAAACACCGGTGCCGTCCGATACCAGTACGACATATTCCCCGGTCAGGGATAACTTTCCGGTCGCCGTCGCGGGCTTGGTCTTAAATGCTTCTCTGCTGATTTGCACCAGCATTGAATCTCCTATGCAGACCTTCTCTGTATTTTTGGGATTTAAAAAGAAATGCTTTTTATTTTCTTCCAATGAATAATAGCATTTGATGCCTTTTTCAATCTCAATAAATGCACAGTTTAAATTTTTAACCACATTTTCCACGCGTCCGATGTAAATCCGTCCCGTCATATTTTCCGGTTCTGCCACTTTTAACTCACGGCATACATTATCATAAAACAATGCACAGACACACCGACCCTGTAAATGCGTTATCACATATCTGGTTTTCATACTTCTCCTTATTCCGCAGGCACTCTCCCATGCCGGAGGAAAATCTTTACTTTAAGCATTTTAGCGGTTTGCCAGTTCTTTCACAATATCTTCCCATGTCACACCGCGCAGTACCATCAGTACCATGACATGATACAGGAAATCTGAAATTTCATACTTGATTTCTTCCGGATCCGGATTCTTTGCCGCAATGATAATTTCTGTTGCTTCTTCACCGCATTTTTTCAGAATCTTATCAATTCCCTTATCAAACAGGTAGTTGGTATATGAACCTTCTTTCGGGTGCTGTTTTCTGTCTTCAATGACATTCATAACATCATTAAATACCTTTAACGGATTGGTTTCTGCATATTCCGTTGATACGAGGTTTCTGTAGAAGCAGCTTCTGTTGCCGGTATGACATGCCGCACCGACCTGTTTTACCTTTGCAAGCAGAGTGTCGTTATCGCAGTCGATTTCAATTGAACGCACATACTGGAAATGTCCTGAAGTCAGACCTTTTACCCAGAGTTCCTGACGGCTTCTGCTGTAATAAGTCATTTTACCGGTTGCAATGGTTTTTTCAAAAGCTTCTTCATTCATGTATGCGACCATTAAGACTTCATCTGTTTTGTAATCCTGTACAACGACCGGAATCAGTCCATCACTGTTTAACTTAAATTCTGAAAACGCAATGGCACTGGTAAAGGTATTCATGGCAATTCCTTTTTTAGAAAGTTCCTGTTTTGCCTGCATGGCATCATAATCTAATGCGCTGACAGAAAGCCCTGTAACACCACCTATATTTTCATTTGTAATCAATGCTGTAAAATCTGCATTTTTAGTATTTACAATGCAATTCATCTGATTGGCACTGATTAAATCTGCATCTGCCGTAAACTGCTTTTCACTTAAAATCACAACAGAAAGCTGATTGTCTGCTGCCATGTCAAGTGCTTCTTTTTCCGCACCGGTATACACCAGCCCTAATTTGGCTGCACCGAAACGGTCTGCAACTTCTTTCATCATTAAAAGATTCGACTCCTTAGCATCTTCTAACAATGCAGTCTTTGCGCCTGCGTATAAATACTTTTTAATATCCTCGACACGCTTTACATTACCGCCAACCAGTACCGGCGTATCGATGGATTTGGTAATCTGGCGCAGAATACCGATTGCCTTTTCGTGCGAATCGTCATCATAGGATAAATCCATGACAAGAATCTCATCAGCACCGTTTTCGCTGAAACGGTTTGCTGCTGCAACCGCATCACCGTTTCCTAACAGTACACTTAAATCTTTATCAGCGTACGCTTTCTCATCTTTTAAATAAATATTCGGAATTAATTTTTTATATGACATTGTCCGTTTTCTCCATTACCTGCTTATTTTTCAAATTTTTCTACTGCTTCTGATAATATAACGCGCTTTTCATACAGTGCCTTACCGATAATTGCACCGTGGATTCCCGCATCAGAAACCGCTTCAAGGTCCTGCATACAGGATACGCCGCCGGAAGCAATAATGTCAATACCGGTCTTATCAGAAAGGATTTTGGTCTGTTCGATATTCGGTCCTGCAAGCATGCCGTCTTTTGATATATCTGTATATACAATGGTCTGTACACCCATTTCTTTCATGGCAAGCGCCATATTCACAGCCGTTTTATCACTTAACTTTTCCCAGCCTTCTACCGCAACATATCCGTCCTTTGCATCAATCCCAACAACGATGTGTTCTGCACCGAAGCGGTCAATTGCCTGACGGATAAAATCAGGATTTTCAACGGCTTTTGTTCCGATAATCGCACGGTAAACGCCTAAATCCAGTACTTCCTGAATATTTTCAAGTGTACGGATACCGCCGCCTAACTGCACCGGAATATTCACGCTGTTTACGATTTTTTTAATCGTTTCGGCATTCACGGAACGACCCTTTAAAGCCCCGTCCAAATCCACGGTATGAATAAATTTTGCGCCGTCTTTTTCAAAGCTTTCTGCAATCTTGTATGGTGTATCTGAATACACGGTCACTTCGTTAAACAGTCCTTTTTTTAACCGGACACACTGTCCGTCTTTAATATCAATAGCAGGATATAATCTCATAAATTCACCTCATGTATGTATTTTACAGACTTCCTTTTGTAGAAAGCACACTTTTAATTCTGTCATCTTTCTGACACGCTTCGTCTAATGCCTTTGCAAATGCCTTAAACATTCCTTCAATAATATGATGATCATTTTCTCCGGACAGCTCCCTGATGTGCAGGTTCATTCCGGCTGAATAAGATACTGCATAAAAGAACTCCTTGACCATCTGTGTATCAAAATAGCCGACACTGTCTGCATGGAATGCCGCATCAAAGACAAGATACGGTCTTCCTGATAAATCTATTGCACATAAGATCAGTGCTTCGTCCATTGGCAGCATAATATCACCATAACGGCGGATGGATTTTTTATCGCCGAGTGCCTGCTTAATTGCTTCACCTAAAACGATGCCGACATCTTCAATCGTATGATGACAGTCTACGATTAAATCGCCTTTTACCCTCAATGTCAGATCAAATAAACCATGCTTTGCAAAGCTTTTTAACATATGGTCAAAAAATCCGATACCTGTATCAATATCAGATTCACCGCTTCCATCCAAATCAATCGACAGCTGGATATCCGTTTCACTTGTCGTGCGTTCAATGTGTGCCGCACGGCGTGGTATTTTTACTTCTTCCGCTGTTTCTGCTGCATTTTCATTGCGTCCCTTATAACGCGGATTGCGGTATGGTCTGCGGTAATTTTCTTTTCTTTCATTGCCAGCCATAATTTTTCTCCTATTCGAATCTTACTCTGATTGAATTTGCATGTGCAGTAAGCTGTTCTGCCGTTGCAAATTTTTCAATATCCTTGTGAATCGGTTCCAGTGCTTCTCTTGAATAAGAAATGATGCTGGATTTCTTAATAAAGTCATCTACACTTAATGCAGAGAAGAATTTTGCCGTTCCGTTGGTCGGAAGAACGTGGTTTGGTCCCGCAAAATAGTCACCCAGCGGTTCAGAGCTGTATTCTCCAAGGAATATTGCACCGGCATTTTTAATTCTTGTCATCGTATCAAATGGATTCTTTGTCACAATTTCAAGATGTTCGGAAGCAATCTCATTGGCAACTTCAATGGCTTCTTCCATCGAAGCTGCCGTTAAAATGTAACCGTAGTTTTCAAGGGATTTCTCAAGAATTGCCTTTCTTGAAAGCTGGGCTACAAAGCCGTCAATTTCTTCTGATACCTTCTGTGCAAGTTCTTCACTGGTTGTAATTAAAATCGCAGATGCCATTTCATCATGTTCAGCCTGCGAAAGTAAATCTGCCGCTACATATCTTGGATTGGCTGTTTCATCTGCAAGCACTAAAATTTCACTCGGTCCTGCAACAGAATCAATGCTGACATAGCCAAACACTGCCTTTTTCGCCAGTGCTACATAGATATTGCCCGGTCCGACAATCTTATCAACCTTTGGAATGGATTCTGTGCCGTATGCCATAGCTGCAATCGCCTGTGCACCGCCGACTTTGTAGATGACATCTACACCGGCTTCTTTCGCAGCAACGAGTGTTGTCGGATAAACCTTGCCATCCTTTCCCGGAGGTGTACACATAATAATCTGTTCTACGCCTGCTACCTTTGCCGGCATAACATTCATCAGAACAGATGACGGATAGGCAGCTTTACCGCCCGGTACATAGACACCGACTCTTGCAAGTGCTGTCACCTTCTGACCGAGAATGGTTCCGTCCGGCTTGGAATCAAACCAGCTGTACTGCTTCTGTTTTGCATGATAATCGCGGATATTTACCAGTGCCTTTCTGATAACATCCAGTAAATCCTTATCCACCTGTGCATAAGCTTCGTCAATCTCTTCCTGTGTTACACGGACATTTTCTGCATTGATGTCTGCCTTATCGAAATTCTTTGTATACTCAAATAACGCTTCATCTTTTCTGGCGCGTACATTTGCAAGAATATCATTGACTGCTGCTTCAAATTTCCCGTAGCTGTTCGGACTTCTCTTTAAAAGGTTCTCCAAAATGTTGTTTTTGCTTTCCGGTGTTAATTTTACGATTCTCATATGCTGCCTCTTTTCTGCCCTGCGGCTTATTTTTCTTTATTTTCCAGATAATTTCTTAAATCCGTAATCAGTTTTGTAATACGCTCGTTTTCCATTTTCATGCTGACCTCGTTGACTACCACTCTGGCAGACAGCGGACACACTTCCTCTAAGACCTCAAGTCCGTTTTCCTTTAAGGTCGCACCCGTTTCCACGATATCGACAATCACTTCTGAAAGTCCGACAATCGGCGCCAATTCAACAGAACCGTTCAGCTTGATAATTTCAACGGTCTGATGCTTTTTATTGTAGAAATAATCTTTTGCAATATTGGGATATTTGGATGCCACACGGATTAATTCATGATGCTTTAACTTTTCCTTTGCTTCCTTTGGTCCGCAGACACACATTTTACATTTTCCATAGCCAAGATCCAGAACCTCGTGGACTTTACGCCCTTCCTCCAAAATGGTGTCCTTTCCTACAACTCCAATATCAGCTGCACCATACTCTACATAGGTCGGTACATCTGGTCCCTTTGCCAGAAAGAAACGAAGCTTCAATTCTTCATTGGTAAAAATCAGCTTTCTGGAATTCTTATCCTTCATCTCTTCGCAAGTAATACCAATCTTTTCAAACAATCCCAGGGTCTGATTGGCAAGACGCCCTTTTCCGAGGGCAAATGTCAGATATCTCATATAAAAAACTCCTATCGTCAAATTCATAACCCATTTTCAGGGGTTTTCGAATCCGAGTCTGCCAAAGCAGACATTTTATTTGTTATTATTAACTTCCTTTTGTTCTCCGGTCACCAGATTTACCATGGTAATTTCACCGCTTTTCTTAATATATACAAGACTTCCGGCGTAATATTCCTTGCCGAACCGGATATAGTCTTCCAGTCCCTTCTCCGGTGATTTCTTAATCAGTTCTGTGTTCTTTGCCTTCGCCCGGAAATCTTTTGCAAGCCGGATTGCATCTCTTGCACGGCTCTCATCATAAAGAATAATTGCATTCTTTCTTGTATAAACAATGCGGATTTTCTGGCGGATCAGAGCATTCATCAACTCATCAATGACAATGGCAAAGCCGATAGATGCTGATGTCTTTCCAAACTTCTCCAGCAAATGATCATAACGGCCGCCTTTGACTACCGCATCTCCGGTTCCAAATGTATAACCACGGAAGATGATTCCCGTATAATATCCATAATTTCCTGTCATACTCAGATCAAAAGTCACAAACTTCTCGACTCCGTAAAGTGCGAGGATATCATAAATCTTCTCCAGCCGCTTCACAGCCATGATTCCACTGGAATTGGGTGCAATGTTCTTTGCTTTTGCAAGAACTTCCACGCCTCCGACCAGATTTCCAAGAGCTGCAAATGCCTCTTTTGAGCTTCTCTTTACCATAATACTGTCCAGATATTCCTCAACTCCGAAGTAATTGCGGTTGTTGATCAGTTCAACGACCCGCTCCCGTGCTTCTTCGTCCAATGCAGCGTCTTCAATAAGACTTTGGAAAAAGCCAAGATGTCCAACGCTTAATTGAAATTCCTTAAGTCCGATCGCCTGCATAGATTCAATGACCATAGCAAGCATCTCTGCATCTGCCTCCACGGAATCATCCCCAATCAGCTCAGCTCCCATCTGGGTCACTTCTCTTAATCGTCCCTGATTGTTGGAATGGTTAATAAATGTATTACCTGTGTAACAAAGCCGTATCGGGAGATCTTCCTCTCCAAATAATGTAGCAGCCACACGTGCGATGGACGGTGTGATATCTGGTCGCAAAACCAACGTGTTGCCTTCTTTATCAAAAAATTTGTACAGATCTTTGGACGGTATTGTTCCGATTTCCTTCCGGAACACATCAAAATATTCAAAGGTCGGAGTCTGAATATCATGATATCCAAATAAATGCAGTGTTTTTTTTAGTCGATTTTCCAGTGCCAGCTTCTTTCCGCACTCAACATTATAAATATCCCGGACTCCCTCCGGCGTATGAAGTAGTTTTTCCATAGATCATTCCTCCCGCACTTTAGCGTGCTACCATATTAAAACCTTATTGCATTATACGCATTTCCAGGCACTTTGTCAAGCTTCCTCACGGAGTTCCAAATCCAGATTTATGAAGTCCAGATAAGGAATATAATACCCGTTTTTTGGTTTCATAAAAAATCGTGGATCTAATTCCTCGTAGCGGATACTTTTACGTCCGCCATCACATGCCCGGTTCCAGAAACGAATCATTTCTTCAAATCGCATATAATAAAGTTCGTTCCGTTCAGAATAATAAATCAGGATAAACGCAATTCCATCTTGATGCTCGAACTGAGTCATAAATGTAATCTGATGCTCATGGATATTATGTAATGGGAATGTATCAGCTACACATTCTTTTGCATCAAAGCAGACCGGGATCCCCTGCACTGCCCCGATATAATCGACCGTACTTTTCTGATCAAAATACGCCAGCGTGATATGACGCTTTTCTTTGTCGATCTTGATCGGCGTGATCGGAGTCGGGATCTTCTGGATCAGTGCCAGCCCTTTCTCGCGATACTGTTCGTTCGTGCGGTTGATCAGTTCCTCAAGTGCGGACCCTCTTAAACCTCTGGAATTCCATGTTCCCATGTTCCAAGTCCTCTTTTCTGTGCAATACTCACAAACTGCTTCGGTGCCGGAGCGTAGATGCTTTTACCGGAAAGTCCTTCAAAATCACCGGAAAGCTCTGGAAATACCAGATGCCAGGCATGCAGAAGCTGCATGTGAAGTCCGTACCCGGAAGTCAGTTTTTTATTCAACACTGCGTCTCCGTATTTCGGATCACCGAAGATCGGATGTCCCATATAGGACAAATGGGCACGAATCTGATGCGTACGCCCTGTCAGAAGCTCGATCTCCAGAAGCGTCTCCTGCCCATTGTCTGCAAGCGGACGGTATTTTGTGTGGATCGGTCTGGCATCCTTTGTCTCGTTTTTGAAAATTCTGACCTGGTTGGTCTTTTCGTTTTTCAGAAGCCATCCTCTGACATCCTGTTCTTCTTTGATCACGCCTTTTACGATACAAAGGTAATATTTGTGCAGGGTACGTTCTTTGAAAAGCCCGGAGAGCATCTGCAAACCCTGCAGCGTCTTGCCCGCTGCCACGATTCCGCTCGTATTGCGGTCCAGACGGTTGCACAGGGACGGCCGGAATGTTTTTAACATTTCTTCGGTCACTTCGCCAGTATCCAGAAGATGGGAAATCAGATGCTCCACCATGGAAATATCGCCTTTTTCCGCCTTCTGCGAGAGCATCCCTGCCGGCTTGTTGATCAGCATGACCTGCTCATCTTCATAGAGAATATCCAGCTTTGCCCCGGTATGTACGGCTCTTTTTTTCTTTTCCCGGAATCCTTCGATCGTCTCTTCGGAGAGAAACAGTTTCACTGTATCTCCCTTTTCCAGTTTTTCATTTCCTGCTGCTTTTTTACCGTTCAGCGTGATGTTTTTCTTTCGCATCATCTTATAGAAAAAGCTTTTCGGTGCCAGTTCCATATATTTTGCGAGAAATTTATCAAAACGCTGCCCTGCCTCGTACTTTGAGATCACAAGTTCTCTCATTGCTTTTCCTTTCCCGGTATTTTACTGTTGTCAGGCGGATATTCGCAATCCTCTTTGCTGCCTGATTTTGTTAAAGTACGATCGCACGCAGCACGTCGCAGATATATTCTGCCTTCCGGCTGCCCGTCGTCTCATGTTCACTCTGTTTCTGGTTCATCTGCTTTAACTGATCCAGAAAACGTTTTTCCTCCCGGAACAGTTTCACACCGACCGATTTGCATTTATTGTTCTTTAAAATCTCCCGGATGTGTTCTTCTCCAAACGAAAGATCCGCTTTTTCACTGCTCACATAACCGATCACCTGCGTCCCGCTCACGGCAACTGCATCAACCGGAACTGTTTTCTGATAAGCAGTAAA
>ERZ773110.3063-NODE-3063-length-10065-cov-4.032168_pt1 | contig 10065 bp, 10 predicted proteins | sample MGYA00580568_ERZ773110 | MGnify/ENA primary metagenome ERZ773110 (study PRJEB29015, sample SAMEA2737870) | human gut metagenome | biome: human gut; feature: human-associated habitat; material: faeces | place: China | collected 2012 ... | reverse complement strand
AGGCACGTTTGAGGGGCGTGTGTCCTTGACGTACGGGTTCAAGTCCCGTTTGCCGCACCATATTGGTGAGACTAAATGGATGCTCACCCTTAAAAGCCCGTATTTACGGGCTTTTTTCATGCTTTTCAGCTGAAAAATTCAAGGTAAAAACCATGGATGCTTTTTCATGATTTTCACCGACCGGAAGGGTTCGAACCCTCGACAAATGAATATTGTCAAATAAAACGGCAAGCTTTGAGCAGATTTCGCTCCCGGCTTGCCGTTTTTTTATAAAAAAACATTCACAAAGTTTAGAAGGCTGTTTTGTCAAATATCACGAAATGCGATAAACGACAAAGCGGCCTTTTTTTGTTTCAAAGGAGGCTTGATAACAAAAATACTATAAAAAGGGAATCTAAAACGACTGGAGGTGATCAAGTAAAAAATGAACAGCAGTCAGACCGAGGACATGACCGAAGAACCCGATATGGGAATGACGATGTGAGGTGTAATATGATTTACAACGAAAAGAAAGTAGAAACGCTTAGACAGAGATATCCCGAAGGAACTCGGATATGCCTTGACAGTATGGATAACGATCCCCGTCCGATTCCACCAGGTACTAAAGGCATAGTTCAATTTGTGGACGATGCGGGTACTCTGCACTGTAAATTTGATAACGGAAGAACGCTTGGCGTTATCCCCGATGTGGATAAGTTTCATAAAATCGAACAGGAACAGGCTATGGCGGATGAGCAGGAAAAATCTGAAGAAATCACAGAAACTGAGGGTTTTGAAGAATCCGAAGAAATGGAAATGTCAATGTAACGGTCAAGTTAAGACAACTTGGCCGTTTTTTATTGCAGAAAGGAACGTGGTAAATGATAAAATATTTCGATATCTTTGCAGGTATCGGCGGATTTCGCTCAGGACTTGAAAAAGCAGGCGGATTCAAGTGCGTCGGTTACTGCGAGATAGATAAGTATGCAAAGAAAGCCTATGAAACTTTGTATGATACAGAAGGTGAGGTGTTTTATGATGACGCAAGAAAAATCGACCCAAACGAACTGCCTGATCTCGACCTTATATGCGGAGGATTCCCTTGCCAAAGCTTTTCAATCGCTGGAAAAAGGGGCGGCTTTGACGATGCAAGAGGAACTCTCTTCTTTGAAATTGCCAGAATTGCCGCCGTCAAAAAACCTAAATATCTGCTGCTTGAGAACGTTCCCGGACTGTTATCGCATGACGGCGGCAGGACGTTTGCGACCATCCTCGGTACATTGGATGAACTGGGGTACGATGTCGAATGGCAGGTGCTTAACAGCGCAAATTTTGGAGTTGCCCAGTCAAGAAAAAGAGTGTTCATTGTCGGATTTCATAGAGAAAAGTGTGCCGGAAAAGTATTGTCTTTCACAGAAGCAAATCCAAAAACTCTTGTCCAAAGAATTCCCGGAAAGGAAGGAAACCGAGTCTACTCCGTTGAGGGACTGAGCATAACGCTTACAAGCCAGGCAGGAGGTTTCGGCGGAAAAACAGGGCTTTATGAAATTTTAGGACTGCCTATAAAGGTCAAAACCAAAACAGGCTATCAGATTGCCTTGCCGGGCGACAGCATAGATCTTGCCTATCCCGATATGAATTCAAGGCGTGGAAGAGTGGGCAAGGAGATAGCCCATACCCTTACAACAAGCTGTAATCAGGGATATTACGCATTGGGGATAGATATGAATCCTGAACCGAAGGTCACAGAGCTTGCAAGATGTATAACCGCAAGACAGGACAGCGGTATCGGTCATCACAAAGGCGAAAAATCCGGAGTAGTCCTCATAACAGACCCGATAGCTGTGCTTGACCCTGCAAAAGCAGAAACAAGACAGCAAGGTCGAAGATTTAAACTTCCAAATGAGCCTATGTTTACTTTGACCGTTGCTGACAGACACGGCGTTGTTTACTGCGGATATATCCGAAAGCTTATGCCGTTGGAGTGCTGGCGGCTGCAGGGCTTTACCGATGAGCAGTTCAACAAGGTCAAAGCCACAGGAATGTCCGATGCACAGCTGTACAAGCAAGCAGGAAATGCCGTGACTATAAATGTTATCGAGGCTATTGGAAAGTATATTTCAGAGATCGACAAGGAGAATGGAAATGGAACAGAAGATAAAAATATTTGATAATGAAGAGTTCGGCTCGGTGAGAACTATCGAGGAAAATGGTAAAGTACTTTTTTGCGGCTCTGATGTTGCAAAGGCATTAGGGTACAGAAGGCCAAAAGATGCGATAAATGCTCATTGTAAGGGGGCTGTAAAACGCCGCCTCCTTACAAATGGCGGTGCACAGGAAATGAAAATGATATCCGAAGGTGATGTGTACCGCCTTATATCCCACTCCAGACTTCCCTCTGCTGAGAAATTTGAAAGCTGGATATTTGACGATGTCCTCCCAACTATACGCAGAACAGGCGGTTATGTTTCAAACGAAGAAATGTTTATTGAAAACTACCTACCCTTCCTCGACGAACCGTACCGTGACCTGTTCAGACTTCAGATGACGGCTATCGAAAAGCTGAACGAGCGTATCAGAAATGATAAGCCTCTCGTGGATTTCGCTCTGCACGTTGCCGACAGCGAGGATCTCATAGATATGAATGCTATGGCAAAGCTTGCGGCTGATAAAAATTTCAATATCGGCAGGACAAGGCTGTTTCGCTGGCTGAAAGAAATGGGAGTGCTTATGTCAAACAATCTGCCGTATCAGAGATATATCGACCGCAGATATTTTGTTGTAAAAGAGTCGGTGTTCGAGGTCGAGGGTATGAAAAAGACTTATCGGCAGACGTTCGTTACGGGTAAGGGTCAGCTTTTTATCATAGGTCTGCTGAGAAAATATTACGGAAAGGAGATGTCGTGATGTCCAAAAAGCCAAAATGTCCGCTGATAGGTCAGGACGGAAATATATTCAATCTTATGGGCATAGCCTCAAAAACGCTGAAAAGGAACGGAATGTATGATGAGGCAAAGGAAATGTGCAGCAGAATAACATCTTCGGGCAGTTACTATGAGGCCTTGAATGTTATCGGCGAGTATGTTGAGATCACTTCTATCGATGATGAACAGACAGAAGATGAGGATATGGAAATGGAGATGATGTAAATGACGTATTTGTTCATTGGAATGATGATAGGTGTTATCATCGGAACAACGATAGGTTCTCTTGCCGTGGCTTTTAAGTCTGCTGAAAAAGAGATCGCACGTCTGGACAAGGAGGTAAGTGATGCACACAAACAGAATTAAAGCTAAAGTGGACTTCAAGTTTTGTCTCGGCAGTATTCCTGCAATGCTGAGAGCCACAAAGCCCGTACTTTCGGAAAGGCAGTACAAGGAATTGTGCAACGAGGTCAATAAAGCCAACGGCTATCTTGACCAGAAAAGAATAATTTTCAGCTACGTCGATCCGATCATCAAGGGTTGAAAACAGCGTAAAATCAAATATTTAAGCGTAAAATCTAATATTTAATTAAGTCGTTTTGCCAATGACAGAAAACTTCTGTAATTAGCAAAGCGACTTTCTTTCTGTCATTGGCATACGGCAGAAAGGAAAAACATGAATAGTTTTATGTCATGGGTGGGAGGGAAAAAAGCTCTCAGGGACGACGTGCTTGCTCGCTTTCCTCCTTACTATGAACGGTATATCGAGGTTTTCGGAGGGGCGGGCTGGGTGCTTTTTCGCAAGCCGCCCGGTATGGATTTTGAGGTATACAACGATTTTAACGGAAATCTTGCCAATCTTTATCGCTGTGTCAGGGACAAGCCGAATAAGCTGAAATACAAACTACGGTATGTCCTCGATTCTCGTGAAGATTTCGATTGGATTGCTAGTCTTCACAAGCGAGGTCTGTTCAGCAGATTTCGTGATGTTGACAGGGCGGCAAAGTTTTATCAACTTATTAGATACAGCTACGCAAGTGGACTTGACAGCTTTGGAAGTCAGCCGCATTCGATGTGGTCGGACTTCCCTATGATCGACCTTGCCGCAAGAAGATTACAGAAAGTAGTTGTTGAGAACAAGGATTTTGAAAGGCTTATCAGGCAGTATGACAGACCCGTCAGCTTTTTTTACTGTGATCCGCCGTATTTTGCGACTGAAAATTACTACAAGGACGTAGGTTTTACTGCAAAAGACCATATCAGACTGCGTGACGCTCTGCTTGACATCAAAGGCAGATTTTTGGTTTCGTATAACGATTGCACTGAGATCCGTGAGATATGGCATAAACCAAACATTCACATTGAAGAGATAAGTAGGCTGAACAATTTGGCACAGCGGTATGACGGCGGCTGTCAGTATGCAGAGCTGCTCATATCAAATTATGACACAAGCGAACGTGCGAAAGCTATCAAACAGCTTTCGCTTTTTGATTAGGAGGTTTTTATGAAGAAGATAATATTGGCACAGGTTTTAACGGCAAAAGGCAAAACAGAATTTTCTGGGCTTTATGACAGGCACGGAAATGCTGTAACGGTAGAGGTCGAACGTGACAGCAGCGGTGTTTCACTTATCGTATGGCAAGACGAACAGAAAAAGCAGCATTTTGACTGTGGGATATCCGAAGAGGAGATACAGCGTACCTGTGCAATGTTTGATGACTGCGGCGAGTGTCCGCTGAAAGAGTATTGTGAAAGTGAGGCAAAAGAATGAGGATACTTGTGTTTGAACCTCTGAAAGAACCGTATGTGAAAGATATCGAGGACGATATCCAGGCAATGCAGGAAGTAGTGGGAGGAAGCATTGAACCTATATATTTTGAGCAGACAAATGACGCACTTTGCTGGTGTAATGATGAGTTTCTGCTGAACGGCTCAAAGCCTAACAGGATAGTAGGAAACACTCTTGTTCATGGCACTTTCTATATTTCGGGCAACTGTCTGAACGAATACGGCGAATGGGACTCTTGTTCACTTACCGATGAGCAGATCGAAAAGTACAAGGAGCAGTTTGGTCATATGCTGGTAGACCTGCCGGGTATAGGGCTTGTGGCTGTTAAAGAAATAAAACCCGAAGTGATCGGACCGCTTGAAGAATTTGATGAAGGACCTGAGCTAATTATATAGTATGCCAAATCTTATGCTGTGTAAATTGTCACAAAGGCAGAACTTTTGCAAAAAGGCTGGATATATACAAAAAGGTGTGATATATTGCTTGACAAGGAGCGTGATGATATGAAAAAAGCGATATATATTTCAATACTTTGCACAGTAATGCTGACTGCCTGCGGCAATGTATCGGAGTCCGTAGAAAGTGCAGAAATCTCAGCTGTGAACCAAACTACGGTCACGGTAACATCGGTAAAGGAAGAAAAGGATACAAGCGAAACCGCAACTACTACACGAAAGAGTTCGCAGACGGTATCCGAAACTTCCTTAGCTAAAACAACCACAAAAAGTATGCAACCACCGCAGGAACAAATCAAACAGCAGAGTTATCCTCAGACAGTAAAGCCGCAGGAAAACACACAGGTCAATACTACTCAAAAGCCTGCGGTAACAACTACACAGCAAAAGCAGACTACCGCAAAGCAAACCACAACAGCTCCGCCAAAGCCTGTGACCACTACGCAGAAACCGCAAACAACTACTCCGCCGACCACAAAACCGCCCGAAAGCACAGTAACATGGTCTGATACCATGAAAGCATGGAGAAAGCTGTGTGAGGGTCAAAGCCTAAGCGGTGATGAACAAAATCTCATAAGATCTGAAATACTTGAATATGCCAAAAACTTCAACGGCAAAAGAGATATCCATGTAAGCTTTGGAATAGATGAGTATGACATATCTTATGCGAATCCGATCAATATGACGGTGCGAGAGGACATGACCGACCTGTCATATGCTCACATGGACGCATATGCTGACTCAGACAGCAAGTGGCTGATAGATCATGCAGAAAATGAAGAAGAGATCTGCAGCATAGTCAGTGAAACGAGAGAAAACTGCCTGCACGTCATAGACTACGGACTGTTCAACAGGTGGGAGATATACAGCGGCAATAATGCCCTCAAATATGCAAGCGATATTGAGTTTAATGTAGGCTTTGACGGCACGGCAATATGGTTTCTTACGGAGGACTAAAAACAACTGAATAAGCAGGGAAAAGAGTCGAAAATTCGGCTCTTTTTTCTTTGCAAAAAACAAAGGAGTAATACAGATGAAGATAAGAAAAATATTAAAACGCTGCACAGCGGCAATGCTTGCGGCGGCAATAGGAATGACTACGCTGGCGGCGAATGTTTCCGCAGCCACATCGGGAGTATCCATAGGATACACTTGGAACAGCTCGGTCAATCCAACTATCAAAAACAGAAAGAACGGAGTAACAGGAGGAGTAAGCGGACAATATATCAAAGCCGGAGAACAAATATGCAGATTCAGTCCCTCATCAACTTCCGACTGGGCGTTTTGTATCGAGCCTGCAAAGTCAATGCAGGGAGCAAGCTACAAGGACTGGTATACTCAGAACGGCTTTACAAAGTATGATACCTTTGACCTCTCGGATAAAAACAAGGCGGACAGCTTTGCATATTGGAAGTCCATAGGCGGAACAGACGGACCAATGGCTAAGTATCTCGGACTTGTGCAGTATTACGGCTATTCAAGCCACAAAACAGGTGACTACTATGCCGCAACTCAGTGCCTTATCTGGGAGCTGATACTGGGTTACAGAGGTCATACGCAGGCAGGCTTCGGAAAATGTTCGGATATTCTTTGGAATGATTTCACCTATCCAAGCGGTGGCTGGTGTACAAGATCGGGAGTTGAAAAGGCGTACAACGATATTGTGTCAAATGTGAAGGATCATTACAAGCTTCCCTCTGCTATGAGATCCACCAAAGCTCAGGCAAAGGACGAACCGAACGTTATGAAATACAACGCTGAAAATCTAAGATACGAAACAAAAGTGACTGTGCCCACTTCCTATGTCACAGCGTCAAGCCTTGCACATAATTTCAGCAGCCTTGAAAGCAAGCTTGGATCGCTGATAAAGTCTAAATTCAGCGGTACTTTCGGCAAGGACTATGGCCTTGAAACAGAAATGAGCGGCACAAATACTGTTTACACCATATGGTCAAAGGAAAGGCAGTTCACTTCAAGCGGCGACAGCAGTATATATGTTACGGAAAGTATCCCGATGCAGATGAAGAACAGCCTGAAAAAGCAGGAAACTTTGTTTGCCAACAGCTACTATCAGACCTGCCTGCTTTCAACAAGGCTCGACCCCGTTGTGGGACATGTGGGACTTGCGTCATACAATGAACCGAATCTTACCGTTGAAAAGACATACACAGATTCAAGCAATAATCAGATAACGGCGGCGGAGCTGAATAACCTTCTGGGCAAGACTACGTTTGTGGTTTCATGCCTGTATGACGGCAAAAAGTATTATGTTCAGGCTGATAAAAACAGCACGGGAACGGGATATGTTTTTTCAAAGTATGTGACTTCTGTCAGCGAGGCTACAAAGTTTAAGACCATTAAAAACACAGACGCAAAGGGTACTTTCACAGTAAACGATCTGCCCACCTCAACGTCAAATGGCAGGACATATACGGTAACGGAATATACAGTACCCGATGATGAAAGGTATGAGAAACTTTCTAAATCAGTACTTCTGCCCTCTCCTACAAGTGATTTTACTGCCAATGCTGGCACAAAAACGATAAAGATGAACAACAGCGAAAAGAATTACAATGCTAAATTTGGAACTGCGGTGCTTGACAAAACCATTCTCAACGGTGATGGAAAGGCTTTATCAAGCGATAACGAGAGCGACATCAAGACCCTCTCCGACATCTACAAGTCAACCAAGTTTATTGTGGGCTATTGGGACGAGGAAAACGGCAAGCCTGTTATGAGATATATCTCGCAGGGTCACAAGTCTGCAGAAAAAGCTTTTTCAGGCGATCTTAACGACCTTGACGGCTTTAATGGAAAGACCTACTCCTCAGGTGATGGCTGTTACTATGTGCCAACAAAATTAAACGCAAATCACGACCTCATATTCGATACCACTCGCACTACGACTGACTTTTCAAAGGCATATGTTTTCAGCACAGGCTCGAACTACAGCGGCTGTGACACCTGCGATCACTTCGGACAGCTTTTCTTTGATCTTGTACCTCTTGACAGCTCAGGCAATGCAAAGGAGCTTGTTTTTATCGAGATAAACGGAGCTAAAGGATATGGCTATGATGAAAGTCTTGAGGCTTCAAAAGCGTACAATCTGAGTACTATCAAAGATTCTACGGCAAAAAGAAATATCAGCGGCCTCATAAGAAACGATACAGGCAAGTCATATGCTCTGACCGATGAAAATGGGAAGAAATATATTCTCGGAGCAGGAAATCTTTATCCCATTTCATCAAACAAACTTGAAGATAACAGACTTCACAGCAGTGCTGAGATAGTAAATCAGCTTGTAAATTACAGCCTTGTGCTGACAAAGAAAAATGATTCGGGAGAAGTTCTCTCCGGAGCAAGGTACGGTTTGTATAATTCATCAAAAAAGCTGCTGAAAACCGCAGTTACTGACGACAACGGAAAAGCAAAGTTTGACTATGACCTTTTGCCAAACACCAACTACTATGTCAAGGAGATAACTGCACCCGAGGGATATGCTCTTAACAATGAATATCATCTTGTGAACCGTGCAAATACGGCGGTAAACGACCTTGATAACTTTCAGAATGCAAAGCTTTCGGATCACAATTATTCAGTAACGGACAAGCCTTTTACACTTAAGCTGGAGCTTAACAAATATGATGTTCTTAATGATATCAAGATAGAGGGAGTTACTTTTGATATTTCTCTAAATGGAAAGGTTGTAAAGAGTATTACAACCGATAAGAACGGCTATGCAGAGGTAAGCGGACTGGCTCTCGGCAAGCTTAACGGTGAAACTTTTGAAAATGTCTACACCGTTACAGAGCGTGAAAACGACAGGTATATCATGCTTGACGAGAACGGAGAACTGAGCCGCTCGTTTACAGTAACTACAACCCTTGCGGATATCGATGACAATACAGATCCCGTCATAACCTATACTGCGGATATTCCGAATACGCTTCAGCTTGTTGACCTGAAAATTCACAAGGTAGATGAGTTTGATAACCCCATAAAGGGCGTTGCTTTTGACATTGTGCCTACTCAGGACATTGCTTTTAACGGCAAGACGGTACAGAAAAAGGGCGAGCCTGTGGGTACTGTTGTGACAGATGAACAGGGATATGCCTCAAGCACCTACACAGAATATGAGACCGATGGAACACAGGGATATACAAAGACTATACCGATCTATCCGAACTTTGAGTATGAACTGGTGGAGGTTTCAGCTCCCGAGCCTTACGTTATATCTGCTGAGAACACAAAGTTTACGGTTAAATCGGATAAAGCCGATACTCTGACTATCCCTTATGAAGTGATCGTAACAAACGATGTTCAGAGAGGAACGCTTGAAGTTTTCAAGGCGGACAGCGAAACCAAGAAGCCCATTGAAGGAGTTGAGTTTGAGGTAAGAGCGGCGGAAGATTTCTTTGTCGGTTCGGCACAGCTTCACAAGCAGGGAGACGTTATATGCACAATGACCACAGACAGCACCGGTCATGCTGACACGGGAAACGCACAGATGTATGTGGGAGCAAAGTATACTCTTACCGAAACAAAGGCGGCAGAGGGGTATGTTATTGACTCAGAAAGCAGGACATTTGAATTCAATTACGCAGGCAACACAGCCGTATATTCAAAGCTCAGCATCGACCTTGGCAACGATTCGCAGAAAGGAAAGATATCCGTATACAAATCGGGCAAAGCATTTACAGGCGTGACGGCTCTTGGCAGTGCGATATCCGTTGACGAAAACGGAAATATTGAAGAAAGCGGTCAGACCATATACAAGCCAGTGTTTACGGAATGTGCTCTTAGCGGAGCGGTATTTCAGATAACAGCCGCAGAGGATATTGTTACAGCAGACGGAACAATTCACGCAAATGCAGGCGATGTTGTGACTGAAATAACGACCGACGAAAACGGCTATGGG
>ERZ773110.3035-NODE-3035-length-10157-cov-2.828747_pt1 | contig 10157 bp, 6 predicted proteins | sample MGYA00580568_ERZ773110 | MGnify/ENA primary metagenome ERZ773110 (study PRJEB29015, sample SAMEA2737870) | human gut metagenome | biome: human gut; feature: human-associated habitat; material: faeces | place: China | collected 2012 ... | reverse complement strand
GGCAGAGGACATGAGACGTTTGGGGAAGACCCATATCTGACCAGCCGTCTTTGAGTCCGCTATATTGAGGGCCTGCAGGGGCATGATGAAAATTATTTAAAGGCGGCTGCATGTGCAAAACATTTTGCGGTACACAGCGGACCGGAAGCGGTGCGCCATGAATTTGATGCAGAGGTGACGGAGCAGGATTTAAGGGAAACATATCTTCCGGCATTTGAGGCGTGCGTAAAAGAAGGAAAAGTGGAGGCAGTGATGGGGGCATACAACCGGACGAACGGAGTGCCGTGTTGTGGAAACAAACGTCTGCTGATCGATATTCTGAGAAAAGAATGGGGATTTTCGGGGCATGTGACGTCAGACTGCTGGGCAATCCGTGATTTCCATGAGGGACATCATGTGACAGGCACTGCGATTGAATCGGTTGCGATGGCGATGAATAACGGCTGTGACTTAAACTGTGGTACTCTGTTTGGATTTTTAGTTCAGGCGGTGAGACAGGGACTGGTCAAAGAAGAACGCTTAGACGAGGCTGTCACAAATCTGTTTATGGCGAGGATGAAACTTGGTGTGTTCGATAAAAAAGAAGAAAACCCATACGATAAAATCCCTTATCTTGCCGCAGACAGCAGAGAGATGAAAAAATTAAATGAGGCGGTGGCAAGACGAACCGTTGTCCTGCTAAAAAATAAGGAGCATATATTACCGCTTGATAAAAATAAAATAAAAACGATTGGCGTGATCGGACCAAATGCGGACAGCAGACGCGCGTTAGTCGGCAATTATGAGGGAACGGCATCACGTTACATTACTGTGTTAGAGGGGATTGAAGATTATGTCGGCGACGATGTGAGGGTGCTCTATTCGGAGGGCTGCCATCTTTATAAGGACCGCACCAGCAATCTGGCACAGGAAAATGACCGCATGTCAGAAGTACTTGGCGTATGCAAGGAGAGTGATGTGGTTGTCGCAGTGCTGGGACTTGACGCGGGCATTGAGGGAGAAGAGGGAGATGCCGGCAATGAGTACGGCAGTGGTGACAAACCGGATCTGAACCTGCCGGGACTGCAGGAGGAGATCTTAGAGGCTGCTGTATCCTGTGGCAAGCCTGTTATTTTAGTTCTGCTATCGGGAAGTGCACTTGCGGTGAACTGGGCGGATGAGCATGTAGATGCGATCGTACAGGGCTGGTATCCGGGGGCAAGAGGCGGAGCTGCCATTGCGGATATTTTATTTGGGGAAGCAAACCCGGAAGGAAAACTGCCGGTCACATTTTACCGTACCACGGAAGAACTGCCGGATTTCGAGGACTATTCCATGCAGGGAAGAACTTACCGGTATATGGAACAGGAAGCATTGTATCCGTTTGGCTATGGGCTTTCCTACACAGAGTATGCATATCAAAATGTGAGATTTTTAGAGCAGGAACCAGTGGTGTCAGAAGGAGTGACGATCGGTCTGTCTGTAAAAAATACCGGAAAAATGGATGGGACTGAGACAGTGCAGGTCTACGTGAAGGCAGAACATTCAAAGATGCCGCATGGCCAGTTAAAAAAGATCGTAAAACTTCCACTCTGTGCCGGGGAAGAAAAAGAAATCAATATCCGGCTGGAATCAGAGGCATTTATGCTGTATGATGAAAACGGTGAAAAGATCCTGCCGTCCGGACACTTCGAGATTTTTGTCGGAGGCATGCAGCCGGATTCACGCAGTGAGAAACTCACAGGAAAAACAATGGAAAGTCTGATGTTATGAAAATAATTGTGCGTCTCTGTAAAAAAATCGAAGAAAAAATTGACACTTACAGCATACAAAAGAAACTGATTCTTTTGTATGTCTGTTGTGTGGTCCTGCCGGTCGCCCTGACAGACAGTGTTGTAGTCGGAATGATATTTTCGGAGGAACACAATGCAAGAAAACAGGTGACAGAAAATATAGCGAGTGCGGCAGAGTACAGCATTGACAAGGCAGTAGAAGAAGCACTCACAATCTCAAAAAATATTTATATGAATAAGTATATCAACAATTTTCTGAATGCCGATTATGATTCCCATCTGGCATTTTATGAAGCGTATCAGGAGCTGATGCAGGATTCCCTGTTTGACAGTTCACTTGGCAACAGCAGCGTTGAGATCACGATGTATGCCGACAATGATACGATCGTAAATGGTGGAAAGTTCAAAAAGTTAGGACGTGTAAAACAGACGGAATGGTATCAGAAACTGCAGGATTCCGGGAACAATTTTGTATTTTGTGCCTACATGGATGAAACGCACGATACATCTCCGACGGATTTAAGAAAGGTGTCGATTATCCGGAAATTAAACCGTTATATGTTAGATCCGCATGAAAAAGTTTTAAAGATTGATCTGGATTATAATGCGGTCAATACCGGACTTTTGAGGGCAAATTATGAATCAGAGGTGTATATCTGCAGCGGTGATAAGATTATCTTTTCAAATACCGGAAGAAACAATATAAAAGAATCTTTTGAGAGGTTTGATAAGGGTACCATGCAAAAGTGTTATGTGCAGGAGAAAGAATTATATGGACAGCTGATGAAGATCTATGTGCGGTATCCGGAAATACAGATCTCAAAAATTTTGTGGAACAATGCCATACCGATGATCCTGCTGGTGTTGATCAATATTTTTCTCCCGTGGGTATTTATGCAGTTTCTAAACCGTTCGTTTACAGTACGTCTGCATCTGTTGGAAGATACCTTTTCGCAGGATCATACCGGAAAATTAAAAGTGGTGGAAACAATATCAGGAACCGATGAGATCAGCCAGCTGATGCAGCATTATAATTCCATGGCAAACCGGATGAATCATCTGATCGAGACGGTTTATGAGAGCAGGTTAAAACAGCAGGAGTCGGAGATTGCCAGACAGGATGCTGATATTGCCAGACAAAAGGCGGAACTTCTGGCACTTCACAGCCAGATCAACCCGCATTTTCTATTCAATGTATTGGAAAATATCCGCATGCGGAGCATCTTAAAACATGAGGATGAGACAGCGGAAATGATCGAACAGCTTTCGCTGATAGAACGGCAGTATGTGGAGTGGGGAACAGATATTGTGAGCCTTGGTGCGGAGATCGGTTTTGTGGAGTCGTATTTAAAACTTCAGAAATACCGTTTTGGTGACCGGCTAAGATACAGCATTGAAATGGAGGATGACTGCAGGGAGTACCAGATTCCTAAATTATCGTTAGTGACTTTTACGGAAAATTCATGTGTGCATGGTATTGAGGGAAAAGCGTCACAGTCATGGATCTTTGTCCGTGTATATAAAGATAAAAATAATCTGCATCTTGAAGTGGAGGATACCGGGGAGGGGATGCCGGAAGAATATCTGAATTATCTGCAGGAACGCATGGAAGAGGCAAATATCGAGATGCTTAAAGAAAAAGGACGGGTAGGTGTGATCAATGCCTGCGTGAGACTGAAAATGTATACAGGAGATCATGTAAAATTTCATATCGAAAGTGAAAGAGGTGTTGGAACAGAAGTATCTGTAGTGATACCTTTGAATGCAATTTCATAAAAAGGAGAAGATAGGGAAAATTTTATGGGAGAAAGAATGGAGGGGATAGAATGCTTAAAGTGCTGCTTGTGGACGATGAGCCATTTATCGTACAGGGACTTTCTGCGTTGATTGACTGGGAAAAAGAAGGATTTGAGATTGTGGGAACTGCGGGGAATGGCAGTGAGGCGGTAGAATTTTTAAAGAGTAATCCGGTCGACCTGATCTTAGCGGATATCAAAATGCCGGTTATGAATGGTCTGGAATTTTTAAAATATATCAGGGAAACGCATCTGTCAGAGGCATTTTTTGTAATACTGAGCGGTTATGGAGACTTTACCTATGCGAAAGAGGCAATCAAATGGCAGTGTACGGATTACATATTAAAGCCGATCCAGAAAAGCCAGCTCCTTGCACTGCTTTCAAAGGTAAAACAGATGCAGCAGGATAAAAAGGAAGAGAGCGAGCGAATCCGGAAAATCGGAAAAGCGTATTTTGTGCAGCAGATGCAGACACTTTTGCTCGGCAGACAGGAGGAAACGGCACTCTCTTATGTTAAAGGACAGGTGGATTTTGGAAGAGGGATCCGCTATATCGGGATCGAGTCGGAGGATGGCGAGACGGATACGGACATAGGACCGGAAAAGAAACGGCAGCTCCAGAGACAGATATATGAAGCCTGCATGCAGTATCTTGGAGGTGAATACAGCTGTCTTACATTCTTAGACGCGGAAGGCAAGGAAGAATGTTATGATGTGGGATTTATTTTCTGTAAAAAAATTTCGCAGGAAAAGGGACTGCGGGAGCAGGAATATATCAATCTGCTATTGGAAAAGATTCAGAAAAGCACAGTCCATCCGGTCGTGATGTATGTCGGCAGTGAGGTGGAAGATATCAGTGATATCTCAGAATCTTTCCGGTCGGCAGTGATCGCAAAGACTTTTTCCAATTTTAAGGTGATGCCGAATCTATTGTACTATTCGAAAGAGCAGAAAAATCCGTCCGGTATTGTGGTGAGCCACAAAAAAATCGAGGATCTGCTGCGGAGTGTGGAAGAGAATGACAAGAAAAGGATCGAGGATAATGTTGCAGCGATCTATGAGGAGATGAATGAGGCGGGAATGAACCCGGAATTGGTACAGATGAACATGAATTATCTCCTGTACCGTCTGGTTTCCCTTGCGATGGAGCAGGATGACAGCGTCAATCAGGATGAGGTGTTACAGTATATCTGCGAAAATGCGTTTCAGGTACATATGATCCGAGGAAGCCTTTCACATTTCCGCAGATTCGTCATGGAGTATGCGGATTATCTGGTACAGTTAAGGCAGAATGCGTCCCGCGGTGTGCTTCTTGATGTGGAGGGGGAGATCCGGAAAAATTATGCAGAGAATCTGACGCTCAAAGAACTCGGGAAGAAATATTTTGTCAACAGTGCTTATTTAGGGCAGATGTTCCGGAAAAAATATGGTGTATCGTTCAAGGAATATCTGAATAATTACAGGATCGAGCGGGCAGCGGAGATCCTTCTTAGGACGGATGATAAAATCTATCTTGTGGCGGAAGAAGTAGGATACCGTGATCTGGATTACTTTATTAACCGGTTTATCCAGAGCAAAGGATGTACGCCGACAACGTACCGCAAGAAGACACGCAGTGTAAATGAATAAACGAGGACAATAGTACCTGTGATAGAGAGTCATGACAGATTTTAGATGAAAAACTAAAATTTGTCATGACTTTTTTTGATTTTTGTCCGGTTGTAGAAAAATGACAAATTGGTAAAATAAAATTACTAAATCTGATACAGATCTTACAGAAATCAGATGTGATTAAGAAGGAGGAGAAAAAATGAAACGAAGAAAAGCAGTGTCAGTATTGCTTGTTATGGCAATGGCAGCGTCAATGCTTACCGGATGTGGCGGGGGAAATACCAATACCACAGGAACAAATGGCGCAGCATCCACAGAGGGAGGCTCATCAGGGGAAAACACAAATGATTCATCCGGCGTGAAAGAGTTTACCGCATTTTTTGCAGTACCTGGTTCAGAGATCAATGATGACAATGAGATCGAGCAGAAGATCGCAGAGATCACAGGTGCAAAATGCAAGGAGACATGGCTGACCGGACAGACAGCACAGGAGGCAGTCGGAACACTGATCGCAGGCGGTGAGTATCCGGATATGATCGATGGCGGCGACGGAATGAAACAGCTCTATGATGCGGGTGCGCTGGTAGCACTGGATGATTACATAGACAAATATCCAAACATTAAAGAATTTTTAACAGATGAGGAGTGGGATAAACTCCGTCAGGATGATGGACATATCTACTGGATCAATCAGTTTGGAAATATTTACGGGGAAGAAAAAGCAACCACCCACAGTGACGAGGCATTCTGGATCCAGACGAGAGTGTTAAAGTGGGCAGACTATCCTGAGATCCATACGATGGATCAGTATTTTGACCTGATCGAGAAATACAATGAAGCAAATCCGACCATGGATGACGGAACAGAAAATATCCCGTACACGATCCTCTGCGATGACTGGAGATACTTCTGTCTGGAAAATGCACCACAGTTTTTGGATGGCTATCCAAATGATGGAAGTTGTATCGTAGACCCGGATGAATTAAAGATCGTAGATTACAATACAACACCGACAGCAAAACGTTACTTCCAGAAATTAAATGAAGAGTACCAGAAAGGAATCGTAGATCCGGAGTCTTTTACACAGACCTATGATGAGTACATTGCAAAATTATCAACCGGTCGTGTACTTGGAATGATCGATCAGTGGTGGGATTTTGCATACAACGTAAATGATGCATTTAAGCAGCAGGGACTTGACAAGGAAGGCTGCAATTATGTACCGCTTCCGATCACGATCGACGAAGGTATGAAGAACCAGTGGCACAACTCCGGCGGAACATTAAATGTGTCAAGTGGTCTTGCAATCACCACAAGCTGCGAAGACGTGGAGGGCGCCCTTCAGTTCATCAATGATCTGTTAGACCAGGAAGTACATGATCTTCGTTTCTGGGGCGAAAAAGGTGTGGATTATGATGTGGATGAAAATGGTGAGTATTATCGTACCGAGGATATGAGAATGCAGTCCTCCGACACCGCTTACCAGGCATCCCACAGCTGTTTATATTCTTATTTCCCACAGTATTCCGGTACCAGCCGTGACGGCATTAATGCAATGAAACCGGAGGATCAGGCAAAAGAGTTCTATGACGGATTGAGCGAGGACGTACAGAACTGCTTTAAAGCATATGGCGCAGAGACTTATGTGGATATGCTTGGAACCAGCGAGGCACCGGGACCGTGGTATCCGATGTATTCCTATTCAAACAACATGACGACTGCAACTGAGGGCGGCATGGCATGGACAAAGATGGGCGAAGTAAAACATGAATACCTTCCGAAGGTCGTTATGGCATCTGACTTTGACAGTGCATGGGAAGAGTACATGGGTGTCTACAATAACTGTAATCCGCAGGCATTTATTGATGAGATGCAGGCAGAATTAGACCGCAGAATTGAGGAAGCAAAAAAATATCAGTAAAAATTGTGAGAAAACGGGATGGGGACTGGACGAATGACAGTCCCCATTCTTAAAAAAGAGGAGTGAAACTATGGCTTCAATAACAGTAACGAAAAAAAAACAAAAACAAAAAATCAAAGAGCCGCAGATAAAAATCACATGGAAAGAAATAAAGCGGCAGAAGGTTCTTTTAATATGGTCAGCGATCATCGTAGTGTATGGAGTGATCTTCTGTTATCTGCCTCTTGGCGGCTGGCTGATGGCTTTTCAGAATTATAAACCGAAGGATGGTCTGCTTCATTCTTCTTTTGTGGGACTTGCAAAATTCCAGCAGTTATTTTCCGATGCAACCTTTTTGCGGGTAATCAGAAATACACTTGCCATGGGTGTGATCAATCTGGTCGTCACCTTTGTGATGGCCCTGCTCATGGTCAGCCGCGTGCGCTATTTCTCGTTCAAGGAATACGGCTTCTTGAAGACACATGCCTTCAGCTCCATGATCTCCGCTTTGCTTGTGTTCGTGCTCATCTTGTCTCAGCCCGTTGTCTTCGGGTTCCTGTTGGGCGCGATCTACCTTCTGTCTGGCCCCATCTACACCTACATCATTCTGCCCCGCCGCAACCGGCAGCTCCTAGGGAGCCTTACGCAGAATTAACGGTAGATGGCGCTTTGATCCAGGGGAGGGAAGGGAACCTGATTAGAGCGGTTCCCTGTCCCTCCCTTCTGCATATGAGATCTTTTTCACGGAAAACAGCAATAAAACCGTATAGTTAAGAGAAGTCGCATCGGGCGGCGTCGGGACTGAGACGGACTGTTTCCGGCTGAAAGACTCCAAGGAGAATCCCATGTCCAATCGCGTCATTATTTTCGACACGACGCTCCGCGATGGCGAGCAGTCCCCCGGCGCTACCATGAACCTCCAGGAAAAGCTCCGTATGGCGCGTCAGCTGGAAAGCCTCGGCGTGGACGTCATCGAAGCCGGTTTCCCCGCCTCCAGCGTGGGCGACTTTGAAGCTGTTCATGCCATCGCCAACGCCGTCACCGACGTGCAGGTCGCCGCGCTCGCCCGCTGCAACAAGAACGACATTGACCGCGCATGGCAGGCGCTGAACGGGGCGCGCAACCCGCGTATCCACGTCTTCCTCGCCACGTCGCCCATCCACATGGAGTACAAGCTCCGCAAGACCCCGGATCAGGTCGTGGAAATGGCCGTCGCCGCCGTGCGCCACGCCGCCAAGTACACCAACAACGTGGAATTTTCCGCCGAAGACGCCTCGCGCTCCAATCCTGATTTCCTCGTCCGCGTGTTCACCGAGGTCATCAACGCCGGGGCCACCACCATCAACGTCCCCGATACCGTCGGCTATGCCCAGCCCGACGAATACGGCAAGCTGATCAAGTACGTCATCGAAAATACCCCGAATTCCCACAAGGCCGTGTTCAGCGTGCACTGCCACGACGACCTGGGGCTCGCCGTCGCCAACAGCCTGAGCGCCATCCAGAACGGTGCCCGTCAGGCCGAAGTGACTCTTTGCGGCATCGGCGAACGCGCGGGCAATGCCTCTCTGGAAGAAATCGTCATGGCGATGAAGGTCCGCCCCGACGTGTACGGCGTGGACTGCGGCATCCAGAACGAGCAGCTTTATCCGGCCTGCCGCCTGCTGTCGCTCATCATCGGCCGCCCCATCGCCGCCAACAAGGCCATCGTGGGCAGCAACGCCTTTGCGCATGAGTCCGGCATCCATCAGGACGGCATGTTGAAGAACCGCGAAACCTACGAAATCATGACGCCCCAGTCCATCGGCCGCAAGTCCACGGACCTCGTCATCGGCAAGCATTCCGGCCGCAACGCCGTGCGTACCCGCCTTGAGGAACTGGGCTACCGTCTGGACGACGAGCAGGTCAACGTGGTGTTCGCCGCCGTGAAGGATCTTGCGGACAAGAAGGCCAACGTGCATGACGAAGACCTCGAAGCGCTGGTCTTCTCCGAAGTCTACCGCCTGCCGGATCGTTACCGTCTGGGCAACGTCTCCGTGCAGACGACCATGGGCTCCTCCATGCCCGCCACCGCCGCCGTGGTCATCCAGGCCGGGGAAGAGGAAATGCGCCGCGCCGGGTTCGGCGCCGGTCCCATCGACGCGACCTTCAACGTCATTTCCCAGATTGTAAGCCGCGCCCCTGATCTGGAGCAGTTCAGCATCAACGCCATCACCGGCGGCACGGACGCGCAGGGCGAAGTGACCGTGCGCCTGCGCGAGGGTGAATACAGCGCTACGGGCCGAGGTTCCGACCCGGACATCATTGTCGCCAGCGCCAAGGCCTATATTGATGCCCTGAACCGTCTCGATCACAAGGAACGCGACGCCCTCCGCACGCAGGAAGCCACCGGCGAACCGGCCATCAATACGTGCAACTGAGGCGCGGAGCCGGGGGAAAGCCATAACGGGCCGTTCCTCCGGTTTCCGCCCTCGGTCCGGCTGATGGGCGGTGCCGCGTTTTTCCTGCGCGGTCCCGGTTTCCGGCGGGAAAGCGGTTTGCCGGGCGCTGGTCTTTCGGTCGAAAAAATGTTGTAACGATTCCGATTGATGAGGAAACGCGGAATGGCGTTTTCGCCCGTCGGTCGGGAAACCTTTTACCTTCTGGAGCCGTCCCATGCCTCATACTCTTGCCCAGAAAATCCTTCAGGCCCACACGGATGAAGAAGTCCGTGAAGCCGGGCAAATCGTCAACTGCCATCTTTCCGGCGTGCTCGCCAACGACATCACCGGACCGCTCGCCATCAAGTCCTTCCGGGCGATGGGCGCGGCCAAGGTGTTCGACAAGGATCGCGTCTTTCTGGTGATGGACCACTTCACCCCGCAGAAGGACATCGATTCCGCCAATCAGGTGATGGTGACCCGCAAGTTCGCGCAGGAAATGGACGTCACCCACTACTATGAAGGCGGCGACTGCGGCGTCGAGCACGCCCTCCTGCCCGAACAGGGCCTCGTGAAGCCCGGAGACCTCGTGATCGGCGCGGACAGCCACACCTGCACCTACGGCGGCCTCGGCGCATTCGCGACGGGCCTCGGCTCCACC
>ERZ773110.3033-NODE-3033-length-10160-cov-2.556952_pt1 | contig 10160 bp, 8 predicted proteins | sample MGYA00580568_ERZ773110 | MGnify/ENA primary metagenome ERZ773110 (study PRJEB29015, sample SAMEA2737870) | human gut metagenome | biome: human gut; feature: human-associated habitat; material: faeces | place: China | collected 2012 ... | reverse complement strand
CTCGTCCAGACGGTTCAGGAATTCCGGACGGAACTTCTGCTTCAGGAGCGTATCGACTTCCTTTCTGGCTTCTTCCGAGATGTTGCCGTTTTCGTCCATGCCTTCCAGAATCATCGGCGAACCTAAGTTCGAGGTCAGAATGATAATGGTGTTCTTAAAGTCCACCGTTCTGCCCTGCGAGTCGGTGATTCTGCCGTCGTCCAGCACTTGCAGCAGGATATTAAACACGTCCGGATGTGCCTTTTCCACTTCGTCCAGCAGAACAACAGAATACGGCTTCCGGCGAACAGCTTCTGTCAGCTGACCGCCTTCTTCATAACCCACGTATCCCGGAGGAGCTCCGATCAGACGGCTCACGCTGAATTTCTCCATATATTCGCTCATATCGATACGAACAATGTTGTTCTCATCATCGAACAAAGCTTCTGCCAGTGCCTTTGCCAATTCGGTTTTGCCGACACCAGTCGGTCCAAGGAACAGGAACGAGCCCAACGGACGGTTCGGATCCTGAATGCCTGCACGAGAACGCAGAATGGCTTCGCTGACCTTTTCCACAGCTTCGTCCTGACCAATTACACGGCGGTGCAGTACTTCGTCCATGTGCAGGAGTTTTTCCCGTTCACCCTCCATCAACTTCGTTACCGGAATGCCAGTCCATCTGCCGACAATGCGGGCGATTTCTTCTTCGGTCACCTTGTCCCGCAGCAGAGAGTTCTTGCTCTCTTTCTGCTTTTCTGCAATGGCTTCTTCGTCTTCCAGCTGTTTTTTCAGCTGCGGCAGACGACCATATTTCAGTTCGGCAGCCTTGTTCAGATCGTAGTCCCGTTCAGCACGTTCGATCTCGGCGTTGACCTGCTCCAGTTCTTCCCGCAGTTTCTGCACTTTGGAAATGGCATCTTTTTCGTTTTCCCATTTTGCCTTCATGGCATTGAACTGGTCACGCATCTGAGAGAGTTCTTGCTGTACTTCTTGCAGATGTGCCTGCGACAGTTTGTCGTCCTCTTTCTTGAGGGCAGCTTCTTCGATCTCATGCTGCATGATCTTCCGGCGAATTTCGTCCAGCTCTGTAGGCATGGAGTCCATTTCCGTCCGAATCATTGCACAAGCTTCGTCTACCAAGTCGATTGCCTTATCCGGCAGGAACCGATCTGTGATATATCGGTTGGACAGTGTAGCCGCTGCAATCAGAGCCTGATCCTGAATCTTAACGCCATGAAATACTTCATAACGTTCTTTCAGACCACGCAGAATGGAGATCGTGTCTTCTACAGTAGGCTCGTCTACCAAAACCGGCTGGAAACGACGTTCCAGAGCAGCATCTTTTTCAATATACTGCCGGTACTCGTTCAGCGTTGTAGCACCAATGCAGTGCAGTTCACCCCGTGCCAGCATCGGCTTCAGCAGGTTGCCTGCGTCCATAGCACCGTCCGATTTACCAGCACCAACAATGGAATGCAGTTCATCGATAAACAGGATAATGCCGCCTTCGCTTTTCTTGACTTCATTCAGAACGGCTTTCAGTCGTTCCTCGAATTCACCGCGGTACTTGGCACCTGCGATCAGTGCACCCAGATCCAGCGAAAAGATTTTCCGGTCTTTCAAATTTGCCGGCACATCGCCGCGAACGATTCGCAGTGCCAGACCCTCGGCAATTGCCGTTTTACCGACACCCGGTTCACCGATCAGCACCGGATTGTTTTTCGTCTTTCTGGAAAGGATTCGAATGACGTTTCGAATTTCGTTATCTCTGCCAATGACCGGATCCAGTTTTCCGGCACGGGCACGTTCTACCAGATCCTGCCCGTATTTTGCCAGCACATCGTAAGTTTCTTCCGGATTCTGATCGGTAACACGCTGGTTGCCGCGAACTTTCATCAATGCCGCAAGGAATGCGTCCTTCGTCACGGAGAAAGGTTTCAACACGTTTTGCAGTTCTTTGCCCATGGCATCGAACAAGCCCAGTACCAGATGTTCTACCGATACGAAATCATCTTTCATGCGGGCAGCTTCTTTTTCTGCCTCCCGCAATGCACGGTCTACGTCCTGAGATACATAGACCTCGTCTGCCTTCCGACCGCTTCCGGTTACTGCCGGCAGATTATCAATGGCGTTTTTCAGCTGAATCTGTACGTTATCGACAGACACGCCCATTTTCTCAAACAGCTGCGGAATCAGACCGCCCTCTTGCTCCAGCAAAGCACTCAACAGGTGTCCCTGTTCGATCTGCTGGTTCTGGTTCTCCACTGCAAGACCATTTGCAGCCTGAATCGCTTCCAAAGACTTTTGTGTCAATTTCTGTGTGTTCATGAGAACTCCCTCCTATTTCTTGCATTCTGTTTTTGTTGCTCTTTTTTGTCTTATGGCAACACCGTACAAAGCCGTCAGGCGGGCTTTATGCGGTGCTGCCTCATGTTTTCCTAAAGCTGGCTGACCAGCTGCTCATGCAGTGCGGCATATTGCTGTTCCAATGCATGCTGCAAAACTGCCGCCGGAAGTCCCTGCTGCAAGCCCTGAAAATAGGATTGCAGCACCGTGTGGAACATCTGGATATACTTTCCGGTTGCTGTTCCCAGTACCTCATTGGACGTAATGCCATGCCGCAGAAGCACCCGTGTCAGGCGGTTCGGTTCGATCTGGTACAAACCCAGTGCACAGGCACCCTCCGGTTCATACTCCTGTTCCAGCTGTACCCAGAACAGGAAGAACTGCTGTATTGCTTCCAGCAGTGTCCGGCTCTGAGTCCGGCAGGAAATTTTCAGCAGCCCGACTTTTTCACTGTGCAGTTCCCGATGCAGTTCCACGCTATAGCGAATGGTAGGGCGGTACTTGTACTGTACCGAACCCAGAATCGAAAGCATGGCATCGGAACCCTGCTCCTGTACGCGGAACGCCGAGTTCATCGCCTGTGTCAGACAGGTAAACACTTGCCGCATTTGCTGCTCCGGTGTGGTACAGCAGACATGCTCCGCCAAAATCTGATTGATCAGATTGGAACGGCTGGTGCCCTGCTGTGCCGCAAGGCGATCCACTGCCGCAACCACATCGTCCATCAAAATCAGGCTGTATGCACTTCGTTTCATCTGCTCACCTCCGGTTTCTTTTTACAATCTTATTATAGCACAAAAAAATAATTTGTCAAGTGAATTATATAGTTTAGTATGCAAGTTTTTGAAAAGAAAAGAAAACCGCGGATAAATCCACGATTTTAAAGGAATGTATGAAAAAAATTTATTCCAAGATGTCGTTTTTCTATTTTGAAAAAAAGGTTTTATCTGTCATAAACCTGATCTTCGTAACAGTACAGGGAAAGAATTACTGTCAGATTGCCGTTCCGCTTCCGAATCTCGTCCATGAATTTTTTCTGGTCTACGTCGTTTTTCAGCTGAATGCTGTAGATCAGTTCAAACAGCGAGCCAAAGTTGGTGGTCTTGACACGCTTCAGGTGCCAGCTGGTCGTGTTTTCTGCGAGAATGTCATCAAACAGTCCAATATAGTTGAGGTTTTCCGGAATGGTCACTTTCAGTGTCATACTGCTGGTTTTGCAGATGCCGTACCGCAGCACCTCTATCAGAATCAGCACTGCCGCGATCACTGCGAAGAACACAAAGACAAACCACACATGTCCGCCGCCGTTGATGCCGCAGATCACACCGGTTGCCATTGCAAAAAAGACATAGGTAATATCTTTCGGGTCACCGGGAACAGTACGATACCGACAGAGAGTAAAGACGCCCGCAAGGCTCAGGGCACTTGCCATTGAGTTGATCATCACCAGCACAATTGCCACGATCGGCGGCAGCATCAGCAGTGTCATAACATAGCTCTGGGTATAGCCGGATTTCTTGTGGGTGAAGATGTAGACCAGACTGATCAGAAAGCCCATGACAACGCCCAGAATCAGGGCAAACAACATATCCCCTACAGAAGCGGTGCTTGTGGTCGCTGTTACATTCGACAGCAGGGAAGACAATTCGGAACTGGTCGCCGTCAAGGCATTGGTAATGGTGTTAAGCATAATCGTAACGTCTCCTTTTTTCTATGGTAAGCTGGGGACGAGTCCATTCCAGCTGATTTTGTACGTACATCTGATATGCCTTTCCGTATTTGGAAAAGCTGGTTTTATACACTTGCAGTTTTGCCAATTCTTCTGCCAGCCACATGGGCATGGAGTCTGAGATCTTGACTTCCATCAGACGCATCTGTTCCGGAATCAGCAGGTCACCATAACTCTGCTGGCAAAGCGAGAGGTCGCTGCGTCGTCCGGTCAGTGCCCGATCAAAAGTCAGCCGGAAATCGGTATCTTCCTTGCCGAAATACGCCGCACGCTGATAACTGATGTACTGCTTTGGGAATATCTCATACCGCTGGCGGAAAAAGTCGATCTCGTCCATGACCTGCTCCTGCAAGTATGAACCGCCTAAGTCAGGGTGAATCTTTTCCTGCAAATAGGCCTCCGCCTGTGCCAGTGTCATGGTAACGCGGCGTTTGTTGACAATGCCGCAGATCTTCTTTTTGATTTCCAGAAACACAGTGTCCTCCGGTTGTGCCGGTGAGAGATAGCTGCGTAACCGGATCTTTTCCTTGTAATCCGGTTTTTCAAGGGATTCCCGAATCAGAAAATCGTCCGATGTATCATAATAGACGTTATAGATGCCATACTCTTTTCCCCCGACGCAAAATTTGTCGGGGTTCATGTAGTGTTCCAGAAGCGGCAGAAAATCCTGATACTGCTGTTCTGTCAGTAAAAACTTGATTTCCTTTCGTGCGAATGTCTGAATTGCACCCATATATATCCTGCTGCCGGAATCAGGTTTTCCGGTACAGGTTCCCTCCCTTCTGTGCGAAATGGCTGCTTTCGCTTGATGTTGTTGTCATTATAACGTATGTTGCTTGAAATAAGCTTAATGTTTTTAGTGAAAGTGCCAATTTCCAAAAAAGCCGGCGGCGGGGTGTTGCATTTTCGGAACGCATCTTGTATAATAGGTATTCGAGATGCAGCGTGTGCGTGTAGGCACGTGCACGCTTCAGGCAACACCTGCATCAAAACTTTTCAAGGAGTGTTTTTATTATGGCAGAACTGAAATATGAAATCGTAGAGAATCTGGGTTCTCTAGGTGAGAACGCAAGAGGCTGGAGCAAGGAAGTCAACCTGATCAGCTGGAACGAAAAGGAACCGAAGTACGATATTCGTGACTGGGCTCCGGATCACAGTAGAATGGGAAAAGGCGTGACACTGACCGCCGACGAACTGGCTGCACTGAAAGACCTGCTGGCTGGCATCGATCTGGATTCCTTTGAATAATCCCGAAACAGAGCGTGTTTCCGGAAAGCCTGAAAATGCCGTTTGGTGTTTTCGGGCTTTTTACTTTTGTGAAAATGTACAAGAAACTTTGCCGGAGATATGCAAATTCACCAAAAGTCGAAAAAAGCCTTGTGATTTTTTCGAAAATGTATTACAATAGAAAAGGCTGCACTACTTATTTATTTTATTCATTGTAAAGATAGTGCCGCTTTGAACGACCTGTCTTTTTCTCAAAAGGCGGGTTTCTTGTCTGCTTTACAGCCTGTATGGCAGAAATCATTCGAAAGAAGGGAAAATCTGTTGAAGAATTCAAAAATCATGCTTGGCAATGCCGCCATTGCACAGGGAGCCTATGAAGCTGGTGTCAAGGTTTCTGCTGCCTATCCGGGTACGCCTAGCACTGAAATAAGCGAATGTATCGCAAAATATCCGGAAGTCTATGCAGAATGGTCACCCAATGAAAAGGTGGCTATGGAAGTGGCAATCGGTGCCTCTATCGCCGGTGCACGGGCAATGGCTTCTATGAAACTGGTCGGCGTCAATGTAGCTTCCGACCCGCTGTATTCTATTTCCTATGCCGGCGTAAACGGCGGTCTGGTACTGGTTGCTGCGGACGACCCCGGCATTTACAGTTCCCAGAACGAGCAGGACACCCGCATGGTTGCACGTGCGGCAATGGTTCCGGTACTGGAGCCTTCCGACAGCGAAGAAGCCCGCATTTTCACCAAGCTTGCGTTTACATACAGTGAAAAATATGACACGCCGGTCATTGTCCGCACTACCACTCGTCTGTCCCATTCACAGGGTGTGGTACATCCGGAGGAACGGGAAAACGTACCGGACAAGCCCTATGAAAAGAACATTGAAAAAAATGTACTGATGCCGGCGAATGCGAAGAAACGGCATGTGATCGTGGAACAGCGGTTGAAGCAGATGGCGGAAGATGCTTCTCACTTTGACATCAACCGTGTGGAATACCGCGACAAGAAAATCGGTATCATCACCAGCGGTATCCCCTATCAGTATGTACGGGAAGCCCTGCCGGACGCATCTGTGCTGAAGCTTGGTCTGGTACACCCGCTGCCGAAAAAGCTGATCGAAGAATTTGCTGCCAATGTGGAAACACTGTACATTGTAGAAGAACTGGAACCGGTCATCGAAGAACAAGTTCGTTCTTGGGGTATTCCGGTAATCGGCAAGGAGATCTTTACAGTACAGGGTGAGTACAGTGCCAATATGCTGCGGAAAGCCATTCTGCATGAGGATGTCCAGCTGACACCGCCGGCACAGGCTCCGAACCGTCCGCCGATCCTCTGCCCCGGATGTCCGCACCGCAGTGTCTTTTCTGTAATGAAAAAGCTGAAACTGCACGGTGCCGGCGACATCGGCTGCTATACACTGGGAGCCGTTCCGCCGCTGGGAGTTATGGACTTTAACGTGTGCATGGGTGCAAGCATTTCCACTCTCCACGGAATTGAAAAAGCCAAGGGCAAGGACTATGTGAAAAACTGGGTGGCACTGATCGGCGACTCTACGTTCCTGCACACTGGCGTCAACTCTTTGATGAACATGGTGTACAACAAAGCAACCGGAACGGTCATCATTCTGGACAACTCCACCACTGGTATGACGGGACATCAGGATCACGCCGCTACCGGCAAGACCTTGCAGGGTGAACTGACCTATGCGATCAACATCTATCACCTCTGCAAGGCAATGGGCATTGAACACGTCTATGAAATCGATGCGTTCGACATTGAAGGGCTGGAAAAACTGCTGAAACAGGAAACCCAGCGGGACGCTTTGTCTGTTATCATCACCAAGTCCCCCTGTGCCCTGCTGAAAGAATTTGTTCCGAAGGGCAAGTGCATTCTCCATGAAGATGCCTGCAAGAAGTGCGGACAGTGTCTGGTCCCGGGCTGTCCTGCAATGGTCAAACAGGCAAACGGCATTCCGAAAATCGATGCGGCGATGTGCAACGGCTGTGAACTCTGTGCAAAACGGTGCAAGTTCCACGCAATCGAACTGATCCCGCGGGAAAAAGGAGGCAAGGCATGATGCAGACTATCAATATTATGATCGTAGGTGTCGGCGGACAGGGCACCCTGCTGACCAGCCGCGTGCTGGGAAAGATTGCACTAACTGGCGGCTATGATGTAAAGCTTTCGGAAGTGCATGGCATGGCACAGCGTGGCGGCAGCGTAGTAACATTTGTCCGCTACGGCGAATCTGTGGCAGAACCGATCGTAGAAGAAGGACAGGCAGACATTCTGATCGCTTTTGAACGGCTGGAAGCACTGCGGTATGCACACTTCCTGAAAAAGGGCGGTGCCATTATCGTAAACGATACCCGCATTGATCCGATGCCGGTGGTGATCGGTGCCGCAGAGTATCCGGAACACATTCTGGAGGAGCTGAGCAAAAAATACAATGTGCTGGCAGTAGATGCTACCGCCGAGGCTCTGAAGCTGGGCAATGCACGGGTATTCAACACGATCATTCTGGGCGTAGCTGCACAGCACATGCACTTCTCCAAAGAAGAATGGTTACAGGTCATTGCAGATACTGTGCCGCCGAAAACCATTGACATCAACCAGAAGGCATTTCTCACTGGCTATGCATATAACGGAAACCATACAGAACAAGGACAGGAGTAACGAATATGCCGATCACAGAATTATTGGAAGAAAACGCCAGAAAGTACGGCAATGATGTGGCACTGGTAGAAGTAAATCCGCAGGTACAGGAAACACGACGGGTGCTCTGGAAGGACTACGACCTGATTCAGCCTACCTCGTCTTTCTGGTATCGTCGGGAAATCACATGGCATGTCTTTGACGAAAAGGCAAACCGTTTTGCACAGCTGCTCATGAGCCGCGGCGTGAAAAAGGGCGACAAGGTGGCAATTCTGCTGATGAACTGTCTGGAGTGGCTGCCCATTTATTTCGGCACGCTGAAAACCGGTGCTCTGGCAGTGCCCATGAATTTCCGGTACAGTGCGGAAGAAATTGAATATTGTCTGGACCTTGCAGAAGCCGATGTACTGGTGTTTGGTCCGGAATTTATCGGACGAATTGAAACCATTGCAGAATCGATCAGCAAGAAGCGAATCCTCTTTTATGTCGGCGGCGACTGCCCCTCGTTTGCAGAGGACTATGACAAGCTGACCTCCAACTGTGCCAGCATCTCCCCCGGCGTACCGCTGACAGATGAGGACGACGCTGCCATTTATTTCTCCTCCGGTACGACCGGTTTCCCGAAAGCAATTCTTCACAACCACGAAAGCCTGATGCACGCCTGCAAGGTAGAGCAGAATCATCATCACCAGACCAAGGACGATGTCTTTCTGTGTATTCCGCCGCTGTATCACACCGGTGCCAAGATGCACTGGTTCGGCAGCCTGCTCACCGGCGGACGGGCAGTGCTTCTGAAAGGAGTCAATCCGGAAACCATTCTGGAAACTATTTCCCGTGAAAAGTGTACCATTGTCTGGCTGCTGGTGCCGTGGGCACTGGACATTCTGGAAGCATTGGACAACGGCTCTGTCCGTCTGGAAAACTATGAACTCTCCCAGTGGCGGCTGATGCATATCGGTGCACAGCCTGTCCCCCAGAGTCTGATCAAACGCTGGAAAGAATATTTCCCGAATCATATGTACGACACCAACTATGGTCTGAGCGAATCCATTGGTCCGGGCTGCGTGCATCTGGGACTGGAAAATATTCATAAGGTAGGAGCAATTGGCATTCCGGGCTATGGCTGGGAAGTCCGGATCATTGACGAAAACGGAGAACCGGTGGCACAGGGCGAAGTCGGCGAATTGGCAGTCAAGGGGCCCGGCGTTATGAAGTGCTACTACAACAATCCCGAAGCGACCGCGGAAGTTCTGCACGACGGCTGGCTCTGGACCGGTGACATGGCACGGCAGGACGAGGACGGATTCTACTTCCTTGTAGACCGGAAAAAAGACGTGGTCATCAGCGGCGGCGGAAATATTTATCCGGTAGAGATCGAAAACTTTATGAGCAAGTTTGACAAGATCAAGGACGTGGCTGTGATCGGACTGCCGGACAAGCGGCTGGGCGAAATTGCTGCGGCAATTGTGGAACTGAAGCAGGGCGTGGAATGCACCGAGGCGGAAGTCAACGAATTCTGCATGGGCATGCCCCGCTATAAACGACCGCGGAAAATCATTTTCGCACCGGTTCCCCGCAACGCGACCGGCAAAATCGAGAAGCCGAAGCTGCGGAAGATGTACTGCGGCGATTATCTGATCGAAAAGGAAAATCAAAGCTGATTATGCGTTGTAAGACCTACGAGATAAATGCTCTGAAAAATTACAAGTATGTGGTCATCCTTTCCGAGAGCCATGGAAAAATGATTTTGAGCCGGCACAAGGAACGAACCACATGGGAAACGCAGGGCGGTCATATTGAAGCCGGAGAAACACCGCTGGAAGCAGCAAAACGAGAGCTGTTTGAGGAGTCTGGTGCCGTAGATTTTGACATCGAACCAATTTGCGATTATCGTGCCTGGGACGAAAATACTCTGCATGGTGCCAACGGCGTTGTATTCCATGCGGTGATTCGGCAATTTTCCGACATTCCCGAAAGTGAAATGGCAGAACGAAAGGCGTTCTCCTCGCTGCCTGACAATCTGACCTATCCTGCCATTACGCCTGTGCTGTTTCAATTCTTGTTTGATCGTGAACTGTAGCAGCTGCCAACAGGAACATATTCAAAAAGAACATTCCGCAAAAGCACCGGACGGAGCGATTTCGTCCGGTGCTTTTGTCAATATTCGCTAAGGCAATACCGCACAAAGAGCGTCTGGCGACTTTGCACGCCATCTGCTTGCA
>ERZ773110.3031-NODE-3031-length-10164-cov-4.857948_pt1 | contig 10164 bp, 7 predicted proteins | sample MGYA00580568_ERZ773110 | MGnify/ENA primary metagenome ERZ773110 (study PRJEB29015, sample SAMEA2737870) | human gut metagenome | biome: human gut; feature: human-associated habitat; material: faeces | place: China | collected 2012 ... | reverse complement strand
CCTCATCGATCAGGACGGAATCGACCTCATCGATGATCGCATAGTCCAGATTCCGCATAACCATCTGCTCTTTGTAGATCGCCATGTTGTCACGCAGGTAATCGAAACCAAGCTCATTGTTGGTAACGTAGGTAATATCACAGTTGTAAGCTTCCCGGCGCTCGTCGGAATTCATCGAGTTTAAAACCACGCCGACAGTCAGACCGAGGAATCTGTGAACCTCGCCCATCCACTCTGCATCTCGTTTTGCCAGGTAGTCATTGACGGTAACGATAAATACGCCCTTTCCAGCCAACGCATTTAAGTACGCCGGTGCGGTGGAAACCAGGGTTTTACCCTCACCAGTACGCATCTCTGCGATACGTCCCTGATGCAGGACGATACCACCGATCAGCTGAACCGGGTAATGCTCCATATTTAATACCCGTCTCGCCGCCTCACGCACGGTTGCAAATGCCTCCGGCAGGAGGTCGTCCAGCGTCTCGCCGTTTGCAAGGCGCTCTTTGAACTTGCGCGTATTGTCGCGCAGTTCGTCATCCGATAAGGCAACCATCTGCTCGCGCATACCTAAAATCTTATCCACAATCGGGCGGATCAGCTTCAGCTCGCGTTCGCTGTGGGTACCAAACACTTTCTCTATCAGATTCATGCTTTTCTCTCCTATTTCTTGCTTTCTCATTCTTTTTTCGTTTTTATAGCTCAATGTATGATATGTTTTAGATCGAAAAGATCGTATAGGTATAGTTATACAATCTTATTTATTCTAACACTAACAGGGATTTTATTCAATGATTTCATGATTTTTTTACATTTATTCTGCGCACGCGCCCGGCTGAGATAAGCCGAACCTGCCGTACCCGGAAAATCCCAGCCATAAAACAAGACCCTCCATACACGAACAAAGGAACCTGCTGTAAAACGCCGCCTCCCTGCCTATCCAGGTAAAACGTTTTTTCTTCTGCCATCCCGCCAACTTTATGGTAAACCAGACAAGTTGCACAAAATATATGTTCGACTTTCTTGTTGTCCACATTATCCACATTTTGTCCCCAGTTTTGTGGATAAGTTTTGCACACCCATTTTTTCCCTTTTTTAGGGAAAATGGAGTTTTGCACCGACTTATCCACATTATCCACAATTTTCGTCTGTTCACGAAGCCCCCATTGTCCCCGGCGCATTTTGATTTCTTTTTTGTTCAGATCTCATAAACTTGCATATTTCTTCCAAAAATACAAGCAGATCTATTGACAAATGAAGAACCCTTGCATTGCCTCCAAACCCCCGTTTTTTCTAGCTTTTTCGACCTTTTTCTGTTGCAAAAACACACCCATTCTGCCCTATCCTGCAAGACTCTTTTTTCATATTTCATTGTCCGCCGCACAAACCGCGCGCAAATCCCTTATAAAACAACAGCAATTCGTGAAAAATCAAACGACACAGTATTTCGACCTGTTTTTCAATTAATTGTGTTGACAATTTTGCGAAAAAGGTTGAATTTAACATCCAAAAGTGGTATACTATAGCCATCCCAATAAAAAGGAGCGATGATTATGCGTTATAAGATTACTGGAAGAAATATCAATGTTACCCCGGGGTTAAAAGCAGCTGTAGAGGAGAAGATCGGAAAGTTAGAGCGATACTTCAATCAGGACACTGAAGTGAATATCACACTTACGGTTGAGAAAGATCGTCAGAAGATCGAGGTTACCATCCCTGTCAAAGGCACCATCATCCGTGCAGAACAGGAAAGCAACGATATGTATGTATCGATTGATTTGGTAGAAGAAATCATCGAGCGTCAGCTCAAAAAATATAAGAATAAAATCGTAGACAAGAAACAGGCAGCCGTTGCATTCTCTGACCTCTTCATAAACGAAGAATATGATTCCAACGACGAAGTAGATATCGTCAAAGTAAAGAAATTCGCTATGAAGCCGATGGATCCGGAAGAGGCTTGTGTACAGATGGAACTCTTAGGACATAGTTTCTATGTATTCCTGAATTCCGAGACCGAGCAGGTCAATGTTGTTTACAAACGTAAAGGCAACACCTACGGATTGATCGAACCAGAATTTTAATTCATCGCTTCGTACTATAAGTAGACAAGTTTCCTGGCAAAAAGGGGAGCTGCCATGTGGCAGTTCCCCTTTTGCATTGTGTTAAGTTCCATTCATATTCTATTTCTTTTCGTAACTGTTCAGTACCTTCACAGTCACGCGCAGTAAATGCGCAGACCTACTGAACAGTTACTTCTTTTTTTAGAACAGCCCCGTGATCCGTCCATTCTCATCGACATCGATCTTCTCTGCCGCCGGCACCTTCGGAAGTCCTGGCATCGTCATGATGTCGCCGGTCAGCGCTACGATGAAGCCTGCGCCCGCGGATACTTTCAGGTTGCGGACAGTTACTGTAAAATTCTTCGGTGCGCCGAGCAGCTTCGCATTGTCCGAAAAGCTGTACTGCGTCTTCGCCATACAGATCGGATAGTTACCAAATCCAAGCTCAGTCAGGCGTTTTGCCTGCTTCTTTGCTGCATCCGTGAGTACAACGCCGTCGCCGTGGTAGATCTTCTTCACGATCGCATCCAGTTTCTCCTCGATCGTTGTATCGGTCTCGTAGCAGTAGTGGAACTCGCTCTCAGTCTCGCACAGGCGGATGACTTCTTTTGCCAGCTCCTCGCCGCCTTCTCCGCCTTTCGCCCATACCTCGGACAGAGCTACATTGACACCGACCTCATGGCACTTGTCCTCGATCAGCTTTAATTCTGCCTCGGTATCCATTGGGAAACGGTTGATCGCTACGACACACGGAAGTCCATATACCTTGGTAATATTTTCTACATGCTGCATCAGGTTCGGAAGTCCCTTCTCCAGTGCTTCCAGATTCTCTGCGTTTAAGTCAGCCTTCGCCACGCCGCCGTGATGCTTCAGGGCACGTACCGTCGCTACTACAACGACCGCCGACGGTTTCAGCTCTGCCATCCGGCACTTGATATCCAGGAATTTCTCCGCACCCAGGTCAGCGCCGAAGCCAGCCTCTGTGATCGTGTAATCACCCAGCTTTAATGCCATCTTTGTCGCAATGACGGAGTTACATCCATGCGCGATGTTCGCGAACGGACCGCCGTGGATAAATGCCGGTGTATGCTCTAAGGTCTGTACCAGGTTTGGTTTCAGGGCATCCTTTAAAAGAGCCGTCATCGCGCCCGCTGCTTTCAGATCACCGGCAGTGACCGGTTCCTCGTCATAGGTATAACCTACGATAATCTTGGAAAGGCGTTCTTTCAGATCCGTAATGTTGCGTGCCAGGCACAAAACTGCCATGATCTCGCTGGCAACCGTGATGTCATATCCGTCCTCACGGGTCACGCCATCCACGCGGCGTCCCAGACCATCTACGATGTTGCGGAGCTGACGGTCATTCATATCGACAACACGCTTCCAGGTAATGCGCTTCGGATCGATGCGGAGTGCATTGCCCTGATAGATATGATTGTCCAGCATCGCTGCCAGCAGGTTGTTTGCTGCGCCGATCGCGTGGAAATCACCGGTAAAATGGAGGTTGATATCCTCCATTGGAATGACCTGTGCATATCCGCCGCCAGCTGCACCACCTTTGACACCAAAGACCGGTCCCAACGACGGCTCACGAAGCGCTACAGTTACCTTTTTGCCAAGACGTTTCAATCCGTCTGCCAGACCGACCGTGGTCGTGGTCTTTCCTTCTCCGGCTGGAGTCGGGTTGATCGCGGTCACCAGAATCAGTTTTCCATCCTTGCCCTCGGTCTCTTTCAGAAGATTGTAGTCAACCTTTGCCTTATAATTTCCATACTGCTCCAGATACTTCTCGTCTACGCCTGCCGCCTGTGCAATCTCACCGATTTTCAGTGGATTCGCTGCCTGTGCAATCTCAATATCTGTCATCATTACTCCTGTACCTCCCTGTTTTTGCGGTTTTGCCTGTTCCGGAAGTTTTCACACAGTGAATGTTATCTGCTTTATCTTCTGTAAAAAAGATCCCCCTGTGAATTTCCCGAAAAGGCTGTGAATGTTATCTATTATATACTGTGTCTGACAATTTGGAAAGACACAAAATTGATTTTTCACAAAAAATTGCATCCGATTCCAGTTTTTCTACTCTTTTCTCAAGTTCTGATACATAACTTTCGTCCTTGATCGATGCCAGATTGATCTTCACATTAAAGAGTGCGCCCACAACCGCTGTCCGGGCTAACATCGCCGCAATCAGACCGTCGGAAACGGCACCTTTATTGCCCCTCTTTACGACCGCTTCCGCCATCGGAAAAATCTTTGCCGCTGACTCCGCAATCGCAAGCGGCGCTTCGGTCGCCTCTTTTAACCCCTGCTGCAGGGCGGCAGTGCGGATTTTTTTCTCCTCCTCCGTCTCCTTCGGAAGTTTCAGCGCTCTCATATATCCATTGAACGATTCGCTGTCCTTTTTGATCCCTGACAGCAGCTCCTCATGCAGCGCAGCGCCCTCAGCTGCCAGCGCCTGCATTTCCTCCTGCACCCCGGCATATTTTTCCTTTCCGATCGTCAGATTTGCCACCATTTCCATCAATGCCGCGCCCAGCGCCCCCACCATCGCCGACACGCTTCCGCCGCCCGGTACAGACGCCTTCGAAGCAGTTTCTTCTACGAACTGATTTACGGAAAGTTCTCTTAATTCTGCCATGATTTTTCTCCTTTTTTATGAAAAAGAATGTGCCTTGGCACATTCTTGCGCCGAGCGCGGTCGCTTGCGACATGTTTCTGCTTCGCGCGAGTGCATACATTTTCCTATGAAAATGAAAAAATACCGCAAAATTGCTTGTCTCACCGATCAGAAATCTTCTGCCCCGCTGGCAACGTAATTTTGCGGTATTCCCACCGAGCCCTACGGATATGAAATCGTTCCGTAAGAACCGATATACTCCTTTATCTGCGTTTACTAATTTAAGAATGAAACTGCCTTACACGGTGTTCGGTAGTTGGACGGCGAAATCTTGATGCCGCTCTTTGCCGTACTTGCGTGGATAACCTGTCCATTGCCTATGTAAAGTGCTACGTGATTGATATAATTGCCGCTCGCATAAAAAAGCAGATCGCCCGGCTGTACTGCGCTGACCGCAACCTCCTTGCCCTTTGCCGCCTGATCTCTCGAGCTTCGTCCGGTCGAAATACCGAAGTGTGCAAATACACTCATTGTAAATCCAGAACAGTCCGCGCCGTTTGTCAGACTGGTTCCGCCGTATACATACGGATTTCCAAGGAACTGCTTTGCGTATGCCACAACCGCAGAACGGGTAGCATTTGTTACTTCATTTCCAGAAGAGGACGTACCGCCTGTGCCTGGTCCGCCGCCCGGTCCAACGCCGCTTGCAGTGGTCGCTTTCGTCGCTGCCGCGGTAGTCGGCGCTTTCGTCTCAGCTGCCTTTGTCGTCTCCTTGGCTGCCGCTGTCGTCCCAGCTGCCTTGCTTTCGCTCGGATTCGCCTCTATTGTTCCGCTGTAGGAAGTCTCCGGTGCTTTGGTCGTCTCTTTGGCAGCTGCCGTGGTTTCCGCTGCCCTCGACTCTTCCTCGGCTTTCTTCTTTACCTGTTCCAGGTTCTCGATCGCCGCATTCGCTTCCTGTTTCAGTTTTTCTTCTTCAGCTTTCTGCTGCTGTTCCTCAGCTACGGAAACTGCCTGCTTAAAGTCTACCTGCGTCGTAATATAATCTTTATACACATATCCGACCAGATCATTATCGACGGAAATCTTGGCAAAATCGCCCTCTTCTCCGATCACCTCATACTCTGCATCGGCAGAAAGAAGATCCAGCGTCTTGCCCTCTAAGCTCGGCGTCTCTCTCAGGCGAAGCGTAGAGGTATTTGTAACCTTCGCGTAGGTTGTGCCGACTTCCCTGGCAATCTTGGACGCCTCCTCACCGGTCACAAAATACTGTGCTTTAATATAACCGGTCACGGAACCCGACTGGATATGGTACCATTTGCCGCCCTCGCCGTCCACCGTGTCCAGAATTGTCGCCGCACAGTTATTGTAAATCTTTCCGACTACCTCGCTGCCTGTGCTCGCCTGTGCGCGAACATTGACATAATTGGTCACACGGGAAATCGCGATATTATCGTAGATCGACTTGGACATCGCGCGGACAACCGCCTCAGTCTCGCCAGTTGTCTCCTTTGGCTGGGCTTTCGTCTCTGCTGCCACCTGTGCCGGTTTGGCTGTCTGCGCGCCGCCTGCCACGCCCGTCTGACCGGCTCCCGCCACTGCCAGAACTTCTTTAGAAGCAAATGCCTCCGCCAGCTCTTTTTCCGGGTTCAAGCTGCTCGCATAGTAATTATTGATCGCCACTGACGCACCAGCGACCGGGGCATCCGTCTCCAGATTCATCGCCGCCTGGGCGCTCATCTGTCCCGTCCCTGCCATCACAAGGCACGCTCCTGATGCTATCAGAAATTTCAGCGTTTTTCTCATAAGAACCTCCTACTCTTCTGTCCATTCTGTTCCGTCGTTTTATCTCAAACTGTAACTGTTCAGTACCTTCACAGTCACGCGCAAAAATCCATTAAAAATTGCCTACGGCAATGGGATTTTTGCCTGCTGACCCATGTTTTCGTACGGTCAGCGCAGTAAATGCGCAGACCTACTAAACAGTTACTCTGTTTTCTTCTATGTTAAAAATGAGTTATGCCTGAAGATATCGCTCTGCAGATGCCACGCAGTTTGCACCGTCCGATGCCGCTGTCAAAATCTGGCGCAACGCCTTGGTCCGGACATCTCCGGCTGCAAATACGCCCGGAACGCTCGTCTGACCGCTCTCATCCGCCCGGATGTAGCCCTGCTCATCAAGCTCTAACTGACCCGCATACAGCTCACTCTCCGGTGCGATTCCGACCGCAATAAAGACACCATCCACGTCCAGCCGCCTCTCTTCTCCGGTTTTGGTCTGTCTCAGCCGCAACGCCTCCACCTGAGCGTTCCCTTCAATCGCAACCGTCTCGCTGTTCCAGACAAATTCAATATTTTCAAGCGCCTGTAAGCGCTCCTGCAGCCGTTTTGCCCCGCGAAGCTTGTCTCTGCGGTGGACGATATATACTTTTTCACACATCCGTGCAAGAAAAATTGCATCTTCCAGCGCCGCGTCGCCGCCGCCCACAACGGCAACCGTCCTTCCCCGGAAAAATGCCCCGTCGCAGGTCGCGCAGTATGAAACGCCTGCCCCGCGAAGTTCCTCTTCTCCCGGCACCTCCAACGTCCTGTGATGTGCTCCGGATGCCAGAATCACACAGCGTGCCTCATACGTCTCTTCCTCGCAGACTACTTTCTTCACATTTCCTGAAAGCTCGACCTGCACGACCTCATCCTGTACAACTCTTGCTCCCAGCTTGTTTGCATGCTCCCGGAACTGTCTGGAAAGCTCAAAGCCGGTCACACCCGGAAATCCCGGATAATTGTCCACCTCCCAGGTATTCAGCACCTGTCCGCCGCTGATTCCATTCTTCTCTATCACAATCGTGTCCAGACATGCCCGCTGTGCATAAATCGCCGCACTCAAGCCAGCTGGTCCGGAACCAATGATTATTATATCATACATGGTATACAGTTCCTTTCTTCCGAATCTGTTCGGTAATTGATCCGCTCTATCGCTGTGTCAGATCCATTTGGTTTTAGTATAACACATTTTGGCACTTTCATACAATGCTGTAAAACACGCAGAAGAGCAAAAAATGGATGAAAATTTCTTACGATTTTATGACAGGCAGAAAAATGAAACTATTTCATGAATTTTAAATACATGCTATAATTCAATCAAATATGATGTTGGGGTCAAAAGCTTTTGACCCCTCTGATACCGAATTGCTCTGCACTGCGTGCTCCCGCAATTCTTAAAAACATTCGCATATAAGGAGTTTACTGCCATGAATCATAAAACTATCCTCGTAACCGGCGCTTCCCGCGGAATCGGGAAAGCGATTGCATTAACCTACGCCAGGAATGGCTGGGATGTCGTGATTACCTGCCTGAGGCGGGAAGAAGAATTAAAAAAGACCCAGCGCGAAATCGAAGCGCTGGGCGTTTCCTGCCTTGCCTGGATGGGCGATGCGGGCGATTTTGAGAGCTGTTCCCGCCTGTTTGACGCGATCCGGGAGCGCTTCGGTTTCCTGGATGTCCTCGTCAACAATGCAGGGATTTCCTACATCGGTCTGTTCCAGGATATGACGCCGGACGAGTGGAACCACATTCTCAATACCAACCTGACCTCCGTCTTCAACTGCTGCCGCCTCGCTGTTCCGATGATGGTGTCACGCAAATCGGGACGCATTCTCAATATTTCCTCCGTCTGGGGCGTCTGCGGCGCTTCCTGCGAAGTCGCCTATTCTGCCACCAAAGGCGGCATCAACGCCATGACGCGCGCCCTCGCGAAGGAACTTGCGCCGAGCAGCATCCAGGTCAACGCGATCGCCTGCGGCGCTATTGACACCGAAATGAACCAGTTTCTCGATGAAGAAGAACGGAATGCCCTGCTGGAAGAAATTCCAGCCGGACGTATGGGGCGTGCCGAGGAAGTCGGAAAACTGGCATACCAGCTGGGGAGCGAGAACTCCTATTTAACGGGACAGATAATTCAACTGGACGGCGGCTGGATCTAAAACCTGAAATAAATAAACGGATTATACGTGCTGCTGACGAGATACATGGTACACAAAAACAGCAGCACAGCCATAATCACAATATCCACTGTCTTTGTCACTTCTTTCTCATACAAATGCTCCCGCAGCTTCGGGCATATACTCTGCACGATGCCCGAAAGCAGCACGCCCAGCACCGCAAGAAAAATCACCTTCCGATTCACGAACAGCGACGCCGGATAGATGCCGTTCTCCCAGGTAAACATCTGATGCAGGATCACTTTCGCATCCGCCAGCGTATCGGCGCGGAAGAACACCCAGCCAACCACTACAACCAACGCCGTATAGATGTGATTCAGTCCCCGGAAGCAGTTCTTCTCCAATAGCTTCCCAAGTCCCATGCGTTCCACCACCAGAAACAGCCCATGGTACAATCCCCAGATGATAAAGGTTGCCCCAGCGCCATGCCAGAGCCCGGTCGCAAAAAAGACAATCAGCAGATTAATATACGTCCGCACCTGCCCTTTCCGGTTGCCGCCCAGCGGGATATAAAGATATTCCCTAAACCAGGTCGAGAGTGAAATATGCCAGCGTCTCCAGAACTCGCGGATCGAGGTAGAGATATACGGATAATTGAAGTTCTCCATAAAATCAAATCCAAACATTTTTCCCAATCCGATCGCCATATCCGAATATCCCGAAAAATCAAAATAAATCTGAAGTGTGTACAAAACCGCCAACATCCACGCATTGACCGTTCCCAGCTGTGCCAGCGGTTTCTCCATCATCCAGTCTACCGTCGCCGCAAAGGTATTAGCAAACAACATTTTTTTCGCCAGTCCGTAGGAAAAGCGCTTGATTCCATACGCCATCCCCTCCGCCGTACACTGCCGGTTCCCAATCTGTTCGCAGACATCGTGATACTTGACGATCGGTCCCGCGATGAGCTGCGGAAAGAAAGAAATATAAAGCGCCAGATGAAAGATATTTTTTTGCGCCTGAATCGTCCCCCGGTACACATCCACCACGTAGGAAAGCGCCTGAAACGTGTAGAAGGATATTCCGACCGGAAGAGCAATCTCGCGGAAAGAAAGTGTATGTGCGCCGCCCGCAAAGCGGCTTAACAGAGAATTTGCAATCTCGACTGCGAAGTTAAAATATTTGAAATAGCCCAGAAGAAGGAGGTTTAAAAACACGCAAGTTGTAACAGCAAGGCGCATTCTGTGTTTACTCTGCATCCTCCCAATCCACAATCCAAAGAAATAATTCAGCCCGATCGAAACAAGCATCAGAATCACATACTTCGGCTCGCCCCACGCATAAAAAAAGAGACTGGCAGCCAGAAGGACGCCATTGCGGATATGCAGATTTTTCGTTATAAAATAAAGCAAAAATACCGCTGGCAAAAAATACCATAGGAACACAAGGGAACTAAATAACATAAACCATACCATCCTGTATTTGTTGCTGTTCACACATACGTGCCCAGTAACGGAATTTGCCGTGGCTTCGCATTTAAATACGGCAAATT
>ERZ773110.3016-NODE-3016-length-10213-cov-2.707521_pt1 | contig 10213 bp, 7 predicted proteins | sample MGYA00580568_ERZ773110 | MGnify/ENA primary metagenome ERZ773110 (study PRJEB29015, sample SAMEA2737870) | human gut metagenome | biome: human gut; feature: human-associated habitat; material: faeces | place: China | collected 2012 ... | reverse complement strand
CGATCATTTACCCTTACGCCCTGCTCCTCATTCAGATAAAATATTCCGTTTTCGTCTATCGAATAATCCAGATTTTCTTCTCCCCAGAAACGTAATTTCGTAATCTCCGGATCAAGGAGGTTATTTACAAACTGCATTGCCCCTTCCGGGTCTTCACAGGAAATGGTAATAGAAAGTCCTGACGCGGTATCCAGCTCTGCTGATCTTGCCGTATGCCACTGATTCTTTACTTTTTTGTCTATTGTTATCGGAAGTGGCACATAATCACATCCATAACTGCGCAGATTTCCGGAATCATACGCTGTCTGTATGGCATAATAAAACTGCCATCTTTGATCCACCATACCAAGAACAGCACCTGTGGACAGCTTATCCAGATATTCTTCATAAGTATCCAGAAATGTTTCCGGGCTGATCATTCCTTTTTTGTATTCTTCATTTAATTTCTGATAGTATCTTTTGGCTGTCGGTGTTGTATTATAGTCAATGACCTGCAGTGTATCTGGATCTACGATGCAGCTCCCATCATTCGGATATCCATCCAGAAATTGAGGAACATTCTCCAGACAAAAGTATCTCCAGTCATCGCATAAAATAGCAAACGGAATATTCGGTGTTCCATTTTCCAGACAGGGATTTGCTTCCTGATACCGTTCCAGAAGATCAAAATATTCATCCACCGTCGTGATTTCCGGATAGTCTGCCCATTTCAAAACTCTTGTCTGAATCCAGAAAGCTTCTCCGCTGTGGATTACTTCCGTGTCCTGTCCCTGTGAAACTCCGAATTGTGGAATCCAGTAGATATGTCCGTCTGCCTGCCGAAACAGGTCCCACTGTTCCTCTGTCAGATAATTTTTTATATTGGGATAATTGTCCCAGTATTCGTCAATGGGAATCAGTGCTCCTGCATCATATAATTTACTTTCGCCGGAAATAAAATCCGGATACTCGCCGGCTGCAATATAAGCATTCAGTGCATTATCCTTTGTCTGTCCTTTCAGCCATGTTTCTTCACAATCGGCTCCGATCTGTTCAGCGATCTTCTTTTTCATATCATTATCCGAAGTGATCTCTTCCCCTGTTGTTGAAAAAAAGGCCGTATAATGACGGATTTGATTTCTGCTGTTCTGGCTCTGGTACAGGAGAGCAGCTATTCCAGCTATCATCAGACTCCCTGCCAGTAATAATATTGTTGTTTTTTTCTTCATTCTTTTCCCCTGTCTCATTTCCTCTTTCTATTTGTTATAATAAGCACCTGATATTCTGCAATAATACTTGCTAAAAATAACACCTAGGCCTCTGGCTTAGATATTGTCATTATTGTTTTTATTTTATTGCTTTCTACTTCTTGCACACCAAGGGCAGCCCCATGTTAGCCACTTCAATTAAATAAGCAAGCTAAAACCTGTAATAAAAAGAGCCTGACGCATCAGGCTCTTTCAAGGTGTTGTCCGAAGACGGCCACCGCAATTCATAACTATAATGTACCACACAGGGTGAAATCCTGCAAGAAATTTTAAGAGTTATATGTTTTTCCTTTCAGCAGTTCTGCCGCAAGTGCCTCATTGATATCATCGGACAGATTGTTTTCCTCCGGTTTGCCGAAATATGTTTCCATTGCATAGCTTAAGGTATCAAACGCACCGGAAATGACCTACTGGAATGGTACAGACATCGAATATTCTGGATCCAGGAACGCAACGTCTGCCTGTGCAAAAATGATCTTACAGCAGTTGGAAACCAAACCGCCCTGTTTTATTCGTGGATCTTTCTGATATTGCACATTTTAACAAATTCCGGATCAAAATGCTTGACCGCAGTTCCCTGATAGCCAAGATCCAGTGAACTGATTTTCTGCATCTCCTCTTCAGTCAGTGTAAAATCCCATATCTGGAAATTCTCTTCGATTCTCGCTTTGTGAACCGATTTCGGAATGACCACAACGCCGCGCTGCACATTCCAGCGCAGAACAACCTGTCCTACGGTCTTTCCGTGTGCGGCAGCGATTTCTTTTACCATCTCAAACGGATTGTGGCGTCCTCCGCCGAGCGGTGCCCATGCCTCCGGCACGATCTGGTACTCTTCCATGACTTTTAATGCAGACTCCTGTGCGAAGTACGGATGCATTTCAATCTGGTTTACCATCGGACGGATCGCTACCGTTTCCAGTTTACGGTATCCTGCCATGAAATCACCTGCAGGCTGATGGATAAACATCAGATCGATGTAGTCGGTTCCAAGCAGTTCCAGACTCTTTTCTACGGTTCCTTCTGTCAGATACTGGCTTGCCCAGATTTTGGTGGAGATGAAAATGTCCTCTCTTGCCACACCGGATCTTTTGATTCCGCGTCCGACCGCGCGCTCATTCATGTAAGCCTGTGCAGTGTCGATCATGCGGTATCCGCAGGCTAATGCGTCCACAACCGCCTGCTCTGCCTGATCTGGTGTCATCATAAAGGTTCCGATTCCCACTGCCGGAATCTGCACCTGATTGCTTAATGTAAAGTTCATCATCATAACCTCCCTGTTTTATTTTGATGTGTGATATTTTGTTATTTCCCTGTCTTTGTAGCTTTAGCTTATCACCCGGGAGTTGCTACCGGTCAAGGACTTTTTTAAAAAAATTTCTAAAATCTAATCGTTCATTCCTATTTCGTATCGACTGAAATATTTACAAAAACGTCATATCATGAATTCCGTTGTCCATGATATGACGTTTTTCCTCTCAGCATTCGGTTTTCTATCTTTTTATCTTTTCAATCCTGCACTCATGTTCTTTCGTCTTTTTATTGTAGTTAATTCCCACCAGAAGAATATTTCCTGTATATTCCAGAATAGAATCCGGATATTTTTTATCCCAGATCTGCTCTATGGCAGTATCTGTGCTTTTGTTCCACTTAAGTTCTACCAGCAGCGCCGGATAACTTGTTCTGTATTCCGGTTTCGGAAGATAAACAAAATCTGCAAAACCGCGTCCGGTCGGTAGCTCTCTTACGGGTTGGAAATAATACTGCATAGAGCTTAAATATGCTATCGTAAGCACGCTGCTCAGGGAATTTTCATCATTATATTGGATCACCGAACTGTACTCCTGATGAATTCGCTCTATCCCATCTGCTACCGCTTTTTCATCCATATCCAGGGTTGCATCCAGCAAATCTGCGGATTCCTTCTGAAAAGTAATCATTTCATTCCATTTATTGCGTTTCACCGCATTGTTTAATTCATGTCTGATTTCCTCATTTGGAATAAAAACCTGCTCCCTGTCCTGATCGTAAGCCAGATATCCCAAGTGGATCAGATACGTCAGTACATCATCCCGGTTGGCGAAGCTTACGGTATCATTCTGGAAAGATGTCACATCCACATCCACGGCGGCCCCCGACATCATTTCTATAATTGCCGCCCGCAGTCCGTCGAAATTCATGTTAATCAGTGGCACGATTGCTTCATAGCTGCCGGTATTGGACCAGTAGCTTTTATATTTTCCATTCAGCATCAGGCTGACAACGGCTTTTGGATTATATACCTGATACCCTTCCAGAGAATATCCATCATACCATAATTTCACCTGCTCATAGATCTGTCCGTACCTGTCGCATAAATCATGCACTTCCTCTTCTGTAAAGCCAACATACGGTGCCATTCTTCCTGCATCCAGCATGGTAAATTCTTCAAAATTGTTGAGAGCGGACTGTGTCTTTAATTTCTTGATCGGCAGAATTCCTGTCAGATACGCCAATGCAATATATTTTGACGGTTCTGACCCTTTAAACATGCCACGCAGAAAATCAATATACTTTTCCTGTACTTTATGATTCTGTGCCTCATCACGGATCAGTACATCCCATTCATCGATGATGACAACAAATTTGTTTCCGCTGGCAGCCTTGATATAAGACATCGCACCATAAGCAGTTTTTACCGTATCCGGAATCAACTCTCCGTATTTTTCCTTCAGTTCCTGCAGTATTCCATGATTGATATATTCCACAACCTGATCCGCATTCCCGGCGTCCATCATGCACCATTGTACATCAAAATGAATGACATCGTACTGATTCAGATGTTTTTCAAAAGACGAAGCCTTGCAAATCGCATAATCTGCAAACAGTGCTCTGGAATCACAGCCCTTGCTGTAGTATGCTGACAGCATCTCCGCTGTAATCGACTTTCCAAAACGTCTGGGACGGCTGCTGCAGATAAATTTTGATGTCGTACTGATTACTTTATTGGTGTATTCCAGAAGCGGTGTTTTATCTACATAAATTTCCGAATGAATGACTTCCGAAAATGCTTCATTTCCCGGATTTAAAAATCTTCCCATGGCGTCCTCCTGTTCACATTTTTTCTGACTGATACATTCATTATACACGGAAAAAACGCGGATTGGTAGACTTTATCTTTTAAAAAATGCTGCACCACGGATTCTTTTTCCATGGTACAGCATTTCCAAAATTTCTATTCTTGATTAAATATCCAGCGCCGCATGATACCCCTGATATACGGCATTGGTGATGGTAGATACACGTCTTGCGTCTCCGATCACGCGTACAAACGGCGCGGTATTACGGAGCTGCTCTACAACGTCGGTTCTTGCTCTCTGGCCGAGGGCGCAGATGACGGTGGTTCCTTCTACGAGGTGGCGCTCCCCATTCGCATCGGTGCACCATACGCCTTCCGGGGTGATCTCCTCGGCGCGGTAACCGGTGTGGACGGCTTTGACCTGTTTTTCGATTTCTTTTAAGAGCAGCGGGCGGTGGCGGACGTTTGCATCCGGGGCGAGGGCGTCGCGCATTTCGACGAGCTGAACTTCTTTTCCTTCCATGCCAAGAGAGATCGCACACTCGCATCCGGCGAGGCCGCCGCCCATGACAACGACTTTGTCGGAAATCTTGTCGAGATTGCGGTACAGCTCATTGACAACGACAACCTGCTCTCCATCCATGCCTTTGATCGGCGGAACAAGCGGACGGGAGCCTGCGGCGATGATGAGGGCATCCGGTGCTTCTTTCTCGACGTACTCCGGTGTTACCTCGGTGTTGAAGCGGATTTCCACACCTGCATTTCTTGCGAAACGCTCGTAGGTCTCGGTCAGCGCGAACATTTCCCGTTTAAACGGCAGGGCAATTTCGCTCTTTAAGATACCGCCGAGCGCTACTTCTTTCTCGCAGAGCACCACGCTGTGGCCTCTTCTTGCTGCAGTCCATGCCGCATACAGTCCTCCAGGGCCTCCTCCTGCGATGAGGACTTTTTTCTTCACCAGAGCCGGCTGTACTTCATCGCCCTCCATCTCTCTTCCGATCAGCGGATTGACGGTGCATCGTCTCGTGCCGGTTGCCGCACGCTCTGCCATACAGGTGAAGCACCGCAGGCAGTGCACGATATCTTCGGAACGGTTTTCCATGACTTTGCGCGGCAGGAATGGATCTGCGAGAAGGGCTCTTGCCATGTAAACAACATCGGCTTTTCCGGATGCGATGATCTCTTCCATCTGCGCCGGATCATTCAGACCGCCGATCGTTGCGACCGGAATGGAAACGTGTTTTTTGATCTCGGCTGCGAGGTAAACGTTGCATCCGTGGTCTTTGAACATCGACGGATGCGTATCGCCGAAGCCTCTCTGATACGTTCCGGCGGAAACGTGAAGCAGATCGATGCGGGACTCCAATGTCTGTGCGATGCGGACACCTTCTTCCAGATCATAGCCGCCCTCGAACAGCTCGGAACCGCTGAAACGGAACTCGATCGGGAACATCGGGCCGACAGCGGCGCGGACGGCATCGAGTACCTGACAGGCAAAGCGGCAGCGGTTTTCCAGGCTTCCGCCGTACTCATCGGTTCTGTGGTTGAAATACGGGGAGAGGAACTGGTTGATCAGCCAGCCGTGGCCGCCGTGGATCATGATCATCTCGAAACCGGCGCGTTTGGCAAGGCCTGCTACCGTTCCGTATGCCTGTACGATCTCATCAATCTGCTCTTTCGACAGTGCGCGGACCGGTACGCCGTCCGGGCGTGTCGTGTCGGACGGGCCCCACTGGCACATTTCGTGCTGTCTCGTTTTATCGGTCATGTAAGTTCCGGCATACATACCGGAATGGGACAGCTCCAGGCTCGGCACAGCGCCGTGGCGGGAAATTGCATCGGCAGCGTACGTTGCAGATGCCAGGGAATTTAAGACTGCGGTATCCAGATGATACGCATGGGAACCATCGGTTACCGGGTGTACCATGCACTCGCTGACGGTGACAGCTGCTGCTCCGCCCTTTGCGCGAAGCTCATAGAATGCTGCGGACTTCGGTCCGATACATCCGTCGTTCGTGATATCAGTTCCGCCCATCGGTGCGGAAAACATGCGGTGCGGGAAGGTCTTTCCTGCAATGGTAATCGGGCTGCAAAGGTGTGGGTAATCGTATTTCATTTTTGCTTCCTCCTCTTTTTTAAATCTGTAAAATACCCCATTTTTTTTTATTCAAACAGCATCCCCGGAAGGAAATGCAGTTTTTTGCCAATCGTTCTGGCAATGAATCCGACCAGAAGGGCTGCTACGATGGTTCCCTCGCGGACACCGTTCAGCTCACGCGCCAGGAAGAACGAAGCGGCAGCGGCAATGACGGCCATCGAAACATCGAATGCGATTTTCGTCACACCGAACTCCGTTTCCCATCTGGCAACAACCGCGCGGACAAAGGATTCGCCCGGCAGCATGACAACATCAGCGAGCACTTCCATGTAAACACCGACGCCGAGGATCAGACATCCGATCAGAAGATAAGCAACTTTTGCCGCATACATCTGCGGATTCAGTGCGTTTAACAGAATCATACTGAAATCAATGAAAAATCCAAAGGCAATGGATACCGGGATCTGAAGAAGGGATTCCGGTTTGAAATTCTTTCCGAGAATCACAATCTGGAGAACGATCAGCAGGATGCTGAAGATGATCGTAAAGTTTCCGAGAGATAATGCAAAGTTAAGACTTAATACGTAAGGGATCGAAGAGATCGGAGACGTTCCGAGATTTGCTTTGGTGATGAGTGCAACCCCGAGGGAGTTTACAAACAGTCCCGCAAGAAAAATCAGGTAACGTTTCAGAAGGTCTTTTTTGTTGTTTGTCATAGGTGCAGTTCAAATCCTTTCCTCATAATTGTAATTCTTTGTTATCTTATCACCAACCGCAAAACATGTCAACTTTTACATGTTTTATTTTACTTATTTTTTCTGTGGATTTTCCGGTGAAGCTGTGCTATACTCAAAAACACAAAAGCAAAACGGTTTTGAAAAATTATTTGGATAAAGGAGTTTCATGCGAATGGGAACTTTGAAATATGCGATTCTCGGACTTTTGAACCGAAATGAAATGACAGGCTATGAACTGTCGAAAGAATTTGAGACAACCTTATTTGAATTCTGGAATGCAAAGCACAGCCAGATTTATCCGGAACTGAAATCACTGAACGCCGAGGGGCTGATCCAGTATCGGGTGGAAATCACGGGAAATGTGCTGGAGAAGAAGGTCTATACGATCACCGATGAAGGACGGCGCGATTTTTCGGAATGGGAAGAAACGCTCTGCCCGATCCAGACGGCATCCAAGGATGAATCCCGCCTGCGGCTCTTCTTCCTCGACGGCGCTTCGCCGGATTTTCAGCAGCGTTTTCTTGCCGACCAGCTTTCCCAGCATCAGAAGCATCTGGAACATCTGCTGGAAAACCAGAAAAAGTTTGATGAAATCCCTCCCACAGATGACCGCGCGTTTTCGGATTATCTCGTCCTGCGCGGCGCGGTGTACCGGGAAGAAGCTGCACTGCAGTGGATTCAGGAATGCATCAAACTTGGTGAGCAGCGGTCTGCGGAATTAAAAAAATAATTAAAAAATGCAGAGAACCTGTTTTTTCGGTTCTCTGCATTTTTTATAAACGTATTTATACTTATTTCTCCATTGCCTTTTTGATCGCTCCAAGCAGCTCCTCATACGTCTCATACGCCGGGATCTGCGGATAGTCGGCTTTGATCTTATCGGTCGAGCGGAACAGGAATCCTGCCTTGCTTGCCTGAATCATGCCGAGGTCATTATAGGAATCGCCGCTTGCGATCGTTTCGAATCCGATAGACTGCAGTGCTTTGACCGTGGTGAGCTTCGACTGCTCGACTCTCATCTTAAAGCCGGTGATCTCTCCGTCGTCTGCGACTTCCAGGGAGTTGCAGAACAGGGTCGGATAGCCGAGTTTTTTCATCAGCGGTGCGGCAAACTCCGTGAAGGTGTCGCTGATCAGGATCACCTGGGAGAAGGTGCGCAGCTCGTCGAGGAACTCTCTTGCGCCCGGCAGTGGATCAATCTTCTCAATCGTAGCCTGAATCTCTTTCAGTCCAAGGCCATGCTCTTTTAAGATTCCAAGTCTCCATCTCATCAGTTTATCGTAATCCGGCTCGTCGCGTGTCGTTTTTTTAAGTTCCGGGATTCCGCTTGCCTCCGCAAACGCGATCCAGATTTCCGGTACCAGTACTCCTTCTACATCCAGACATGTAATATACATTGTTATGATCCCCTTTCCTGCGCTGCCCGCCTTGTTTGCCGACGGGGTTTTGTTTTTTTTCACAGCATCACTTTACCACACTATATCATAGAATCCATATCACTGCAAATTAAAATCACGTTTTATTTTTTTATACGTATATATCTCTCTAAAATTACATTCTTTTTACAAAATCGTTGTTTTTTACAAATTCATATATTTATTTATATGTTTTTTGACTATTGATTTATTTTTCATATATTTATATAATAATTACAAGCATTTTTATTAATTTTCTATTTTATCATCCATATTAACGAACGAATTTACTTTTCAGATAGTGCACTAATCTAAGGATAAATAAAAAACTAAAACCATCCAACAATACTTATGAAAGGAGACCACTCATCATGAAAAAATTAAAAACATGTCTTGCATTTTTTATTTGTTGTATTCTGTCCTTAAATATGGTAATTTGCAATGTAAAGGCAGATAATAATGTTGTTCTATCTAACAAAGCATATCTATTAAAAACCGGAATGCCACAAAAGGAAATAGAAAAGCTGGATGATGACGTCATGCAGTTCATTGTGGATGACTTAAAAAGTGGAGGTAAACATTTTGAATATATTAATTCAAATATCGAAAATCAAATATCGATACTCAGTAGCGAAACTTTAACCGGTATTTCCTTTACTGCATCAGCTTTTAAAAATGCATCAACCATTTATATCTATCCAACATACGAGTTTACTTCTAATAAACAACCTCGCGGAAAAGACAGTTTTTCTTTTCAATTAGGCGCTGCTATGAGACCGTATGAATATGGTGGAAAATTATGGTACAAAGATAATACTATGAACGATTGGAAAGTCGGTGGAACTCTTACTGCAAATAATCAGCAATTATCTGGTGCTGTTTGTGGGAGTTCTGGTGCTGAATTTTCAGGGAGTCAACTAGGAACACCCGACTATGCCATGAAGCTTAAAGGTGTTACATACTGTCACGCTACTGCAGGTAATAGCAGTGATAAAAGAATTGTAATGGGATACTTATATAATCCCCAGAAAACCGGCTACAGTATCTCTTTTTCCTACAACGGTGGTGGAATTAGCTACTCTCCATCAGGAACAGCCTATACTGCATATAAAACAATGAACCTAAGTTATTAAACTTTCATTCACCACATACAAGTACATTTAATTTCTAATTACTCTTTCAAAGTAACAATTTGCCTATCCAGAAGCACAAATTTCTCTGATAGGCAAATTGTGTTTAAGGTATTTTCAAGTAATTTAAGTAAAATCATGAGCAAGTCGCCATTACTCGTAGAAAAACGGGCAGATTATGAATGTTTTAGGAATTGCAGGAACAAAAAGTACAGAACAACCATTCAAAAAAACTTTTAAATCCGGCATCAACTGAATAAAGCCATAAATAAGAGGTAACTCATTATGAAAAAAATCAAATTTTTATTTTTCACCCTGTTATTCTGTTTTTCTGTTCCAGTCAAAGCAGACACTGCATTCGAAAATGACGATACGGTATTGTGCTCTTTTTTAAAAGAAAACGTACCAGAAAATGCTTCGCCAATAGAATCCAGTTTAGAAAACGAGTATCGAAAAACTTCTTCCAAACCTATCGATTTCTATTTTTTTAAACGATCTGAAAAGACAAAAAGTTTCCAAGATCTGTAT
>ERZ773110.3014-NODE-3014-length-10218-cov-3.384729_pt1 | contig 10218 bp, 8 predicted proteins | sample MGYA00580568_ERZ773110 | MGnify/ENA primary metagenome ERZ773110 (study PRJEB29015, sample SAMEA2737870) | human gut metagenome | biome: human gut; feature: human-associated habitat; material: faeces | place: China | collected 2012 ... | reverse complement strand
AGGATGCGCACTCGCGCGAAGCAGAAACATGTCGCAAGCGACCGCGCGAGACGCCAGAATGTGCCAAGGCACATTCTTTACATCTTTTTTGAGAGAGAAAGAAATACAGAAAAATACAGGTTTTTTTCATGAAGCGGAAAACGGAAACTCTGTTTTTTGGACAGACTGAAAATTTGCATGAGCAGGGTAAAATAAAGGGTCGTGAGCGTGAAGGCAGGCGGAGAAATTTTGCTTGCAAACTGTCCAAAAGACGAGTATTATAGCATGATAGAGTTGAAAATAGTGATTATTTAGCAGCTTCATGCATTTATTGTGGCGTAATGGTAAGAAGATTGAACCGTTACCAAGATGCTGAATAGAAAGCCAGATGTGGCTGTTGGAAAGAGCAGCTGCAGTCAGACAACAAATGGAGGATCATCCGGCAGGGAAGTGCCGGATGGCAGATGGAGGGAGACAAAGATTATGGCGAAAATTGGTTTTATCGGAATGGGAAATATCGGCTATGCGATCATGCGAAGCCTGCTGAACAAATATAAAACGGAAGACATCACTTTTACGGATCTGAACCGCCGGAGAGTGGCACAGATAGAGAAAGAGACAGGTGTCAAGGCGGTTGACACAAACCAGGATTGTGCGGAAAATGCAAAATATATCGTATTAGCTATAAAACCGCAGTTTTATGACAATGTACTGGCAGATATCAAGGACCATGTAACGAAAGAAAATATTATTATTTCGATTGCACCGGGTATCACGATTGACAGTGTCAACGAGAAGCTGGGCGGTGACCGCCGTATCGTGCGTGCGATGCCGAACACGCCGGCGCTGATCGGCGAGGGTATGACAGGTGTCTGCTACGACAAGAAGCTGTTTGAAGAGACAGAAAAGCAGATGATCAGCAATTTCTTTGAATCTTTTGGTATGATGGAGATCGTTCCGGAATATATGATGAATGCGGTTGTATGTATCAGTTCCAGTGCACCGGCATACATCTATATGTTCATTGAGGCGCTGGCAGATGCGGGCGTTAAGTACGGCATGCCGCGAGATGTGGCTTACCGGATGGCGGCGCAGGGCGTTGTCGGCAGTGCGAAGATGGTACTCGAGACCGGCAAGCATCCGGGCGCACTCAAAGATGATGTCTGCTCGCCGGGCGGCACGACGATCTATGCGGTCAGCGTCCTGGAGGAGTATGGTTTGCGGAATGCGGTTATCAAGGCATGTGACGCATGCTATGAGAAGTGCATCGACCTGAAATAGTGAAAAAATGTTGAAAAAGAACCCAGAAGGAACCTGGATATAAGGGTGAGGAAATATGGAACAGAAAGTAGAAAATCAGGCATCGCTGGAGTCCGTGCCGGTCAAACGCCTGAAACGAGAGTTAAAATATCAGGGAACCATCTTGAAAATGTACGAAGATACCGTCGAGGTAAACGGACATCAGGCAAAATGGGATTTTATCCATCATGACGGCGCGGCAGCGGTGCTTCCGGTTACGGAGGATGGAAAGATTCTCATGGTGCGTCAGTATCGCAATGCGCTGGACCGCTATACACTGGAGATTCCGGCTGGTAAGCTGGATTCGCCGGATGAGGCGAAGATTGACTGCGCGTACCGCGAGCTGGAGGAGGAGACGGGCTACCGTTGTGACCATCTGGAATATCTGATGAGCGTCAACACAACGATCGCGTTCTGTGATGAGGCGCTGGATATTTTTCTGGCACGCGATCTCAAGAAAACCCATCAGCATCTTGACCCGGACGAGGAGATTGAGGTAGAGGCGTGGGAACTTTCCGACCTTTTGAAACGGATCTACGCAGGAGAACTGACGGATGGAAAGACTGTGTCCGCGATTCTGGCGTATGCCTGCAAAGCAGGACAGAAGTAAAAATAAGGATCAGCGAAGCACTGTAAGCATCTGTGATGAAATAAATATATGGATTAAACGCTGAAAGACGCATGAAGCTAACAGCATATAGAGGCAGATATAAAGGCATATTATAAAAAACACTGAATACAGATAAGGTAACAAAGGAATAGGCAGGGATTGCATGTGAAAAGGAGATTCCGGCTTCCGGCTTTAAGTACCTGGGATGTATCAGTGTTTTTTTGGATCCTTGGGATTGTATTGGGGACGATAGCAGCCGTTTGTTTTCAAATTTCGTCCGGGAGAGGACATGCCGGGCTGGAAAGTGTTCTGGCAGCGAGGCTTGGACAAGAAATTGGAGATCCATCGGGTGCCGGGTGGCATCTAAACGCCGGAATGAAGGCAGCCAGCCGGGGAACTTTGTTTTTTCAGGTCTGGCTGCAGCGGTCAGGGATGGCGCTGATGCTGTGGCTGGCAGGTATGACGCCGGTCGCATGCCTGGCTGCGTGGGGTGCTTGTCTCGTCTTAGGTCTGGAGCAGGCATGGCTGCTGGCAGGATTTACTGGCTGGGGCGGTTTTTGGGGACTGCCTGTATTTGTGGCGACGTTATTTCCACAGGTGGTGTTTTATATTCCTGTGTTCTGGCTGCTTCTTTCTTGGGCGCTTGCAAAGGAGAGGCGGATACGGACGGCTGGATTTTTAATCCTTTTATTGGTGCTGGGGATGGGAACTGCGCTGGAAGTGTGGCTGAATCCTGGTTTTGTATCATTACTGGTCTCACACTGCCCATTTTAATGGGGCTGTCCGAATAAAAATATAATTCAAAATTTACAACATATGGGGGTAAAAAAAGTGGACGCACCATATGTTGTATTTTTATGTAAATCAGTCGAAAAATGTAGGAAAAGTGGGGAAAATTATGTTTGATTTTATGGGAAAATGTAGATATAATGATACCTGCGGACGATAAAAGCCCTGTTTGTGGAGAAGAAGGTAAGTTGCAGATAGGGTGAGAAAACCTCAGGAGAATGGATGGTTTGGATGGAGAAATCGATAGGATTGTCGCGGAACGATATTTGCCCTGTAGGCTGGGGCTTTGGCAGAAAATGCCGTGAATAAAAGAATGGCGGAAATGGTTACGAGAATAGATTGGGGAAGTATGAGAGGGGAAGTAGACAGATTTGAACAGTACCTGCGGGAGGTAAAACAGGCATCGGAAAATACCGTACAGTCATATCGGAGAGATCTGATGCAGATGATTACTTATCTGGAGGAGAAAGAGATCCGGGAGGCGGCGAAGGTGACAAAGACCAGCCTGCATGGATATATTCTTCATATGGAAGAGCAGGGAAAGGCGGCTACCACCATTTCGCGGATGATGGCGGCGATGAAAGCGTTTTTTAATTATGAATGTATGCAGGCATGCATCCGGCGGAACCCGGCGGAAAGTCTGCATGCGCCGAAAGTGGAGAAAAAGGCGCCGGTGGTCCTGAGTGTCGATCAGGTATCAGCGCTTCTGGCACAGCCATCCGGGCAGACACCGAAGGAGATTCGGGACAAGGCGATGCTGGCTCTTTTATATGCGACCGGAATCCGGGTGTCAGAGCTTATAGGGATCCAGATGGAAGATATCAATATGAACATTGGATTTCTGGTCTGTCGCGACGGGGAGAGGGAGCGGACGATCCCATTTGGACGTTCGGCGAAAGCAGCGCTGGAGGAGTATTTGGAACATGCGAGAAACGAGCTGCTGCGTGGAAAGGGATCGGACTATTTCTTTGTCAACTGTACAGGCGGCGCGATGAGCCGGCAGGGATTCTGGAAGATTATCAAATATTACGGTGAGAAAGCCGGGATTGAGGAAGATATCACGCCGCACACGCTGCGCCATTCCTTTGCGGCGCACCTGATTGCGAGAGGTGCAGACATGCGGGCGGTTCAGACGATTCTTGGACATTCGGATATGGCGACGACGCAGATGTATGCGGCGTACCGGGAAGATTGAAAAATATCATATAAATTATAAAAATAAAGCACCTGTTTTGTGAAAGACTTGACAAAACAGGTGCTTTATTATGCGCTTTAGTGGTTTAAAGTGCAAACGTTTAACGCAGATGAGGAAATGTGAAGGAGAAAGACAATGGAGCAAGTACATTTAAAGTACGGAACGTCGGCGGTCGATTTTGAGGTTGACGGAGCGAAGAGTGTAAAATACCTGTATGAAAATAAGATGCGGGTCATTGAAGATATAAAAGCAGAATTTCTGCATTGTGTGACGGATGGTGTGATTGGCACGAAGCCGTTAAAGGAATTGATTGCACCGACCGATCCGGTTACGATCGTGATCAGTGATATGACGCGTTTCTGGATGCGTCAGGACGTGATCTGCGAGCTTCTGGTAAAATATCTGCACGATGAGATGGGCGTGGGATATGACCAGATTGCGGTTGTGGTTGCACTGGGAACACACCGCAAGAATACGGCGGAGGACCGCAGAAAACTTGCAAGCGAGTTTGTCTACGACCATGTAGCGAGCGTGACTGACCATGACTGTGATGCGTCGGATCTGGTATACATCGGTACGACGTCCTTCGGAACGCGTGTATCGGTCAATCCGCTGGCAGTCGGCAGAAAGGTCATCTGCATCGGCGGTACGGTGCACCATCTGATGGCAGGCTACGGCGGCGGAAGAAAGAGCATCGTTCCAGGTATTGCTTCCCGTGAGACGATCCGCATGAACCATGAGCGTGCGTTGGATCCGGAGAAACCGATGACGGATGTGCGTGTCGGCAGCGGTTTGGTGGAGAACAACCCGATCAATCTGGATATGCGCGAGGCAGGTGCCATGGTGCATGTTACGTTCGGTATCAATATCGTGGTAGATACGTCTTCCCGCCACAGCGGTTTATTCTGTGGTGAGTTTGACAAGGCATGGCAGGCAAGCTGCAGTTATGTACAGAAGGGATACGGACTGCCGATCGACTATCAGGCAGATGTCGTAATTGCAAGCTGCGGCGGTTTCCCGAAGGATCTGAATTTTTATCAGTCCACCAAGACGCTGTTTAACGCATCGAGAGCGGTCAAAGAGGGCGGTACACTCATTATGCTGGCGGAATGCCCGGAGGGAAGCGGTTCCAAGGATTTCTTCGACTGGATTAAGCCTTTCTCTAAGGGATGCCTGGATGAGGCACTGCGTGCGTCTTTCACCATCGGTGGCTATATTTTCTACGTAGCCTGCGAGTCCATCCGTCGTTCGAAGACGCTGCTTCTGTCTTCCATGGAGCCGGAGCTGGTTCGGGATATGGGCGTAAGATCGTTTAAAGATATGAAGGATCTGCTGGCAGAGGTAGACTTTAACGGAAAAGATGTATATGTAATTCCGTACGGCGGAAGCGTGCTCCCGCAGACAAAGGAAGCCTACGAGCGTATTTGCCGCGAGGCAGAGGAAAATGGAGGCGCGAAGTAATGAATATTCCGCTGCTAATTGTTATTTTATAGGTGCTTCTGCTGTTTGGCATCAGTATCTATGTGTCTTACAGCCAGAAAAAGGATTCAGAGAACTTCCTTTTATATAAAGGAAAAAATAATGCGTTTGTCGTGGCAGCTAGTATCGCGGGTCTGGCGATCGGCGGCGCTTCGACGATCGGTATCGCGGAGAACGCTTTTACCGTGGGGCTGTCGGCAGGCTGGTATGATACAGCATGGGCGATCGGCGCGGTTGTTTCTTCTATGCTGGCAGTCCGTTACCTGCGTAGAAGCCAGTACACGACCATCAGCGGTCTTGTAAGGGACCTCTATGGCACAAAGACGAAAATAGAAGAGCCAAAAATAGAAGAGTTTAAAGTAAAAAAGAACGTCAAACCCAAGCGAAAAACTTAGAATTTGACGTTCTTTTTGCATATTTATATTCGATTCGATGCTACTCAACCGTCCCGGCGTCTTTGATATAGGAAATGAAACTCTTCTTGATCGAGGTCACGATTTCTTTGCATTGTGTATATTCTTCGCTGTCGCTGGCATACTGCTCGTCGTAGTGCGGATCCAGAATGAAGATCTTGTTGCCGCAGAAGCCTAAGATGGTGCAGCCGTTTAAATCGCGGTAATGCGTGTCCTCAAATGCGAGAATGCGGAAGAGAAGTCCGCCTCCGTTGGCTTCATAGGCTGTTTTTTCATATACCTCGTAGGAATCCCCGCTCGGAACCATGATGAGTCTCGAAAATGCCTGGGATGGAAGTTTGAATGAAAAATCGTCGGTAATTACTTTGGAGCCGGTCAGCTCGATGGAGAGGTTGTCCGGGTCCTCCTGAGAAAAACTCACAACCTGTGCGGAATAATCAGCTGCATAAGACGGCGTCACGTAGAGAGCCGCAGCCAGAGCCGCGCAGAGGAATAATTTTGATTTCATCCTGAGATCTCCTTTTAGTCTGTCTTTTTGTTCCCCTATATAGAAGATAGGCTATGGAATCCATAGCCTATCTTAAACTCCATATAAATTTATTATAGCACAGACGTCTTTAAAAGTCAGCTGGAAATTTTATCCAAAATCATCCAATTCTCGAATCTTTTTTCCCTTCTGACAGGTTCTTCTGTGCGGTGGAAAGCATCAGTTTGATACGATTCAACTGATTGACTTCACTGGCACCCGGATCGTAGTCTACGGCGATGATATTCGCCTCTGGATGGCTGGCGCGCAGTTCCTTGATGACGCCTTTTCCGACGATGTGGTTCGGCAGGCAGCCGAACGGCTGGGTGCAGATGATGTTCGTCGTGCCGCTGTGAATCAGTTCCAGCATCTCGCCGGTCAGGAACCATCCCTCGCCGGTCTGATTGCCGAGGGAAACGTAATGCTTCGCCATCGACGCCAGATCCTGAATCCGTGCAGGCGGAAGGAAATGTGTGCTGCGTTCCAGTTCGCGGCGGCAGGTGCGGCGGAAATACTCCAGCAGGGAGATTCCCATGTTGCACAGGTGTGCGGTGGAACGTTTGCCGCCCAGATTGTCGGCTTTGAAGTTGCTGTTGTAGAAGCAGTAAAGCAGGAAATCAAGCAGATCCGGCATTACAGCCTCGGCACCCTCGGCTTCCAGAAGCTCTACCACGTGGTTGTTTGCTAACGGGGAGAATTTTACCAGGATCTCGCCGACAATGCCAACCCTCGGTTTTTGGACATTGCGTCTTGGAAGTTCGTCGAAGTCATGAACAATACCGCGGATGTTGCGGTTAAACTCTGCCATGGATAAAGAACGTTTCTGCAGTGATTTGATGCAGATTGCTTTCCATTTCTCATGCAGGGCGTTGGCGGAGCCGGCTTTTGCTTCGTATGGGCGGGTCGCATAGAGAACACGCATGAAGAGGTCGCCGTAGACAACCGCCTGCATTGCTTTGGTAAGAAGCGGCAGGGTGATTTTAAAGCCCGGATTCGTCTCCATGCCGTTGGCATTTAACGAGATAACCGGAATCTGCGGCATACCGGCGCGCTCTAAGGCACGGCGGATAAAGCCGATATAGTTGGAAGCACGGCAGCCGCCGCCGGTCTGGCTCATGATAACGGCTGTGTGCTCTAAGTCGTATTTGCCGGAGAGCAGCGCATCCATGATCTGACCAACCACGATCAGGGACGGGTAGCAGGCGTCGTTGTTGACGTACTTAAGTCCTGTGTCGACAGCGGTACGGTCGGAGTTCTGCAGTACCTCCAGGTTGTAACCACAGCTTCGGACTGCCGGTTCGATGAGGTCGAAATGGATCGGCGACATCTGCGGGCAGAGGATTGTGTAGTTTTTCTTCATTTCCTTCGTGAAATAAACACGGCTGTATGCGCTGGAAACGATCGGTTTATGGTAGTGGCGCATCTCGCGCACACGGATTGCGGCGATCAGGGAGCGCACACGGATACGTGCGGCGCCGAGGTTGTTGACCTCGTCGATCTTGAGCAGCGTATAAATTTTGCCGGAGCGGGTCAGAATATCATTGACCTGATCAGTAGTAACTGCGTCCAGACCGCATCCGAAGGAGTTGAGCTGGATCAGATCCAGGTTTGGCTGTGTCTTCACATAGGAAGCTGCCTCGGTCTTGGCCTCGGCCTTCATGTTCTCGATCAGGATGTTCTTGGCGTCTTCGGAACTCATGCCCGAGATCTGCTCCAGGCGTGCGTTCTGTTCGCGCTGCATCTGGTCGACCTCCTCCTTCTTGTGTTCGAGGATTTGCAGCTGGTTCTGCATCTGCTCTTTCAGACGGTCGTTCTCGCGGAGTTTGTTTTCCAGTTCGCGCTGCTGGTTTTGCAGGTTCTGCTCGATCTGCTTGGCGCGCTGCTCGCTCTGGGCGATTTTCTGGTTGCGCTCGTTGACCTGACGGTCGTATTCGCTCTTGAGCTGTATGAACTTTTCCTTTGCCTGAAGGATGCGCTCCTTCTTGATCATCTCTCCCTCGGCTTCAGCCTCCTTGACGGCGGCTTCGCGGCGCTTGCGGATCGACGTCTTGATCACGAGGTTCGTTACGACCGCGTAGATTGCGACGGCGACCACGGCAGAGATTGAGGCAGCCAAAATGATACTATACATGGGTCTTTGCTTGTTTGTTTTTAGTTATTAATTAGGGTTTTAATTGTAGCCATAAAAAAACCGCATAGGATTCCTTAATCTTGTTTGACGAATCTGCCGATCAGTCATGTGTGGGGGCTCCGACAATCGCAATCTTCCAACGGTACGCCGTAGCATACACCCCGAAGGGTCAAGGCCTGATTTTGAAGCGCCTTGAGTTGCCCCAATTTAGTAAATGTTCAGTTTCGCAAAGCTATAAGGAATCTATGCGGGTAGATTCTTGTATGTAAAAGAACGTTTTTCGAACGGTGCGTGTCGTTCCGGGCGGTTTCCGCCCTTTTCGCCCCCCCCCTCTCGGCCTTCCGTCTGCGGAGGCCTTCGGCCGGTTACTTTTTCGGGTCGTTCAGATACGCATCTATTTCCGTGCCGATTTTTTCGAGCTGTCGGAGGTCTTCGTCGTCCACCTCCCGGCTCTGCCGCATTCCGACGTTCGCGATGGCGAATTTCAGCGCGGTCATCGACAGGTAGTCCTGGTCGTTCCAGTTCTTGATATTCTGTTGTTTTATCAGCGCGAGGTAGCTGTTCACCTCCCGTTCGGCAAGCCGGTACATCTCCTCCTTCCCGCTCTCGATGTTGAACGGATAGCTTTTGCCTGCTATTTTGAGGGTTATTGCCTGTTTTGCCATTTTTTCGTTTCGTTTATTCCGTCGTCCTCTTCTCCGGCCTTCCGGCCGTTTTTCCCGGGGCCGTTTATTCGGCCTCCTGCGTCGTCGGGGCCGCCAGCGGCTGGCCCAGCAGCGCGATGCACTTGTCCACCTCCCGCATAAGACGGTTGACGCGCGCCCGCGCTTTTTCCCGGTTACGGCCTCCGCCCGCAAGCCCTTCGGTCAGCTGCATGCGCGCCAGTTCGGCATCCAGCTCCCGGACGCGCTCTTCGAGCGTGCGTTTCTCGGAGCGGAGCGTGTCGCGCTGTGCGGTCAGTTCCGCACAAAGGTCCGACAGCCTTTTGTGGTCGTCGATCAGCTGCCGCACGCGGGCTTCGATGTTCGTTATCACGCTCTTGTCGGCCATGACTTTCGGGTAAAGTTCCGGTTTACTTTTCAAAGGTACGAAAAAAACGCAAAAAAGCAAAAAATTATTTTGCGGCAATCTCCCCGTAGAGGTCGTAGTCGGCGGCCGAGGTGACCGTCACGTCGTAGAAGTGCCCGCGCAGCAGGCGGCGTTCCGAGGCGGGAATCAGGATCTCCTGGTCCACTTCGGGCGAATCGTACTGCGTGCGGCCGACATACCAGTCGCCCTGACGCGAATCTATGATCACCCGTTCGGTGCGCCCCACGCGGCGGCGGTTGTTTTCGAGCGAAATCTCGTTCTGTAAGGCCATTACGCGCTCCGCGCGTTGCTGTTTGATCGTTTCGGGAATGTCGTCGCGGAGGTTTTCGGCTGACCAGGTTCCCTCCTCCTCCGAGTAGGGGAAGACGCCCAGCCGTTCGAAACGCACCTCGCGCACGAACGCCAGCAGTTCTTCGAAATCGGCCTCCGTCTCGCCCGGATAACCCACCAGCAGCGTCGTGCGCAGGGCCAGGTCGGGGATCGCCCCGCGCAGGCGGCCGATCAGTTCCATGGCCTCGGCCTTGGTGTGGCGGCGGTGCATCGACGCGAGCTGTGCATCGGAAATGTGCTGGAACGGAATGTCGAGGTACTTGCAGATTTTCGGCTCCGAGGCCATCGCCTCGATCACCTCGTCGGGGAACCCGGCGGGGTAGGCGTAGTGGAGCCGGATCCATTCGATGCCGTCGATGCGGCACAGGCGGCGCAGCA
>ERZ773110.3008-NODE-3008-length-10224-cov-3.352739_pt1 | contig 10224 bp, 9 predicted proteins | sample MGYA00580568_ERZ773110 | MGnify/ENA primary metagenome ERZ773110 (study PRJEB29015, sample SAMEA2737870) | human gut metagenome | biome: human gut; feature: human-associated habitat; material: faeces | place: China | collected 2012 ... | reverse complement strand
AGGTACCATTTGCATCACGCATTACTTCGTATTCGATCTCTTTCCAGCCTGCGATGCAACGCTCTACTAAAACCTGTCCTACACGGGATAAACGGAGACCATTTTCCAGGATCTCAGCACACTGCTCCGGATTCTGTGCAATACCGCCGCCGGAACCGCCCAGTGTATAAGCAGGACGAAGAACTACCGGGTAACCGATCTGTGCTGCTACTTCCAGACCATGTTTTACATCTTCTACAATGTCAGAAGGTGCAACCGGCTCACCGATCTTTTCCATGGTCTCCTTGAACATTTCACGGTCTTCTGCTTTTTTAATGGTAAGAGCAGTGGTACCGATGAGGCGCACATTGTGCTTCTCTAAGAATCCTGCGTCTTCCAGTTCCATTGCAAGGTTTAATCCGGCCTGTCCGCCAAGGGTTGGCAGAATGCTGTCCGGCTTTTCTTTTAAGATCAGCTGTTCTACTACTTCTACGGTTAATGGCTCAATGTATACACGGTCTGCAATGTCCTTGTCGGTCATGATGGTAGCCGGGTTGGAGTTTAAAAGGACAACTTCGATCCCTTCTTCTTTTAAAGAACGGCAGGCCTGTGTACCTGCATAGTCAAATTCTGCTGCCTGTCCGATTACGATCGGGCCGGAGCCTAAAACCAGTACTTTTTTAATTTCAGGATTCTTTGGCATCAGTCATTTACCTCCATCATTTTAAGGAAACGGTCAAATAAGTATCCGGAGTCCTGTGGTCCAGGGCATGCTTCCGGGTGATACTGTACCGTGAAAATGTTCTTTCCTGTGTATTTTAAACCTTCGTTGGTTCCGTCATTTACATTGACAAATGCAGGAACTGCGATCTCAGGCTTTACAGTGTTGGTATCTACTGCGTAACCATGGTTCTGGGAAGAAATGTAAACTCTTCCGGTCTCCAGATCTTTTACAGGATGATTTCCGCCTCTGTGGCCGTATTTTAATTTGTAGGTATCCATACCGTTTGCCAGTGCCATTAACTGATGTCCCAGGCAGATTGCAAAGATCGGTACATTGGAGTCATACATTTTTTTGATCTCTTTGATGATCTCAACATTTTCCTTTGGATCACCAGGGCCATTGGAAAGCATGATGCCGTCCGGGTTTGCTGCCAGCACTTCTTCTGCAGGTGTATCTGCCGGATATACGGTAACTTCGCAGCCTCTTTCATTTAAGGAACGGGCAATGTTCTTCTTTGCGCCGAAATCCATTAAAGCTACTTTCTTTCCATTTCCTGGAAGAACGTATTTTTCTTTGGTTGTAGTAGCCATAACAACACCGGCTACTGTATAGGCTTTCATACGGCTGATAGGCTCAGACAGGTCTGAATACTCTTTTGTCGTGATCATACCGTTCATTGTACCTTTTTCTCTTAATAACTTTGTGAGGGCTCTTGTATCGATACCACAGATACCAGGAATATCATTTTCTTCTAAGAAATTCTGAATTGTGTCTTCGCAACGGAAGTTGCTTGGGATTCTTGATAATTCTCTTACAATATAACCGTCTGGCCAAGGCTTTAAAGATTCCATGTCCTGACGACAGATTCCATAATTACCGATCAGAGGATAGGTCATAACAACGGCCTGTCCTGCGTATGACGGATCAGTTAATACTTCCAGATAACCGGTCATAGATGTGTTAAAAACGATCTCGCTGATCACTTCACGCTGGGAACCAATACTGGTACCAGTGTACACAGTGCCGTCTTCCAATATAAGGTATGCTTTCATAGGGGGAATACCTGTCCTTTCTTATGTTGTGTGTTGGGAGAGAGCATCCGTTTTCCACGGCTGTGATACAGCGTGGAAAGCATTTTACGCAGCGCCATCTTCTTGAAAGTCTTCGTCTTTCAAGAAGCATCGGATGGTCCATCCGATGTACACATACGGAAACAAAAACGGACTTACAAGCAAGCTTGACATCCGTTTTCATTTCCGTATGTGTGCGCCGCTATGGATTTCTGCCCAAATTGATAGCATTATAATATACCTTGCATAAATTTTCAATGGATTTGAAGACTAAATTTTTTTGCCTTATACTAATCTTTTTTGGCATCAAACTTGCTAGGCAGATTTATCCTCTTCTTTTACATCTTCTGCTGCATCGGATCTATCTTCATTGGACTTATCTTCATCTTCAAGCTCATTTTCAGACTTATTCTCAGCCTCTTCTTTGTCTTCTGTCTCAGGATCTTCTGCCGGGATCACAGTCTCTGTTTCTTTTTTCTCCTGGCTGTCTTCCTGCTCATTTTCTTTCGCCTTTGCCAAAAGCTCTGCAGCAGCCTCTTCCTTTTCGTCTTCCTCATCAAATTCGCTGTTTACAGTCTCAAAGCCCTGGAACTTCTTGTTCAGCTTCTCAAGAGTATCCAGTCCCAGCTCTTCAAGTTCTGCCTCTGTTACATCCAGAGTGCCCCAGCTTGCGGAAGAATTATACTGAACTGCATAAATAGTTCCTGAAAGCTTCGGAGCTCCTTTGATAGTCAGAGTAAACTCTCCTGAAACAGTTCCTGATGAAGTACGTCCATAGGAAGAACTTAAAGCTGCATTTCCCTCTGTAGCGTCAACCGTAACTGTAAAATCACCATTTAATTCAGACTTGCCCTTTGTTCCTGCAAACTGAAGCTGTGCTTCTTTCTCTGCAAGGACTTCTACATCACCTTCCATTGTGCTGCCAGCTGCGCCTGTTCCATATACATAGAACTTGCCTGATGACAGAGTGATATAGCAGGTGTTATCTTCTCCCTTTGCCTGCGCTGTTCCAGATGCAGAACCGGCATAAATGTCTTTTGTAGAAGAGCAGGTTACATTTTCTCCTGCTGTGAAATTATAGCCGTTTGCATAAGTGGTTGCATTCCAGCTGATTTCAGCCAGTTTTCACCATCATCTGTAGTTGTTGCTGCCCAGAGATACTTGGAACCGCCCTTTTCATTATCAAATAAAACAGACACGGGTCCTTCGTATTTGGTCCAGGTATCCTTATCCGGTTTTACAGTAGAAGAAGTATCTGTTATGTAATAATAGATCTCTGTGCCTTCTACCAGGCAGCTGATGGTTGCCACCGGCTTTTCCTCAAATTCATAGGTTCCGTATCTTGTACTGGAAGTTCCCTTTACCGGGTCTACTGTAAATACAGGAGTTGCGCTGATCGCCTTTTTAATCGCTGCTCCCACAGCAGAAAGTACTTCCTTCTGGCCTTCTTCCTCATACTGCGACAGTGTTTCAATATCTGCTGACTGCTCATAATATACATGTGCCAGCAATTCTGTAAGGAATTCACTGTATTTTTCCTGTGATGCCTCATCTAACTGAATTGATGAGATATAACCGGAATAATTTACATCAACAGATGCTGTAATTCCATCCACTTCTGCTGAATAACTTCCACGCTCTAATACAGCCGGTCCTTTCTTCATAAAGCAGCACCATACAGTCACTACCTTGCTGCGGTTTCCTTCTTCATCAAAGGCTGCAAAACGTACTTCTTTGAATTCCGGAGTATTGCTGTAAAATGATACAGAATTTGTTTCTGCCTTTGTGCTGGAAGCATCTGGATCTGTTCCATCTTCTGTGTAACGGACCGTTGTATTCTCCGCCTTATCAATATTCATATAGATCGTAGAGCTTGGGCTGCTGTAAAATCCATATTTGCTGGTGATCTTTGGAGCAAGAACTTCTCATCACTTGACTCTACCGGCTCACCCTGAAGTGCCTGGATCGCAGCATATTTCATTGCGTCTGTGGAAATAGTCGCACGGCTTACTGCGTCTGCTGCATATTCATCGCCTCCGCCTGGAGTGGTCTTTGCATCGATCAGACCAGACAGGTCTTTGCCGGCAAATTTCGTTGAAATGCCTGTAAAGCTGCTGCTTGGGAAAAGATAATCCCAGTATACTTCATCCTGAAGAGCTACCGGTACGGTTCCATTATCAACAATCTTGGCTATTTTTCCGTTTACAACGGTAATACGGATCTTGCCTTCATATGGTTTATTGGTCTGGGATGTGATCATTCCGCTTCTCCTGCAAATACAGGGCTTTCGGAGAATTTTTCCAAAAGCCCTGCATAAAATTTACTATTTTTTGATCGCAGTCTGATTATTCGCCATCTTTAGAAAGAGTTTCTGTTTCTTCTACAGTGGTACCTTCTGTAGACTCACCTACTTCCGGGACCTCCAGTGCATCTTCTTTATCATCAGAAGCTGCATCTTCTGTGGAATCCTCATTTTCTTCAGACTCATCGGACTTGTCTTCTGCTTCCTCAGTATCTTCCTTCTCTTCGGTATCCTGATCATCTGCTGCGTCAGCATCCTCATTTTCTTCATCAGAAGAAGGATCATCTGCCTTTTCTTCCTCTTTTACTTCATTTTCAGTATCTTCCGGATCAGAAACCTCTGAGTCAGAAACTTCTTCTGCCTTGTCAGCTGCAGAAACTTCTTCTGCTGCTTTCTTTTCTTCCGTGTCGAAGTTAAAGCTGATGACGATCTCTCTTCCGTCTGCAAGGATCACTGTAAATGTATCATCTACAACAGTTGCTTCGTTCTCCAGTTCGTTGCCTTCTTCATCTACAACAACTACTGTAAATTCATTCCAGTCTTCCTCGTACTTAGGATCCAGAGCTACATCCAGGATCTCAAGGCTTCCCAGTGCATCTAACTCATTTACATCTACTTCTACGGTCTTTACAACTTCTTCGTTCTTGTAGAATTTAACTTCCGCAGGAGCAGCAGAAACCATAATTGCTGCCAGCTCTGCAGACTGTGTATCAGGCTCAGCTCCTAATGCTGTTAATACTGCATTTTTAATTCCCTTTGCAGTGCAGGTTGCTCCAGATACATCATCGATCTCTGTTACATCTTTGCCCTTCAGATCAGAAACTGTCTTTCCTTTCAGCCAGGAAACCATAGCATCTAATGCCTGCCGCCAGAAATCATCGTTGTCACCGTAGTCTGTAGCGTTATCTGCAACAGATACGATCTTTCCGGAAACTGGATCATATACAACGCTGACTTTTGCAGTATAATTATCAAACTCTGTGCCCTTTGAGTTTACAACGCTGACTTCTGCTTCCCCTGTCTGTGTCTCATTTCCGATGAGTGCAAACTTGGTGGAGAAGCTGAAGTACTTGTTATTGCTGTCACTGACTGTAAGAGTATAGGTTCCTGCCTCTGTATCATCTGGCCAGGTAATGGTATCACCCTTTACTTCAAAACCAGACATTTCTTCTCCATCTGCATTTGTTACAACATACTCCGCAACATAGTCATCCGGGAGGTCAAGACCTGTGATCTGTGCAGAGTCTTCTACACTGGCATCAGCTATCTTAAAGTCTGCTCCTTCAAATTTCTCAGGAACATAAAGTCCATTCTCAAAGGTTACTTCAATGGTGCCATGGTCTGTATAAGCGGTAAAACCGGTAATGGTGTTGCCGATCATAGACTCATAGTGCTCATAGCTCAGTGTGCAACCCTTATTTCCAACCTTCATCAGTCCGCTGGACCAGCCCAGTTCAAACGGTCCCTTCTTCTTGAAGATATTTTCAACTACACGCATTCCGTAATCTACGGTTTCTCCAGCCTTATTGGTTGTATGAAGGATGGTTCCGTATACGGTAGTGTCGTTGCTGTTTAATACGCCCAGACCGCTCATGGTCAGCTCATAATCACCATGTTTTACATTGGTGTTAAGAGTTGTATCGATTTTATACTCCGTTGCTTCCTGATCTGTTACTACCTTGCTGAAGGAAAGCTCCCCATTTTCGGAAGTAAGAGTCTTGTAATACTCCGGCTTCTCAGAAAGGATATAGTAAACATGATCCTGGTTCTGATACAGATCATCGCTGCTTTCAACTGCTGTGAAGTCCTTCAGATCCTCTGCCTTTGCCTTTACAGGATAGGTTACACCATTGATCTGGGTCAGATCATAATGATAGGAACCGGCAGAATATAACTTGTCACTTGCCTTATGGGTGGTATTAGCAGTTGCAGAAGAAACAGCATCTACTTCTACCTCATTGTTTTCCAGTTCATTTGCATAGAACTCACCATATGGAATGTTCATCAGTACATACTGATAACGGATCGGTGCTGTTACAGTTCCGTCAACCTGTGGATAACCTGTTGCTGTAATGGAAATGTTGATAGCTTTTTCACTTTCAAAGATATATTTACCATTTGCTTTTGCAGACAGATCAATGGTACCGTCATCTTTGATGATCTTAACAGCTCCTCTTCCGGTTGCTGCGTAGGTAGTATCTCCTACCTTCACGGCTGTAATCGATTTTACATATGCTTTAACCTGATTTTCACTTGCATTTTCTGTTGCAGCCAGCTGATAGCTTCCATCTTCATTTGCCTGAACCTGAACTGGAACATTGCTTGTGCTTAAAACAAAAGAAACTTCTACAGATGCATATTTTCCAGACTGATCTTCAATCTTCAAAGTATACTTTCCTGCAACCGGGCTGCCGGTCCATGTCATCTTTCCATTTACTACTGTAAACATGACACTGTCATCATTGTCCTGTCCGGAAACAGTATATCTTGCGTCATAGTCCTCAGGAAGGGCATCCAGTCCATTTACAGCTACATCAATATCATCTGTTTTTGCGCCTTCTGCTACGGAGATTTCCTGTTCAAATTTTACAGGTACATACACAGCATCTGTAAATGTGATCTCCATTGTTCCTTCACTGGTATAATATGTAACACCTGTAATGTTCTGTCCCATCATAGACTCATAGTGATATGATGACAGTTCATTGCCATGAGTTGTCTCTGTAAAACCGCTTGCCCAGGCAATATTGGTCTTGCGCCAGATATTTTCCAGATGACGCATACCATAATCAGTACCTTCTTTTGTATGGATCACTACGCCATATACAGTTGTGCTGTCATTAGACAGAGACTCCGGAAGTCCGGTCATATACAGCTGATAATCGCCATAAGAGCTGCTGGCTGATACAGTTGCACTTACACCGCTTACATTTTTAGCCGTACCCTTTACTTCGCTGAATGTCAGTACATCACCGGAAACTGTCAGCTCTTTGTAATAGGAAGGAACCTCACTTAATTCATAGTAAGCAAAATCCTCGTTTTCAAATAAAGCATCTTTTCCTTTGTAAGTTGTAGTGTTTGTCTGTCCACGGTTTGTAACAGTAATATCTACAGAGTCTTCATCCGTTACTTTCTTAAAACTTGAAAGATCGGTTCCTTTCTTTACTCTTACAGGGAATGTAACACCACGGATCTCGCTTCCTTCTGGGTCTTCATGATAGGAACCACCAACCAGGCTTCCTGTTCTTGTTTTATTTAAAGTTGCAGAAGAAACGGCATCTACATCCTCATCATTTCCTTTTACTTCACTGTCATAAAAGTCTGCATAAGGAATGTTCATCAACAGATATTGATATTCTTCCAGCCTGTTACCAGACTTCCGTCTTCCATATTCAGATAATACCAGCCTGATGCTGTGTGGATCCAGCCCGTATATGGCTGACGGTCACGATTTAAAAACTTCCATCCGGAACTGGTCTGTTCCCAGCTTCCTTCTGTTAAAGCTGCAGCCTGTACAGTTTGGGAAACAGATGTCCGGGCAGCTGCCTGGGTGGGAAGAGTACCTGTCAGGAGCGTACAGGACAGGCAAAGGCATGCTGCAAGAGTTTTGAGATTTTTCTTTTTCATAGGTTCCTCCATTCCCCGGCATAAAAACATGCCTGTTTTAGTTAGCTATCACTAACTTTCTTACAAAAAAATAAACTTTTTATTAATACAAGTCAATCTTTCGTCCCCGTTTCAGCCCCTCTTTATTGTTATTTTTTTCTCATTAGAAAGTTGTTGAAAAAAAAAGTCAGATTTTCCCGTTTTTAAAGACTCCAAAAGTATCTGTCCCTGCAAAGTAATGAATTGACAACCATTTTGCTCAATGTTAAGATGTGACACAGAAAGATTAGCATTTTCTAACCTTTGTTAAATCTATGATTTAGATGTAATTAACATACTGATATGAGGTGCAACCTGTGAAAAAACGAAATCTGATTCTGCTTACAACTGTCTGCCTGGCTTTATCGGCCTGCCATCCTGCTTCTGCTCCCTCTTCCGGCTCCAAAACTTCTGTTTCTGAAGCTTCCGCTTCAAAACAGGAGGAAAGCAAAGATCTGGCAGCAGACGAAAGCCTTTCCCGCGAGCTTTATGCTATGGATACCGTTATGAACCTGACTGCCTATGGTCCCAACGCCTCTGCTGCCTTAGAGGCTTCTGTCTCTGAGATCAACCGCCTGGACAGTCTGTTATCCATTTCAAGTGAAAAGGGAGAGATCTACCGGATCAATGCAGATAAAGAAGGAACTGTTTCAGAAGATGTAAATGCTCTTCTTAGTCGTTCCCTGGAACTTTCCCAGATGACAGACGGATTGTTTGACTGTACCATTGAACCGGTTATGGAAGCCTGGGGCTTTACCACCCAGAATTTCCGTATCCCTTCTGAAGAAGAACTGGAGGAACTTTTATCCCACGTGGATTATAAACAGGTAAATCTGGAAAATTCTACGGTAACCATTCCCGAAGATGTCCGCCTGGATCTTGGAGGTATTGCCAAAGGTTTTACTTCTTCCCGTGTAATGGATATTTTCCGTGAAAATGGTGTTACCAGCGGCATTATCTCCCTTGGTGGAAACGTACAAGCTTTAGGACACAAACCGGACGGAAATATGTGGCGCGTAGGCATTCAGGATCCACATGATCTGAACTCTACCTTTGCTGTAGTGGAAGTAGCTGACCAGGCAGTGATCACCTCAGGCGGCTATCAGCGCTATTTTGAGGAAAATGGACAGACCTACCACCATATCATTGACCCACGGACCGGATATCCTGCTGAAAACGGACTGATCTCCGTTACCATTATCAGCGCTGACGGAACTCTGGCAGATGCCCTTTCCACCTCTCTTTTTATCATGGGGCCGGAAGAGGCTTCCAGTTTCTGGAAAAAACACAGAGACACCTTTGATGCGATCATGATGAAAGAGGATGGTACTGTTATGGTAACCGCCGGTCTTGCAGACCACTGCAGCGTTACTACTGGCGGAAATGTTGAGGTGATACAGGAATGAAAATGAACCCATCCCATAAAAAGACTCTTATTCTGGTCATTGTCCTTTTGCTTTGTGCCGCTTTTGCCAGTTTTTGGACAGCCCGGCAAAACCAAAAGAATGATGCTGCAGTTGCCGTTATCACTTACCAGGGAAAAGATATCCGCACCGTAGATTTAAGTACGGTAAAGGAAACGGAAACCTTTACCCTTGGAGAACCTGGAGAACAGAATACCATCCAGATCTCCCCAAAAGGGATCGGTGTGATTGAAGCAGACTGCAGAGACCAGATCTGCGTCAAACAGGGGATCCACTCCCATGGCCCGGAACCCATCGTATGCCTGCCTCATAAACTGAGCATCCGTTTTATCTCTTCTAATACAGATAATTCCCTGGATGCAGTGACCGGACGGTAAAAATATCATAAAGAAACCGGAAACTTGACAGAGCATCCTGAAATGGAATTTGTACAGCTGCAGATCAACTACGCTGACTGGGAAAATCCGGCTGTTCAGTCCAGAAGATGTTATGAAGTAGCAAGAAAACACGGAAAACCAGTGATCATCATGGAACCTGTAAAAGGCGGAATGTTGGCAAATCCTCCAGAGTCTGTTGCAGATATCTTAAAGACTGCTGAACCTGACTCTTCCGTAGCATCCTGGGCTGTACGTTTTGCTGCCAACCTGGAAGGTGTGATCACTGTCCTTTCCGGTATGAGCAATGTAGAACAGATGGCTGACAACCTTTCTTATATGAAGAGTTTCACCGGCTTAACTGACGCTCAGAAAGATACCCTTAAAAAGGCTCAGGAAGAATTAGCCCGCATCCCTCTGATCCCATGTACTACCTGTAACTACTGCGCAAAAGTCTGTCCAATGGATATCGGTATCTCCGGCTCCTTCACTGCTATGAACTACCTGACCCTGTACAAAGATAAGGGAATGGCAGCTCATCAGGAACAGTGGCTGGTAGGCGGTCATGGACGCAAAGCTGCTGACCAGTGTATTAAGTGTGGTAAATGTGAGTCTGTATGCCCGCAGCACATTGCCATCAGAAAGAACCTGGAAGTCGTTGCAGAAAATCTGTTAGCGAAATAAAGATCTGTTTCCAACGGAGCTG
>ERZ773110.3004-NODE-3004-length-10239-cov-16.493028_pt1 | contig 10239 bp, 8 predicted proteins | sample MGYA00580568_ERZ773110 | MGnify/ENA primary metagenome ERZ773110 (study PRJEB29015, sample SAMEA2737870) | human gut metagenome | biome: human gut; feature: human-associated habitat; material: faeces | place: China | collected 2012 ... | reverse complement strand
AGCTGCTCCTCGGCACTCATGCCGGAGAGCACCACATGCACGTTGGGGTGTCCGGCCACCCAGCGCAGCGCCCAGGAAGCATCGCTGGCGTCCGAGTGCAGGGCACGCAGCGGCGCGGCGGCGTCTGCGGCTGGTCGGGCACCGCCCAGCCATTCTCCACATGGTACTGTATATTTGTGCGCGGGCGGTGGGGCCCGCGGTCATTCGGGGTCGGCATGGCACAGCCCCCTTTCGTTAGGATTTGTTAGGATTTGTAAGAACGGCAAATCTTAGGCATTGTAAATCAGTATTGATTATAGCACAAACCTTTTATAAATAACAGTAGGTGCAGGCAAGTTTTTACCTCTTGCTAAATGTTATAAACCTATGTATAATAGTAAGATAATCAAAGCTAGCGTACCTATAGCCTTGCAGCGGGTCGATGCAGGCATCGGCCCCTACAACAATGTGACGCTTACTAATTTTGGGGTGTAATCATGGCAGACGAAAAATTTTCCAACTTCCTGACGGATATTATCGATGCCGACCTCGCCGAGGGCAAGGTCGATGTCGTGCATACCCGTTTCCCGCCGGAGCCGAACGGCTACCTGCATATCGGCTCCGCCAAGGCGATCTTCATCAACTACACGATTGCCAAACACTACGGCGGCCTGTTCAACCTGCGCTTTGACGACACGAACCCCGCCCGCGAGGGTGACGAGTACGTGCAGAGCATCCTGCAGGACCTGAAATGGCTGGGTGCCGAGCCGAACGGCGGCATTTTCTACGGCAGCGACTATTTTGAGCGCTGCTATGAGTACGCCGAGCAACTCATCAAGGAGGGCAAGGCCTACGTGGATGACCTGACCCGCGAGGAAATGCAGGAGTACCGCGGAAACGATGCCGGCAAGCCCAGCCGCCCGAGCCCCTACCGTGACCGCACGCCGGAGGAGAACCTCGACCTGTTCCGCCGTATGCGCGCGGGTGAGTTTGCCGACGGCGAAAAAACGCTGCGCGCCAAGATCGACCTGGCCAGCCCGAACATGAACATGCGCGACCCGACCATCTACCGCATCAAGCATGTCGAGCATCACCGCCAGGGCGACAAGTGGTGCATCTACCCGATGTACGACTTTGCGCACCCCATTCAGGACGCCATTGAGGGCATCACCTTCAGCCTGTGCAGCCTTGAGTTTGAGAACCACCGCCCGCTGTATGAGTGGGTCATCACGAACCTGTTCGGCAAAGAATTCCCGAAGCAGCGCGAGTTTGCCCGCCTGAACGTGACGAACACCGTCATGAGCAAGCGTTACCTGCGCGAGCTGGTCGAGAAGAACATCGTGGACGGCTGGGACGACCCCCGTATGCCGACCCTGTCCGGCCTGCGCCGCCGCGGCTACACGCCGACGAGCATCTTCACCTTCGTGAAAGAGGCCGGCATCTCCAAGGCTGACAACCTCGTGGATATGCGCCAGCTGGAGGCCGTGCTGCGCGCCGAGCTGGAGCTGAACGCTCAGCGCCGCGTGGCCGTGCTGGAGCCTGTCAAGCTGATCATCGACAACTATCCCGCCGACCAGTGCGAGTATTTTGACCTGCCCAACAACCCGAACCGCGACGCCAACGACACGACGACCCGCAAGGTCGCCTTCACGAAGGAGCTGTGGATCGAGAACAGCGACTTCTTTGAGGTGCCGCCGCCGAAATTCAAGCGCCTGACGCTTGGCAGCGAGGTCCGCCTGATGGGCGCGTATCTGGTGCGCTGCACCGGCGTGGACAAGGACGAGAACGGCAAGGTCGTGGCCATCCACGCCGAGGCCGACCTCGAGACCCGCAACGGCAACCCCGCCGATGGCCGCAAGGTGCGCGGCACGATCCACTGGGTCAGCTGCGCCCACTGCCTGGACGCCGAGGTCGAGCTGTATGATAAGCTGTTCACCGAGGCCAACATGAACAGCATCCCCGACGACGCGGATTTCAAGGATTACCTGAACCCCGACAGCGTCAAGGTGCTGCAGGGTGCAAAGCTCGAGGAGAGCCTGAAGGACGCCAAGCCCGGTGACCGCTTCCAGTTCGTGCGCAACGGGTATTTTACCCCGGACAGCAAGCATGAGGGCGTGTACAATCGAATCGTCACGCTGAAGGACAGCTTTAAGCTGTAATTTGCAAAAAATGACCCCCATCGGATGTTGCTCCGATGGGGGTTTTGCTGTAGGGGGCGGCGTCCCCGACGCCCCGCGGCAGGGTGAGGTCACCCCGCCCTACGTATTTTTTGTAGGGGGGATGTAGGGCGGCCTGCCCTCAGGCCGCCGCGGAGGGGTCAAGACCCCTCCCTGCAAAGCCATCCTTAAAGGGGCGGCAACGCAAGCCTGCGGGCCGGGCATGCCCGGCCCCTACAGGTGCGGCGGCAATTTACGCGGCATCACCCTGCCTGCTTCTTCTCCCACTTCTCCGCGCACCGCTGCATCCAGCCGCCCTTGACGTAGTACAGAATAAACAGCGCGGACGCAAGGGACCAGGTGATGGGATAGCTCATCTCCACCGTGGCGACCTCGTGGCGGATGGGCACGGCGATGAACAGCCAGAGCATCCGCAGACCGCAGACAAAGAACACGGTGATCAGCGTCGGCACGCGGACATCGCCGCAGCCGCGCAGCGCACCGGCCAGCACCTCAATACATACGTAGGTGATGTAGACCGGCGTCAGGACGTGCATCATGCCGACACCGACGGCGACCACCGCGTCGTCCTGGCTGAACAGGCGGAACAGCACCTCCGCCAGATTGTAAAATGTAAAGCTGATGACCAGCGTCGTACACGCGGCCATTGCCAGACAGACCCGCACGCCGCGGCGCACACGGTCATACTGCCGTGCGCCGAAGTTCTGCCCCGCAAAGGTCGTGATGGCGATGCCCAGCGAGTTGATCGTCATCCAGAACACAAAGTCGATCTTGCCGTAGACGCCCCACGCCGCAATCGTGCTGGTGCCGAAGCTGTTCATGCTGCTCTGGATGAACATATTGCTGATGTTGTACATGGCGCTTTGGGCGGCGGCGGGCACGCCGATGGTGCAGATGGCCGCGAAAACGTCGCCGTGCAGCCGCAGCTTTTCGGCGCGGATGTGCCACGGCATCCCCTGAGAGCCGACGATGCAGCGCAGCGTCAGCACCGCGCTGGCCACCTGACTGAGCACCGTCGCCAGCGCCGCGCCCATGACGCCCCAGCCGAACACCGCAATGAACACGACGTCCAGCACAATGTTGACAAGCGACGCCGCGATCAGAAAGTACAGCGGACGCTTGGAATCACCGATGGCACGCAGGATATTGGTGCCCATATTGTAGAGCATCTGCGGGATCATGCCCAGAAAGTAGATGCGCAGATACAGCGCTGCGTCGGGCAGGATCTCGTCCGGCGTGCCCAGCAGACGCATCATCGGCGCAGCGGTCACAAGGCCCAGCACGGTCAGCAGTGCGCCAACGGCAGCGCTCAGCACCAGCGCCGTGTGTACCTGCCTGTCCACGGCATCGGGGTCATGTGCGCCCCAGCTCTGGGCAATAACGACGCCCGCGCCGCTGCAAAGTCCGACGAACAGGCCCACCAGCAGGTTGACGAAGGGTCCTGTTGCGCCCACCGCGGCCAGCGCGTTTGTGCCCACAAAGTTACCGACGATCAGGGTGTCCGCCGTGTTGTACAGCTGCTGGAACAGCGTGCCGAACCAGATGGGCAGAAAGAACAGGAGCAGCTGTTTGGGGATGCTGCCCGTCAGAATATCCGTTTGTTTGACGCTTTTCATAGAATTCTCTCACTTTTCTGTTTCTCGCAACCACATTTTATGCTATAATGGCCCTAATGTAAAGAGGTGATTTTTGTGGGTCTTTATTGGGAGCCCTGTCCCGGCGGTGCGCGGCTGCTGCGGCTGCTGGGCGACACCCCCTGCCCCGCCGTGCCGGGCACAATTGAGGGGCTGCCCGTTGCGGAGCTGGGGCCGTACTGCTTTGCGGACAGGCCGGTCAGGCCCGGGGCCCGGCGCACCGGGGACGACACGCATGAGATCACCGGCAATTTTGTGGAGGAGGTCACCCTGCCCGACACCGTGCGGGTGCTGGACAGCGCGGCGTTTTACAACTGCCGCAGGCTGCGCCGGGTCACGCTGGGACCCGGGGTCGAGGGGTTCGGCAGCGATTTATTTACGAACTGCCGCCAATTGCAGACCTTCCGCCTGCGGGCTGCCGCCGATGCCCCGACGGGCTTAAAAAAGCTGCTGGGGGCCGTCAGCGCGGACATTACGGTGGAATTGGACGGTGCGCAGCTGTTTTACCCCGAGTATTCGGAGTTTCTGGACGAGAACACGCCCGCGCATATCTTCAACCACAGCATTGAGGGCGAGGGCTACCGGATGCGGCAGTGCTTCACGCCCGGCGGCGCGGTGGATTACGCCGCGTTTGATGCGTCGTTTGCGCAGGCCTGCGTCGGCGAGAGCGAGGACAAGCTCTGCCGGTTAGCACTCGGGCGGCTTGTACAGCCGTTTGGACTGGGTGACGACGCCCGCGCGGACTACGAGCTTTACCTGACCGCCCACCCGGAGGCAGCGTTCCGGCGTGCTATTGATGACCGGGATGAGGCCGCTCTGCGGCTGCTGGTGGGGCTGAGCCTGCCGACAGCAGATGCCGCGGTCTATTGCGCCCGCGTCGGGTGGAGCGCCGGGGCGGCGGTGCTGTTAGGCAGGGCCAAGCGAGCGAAAAAAACGTATGATTTTGACGATTTGTAGACCATAAGCGGGTGGCAGCGCAAGGCCCGTCAAAGCCCCTCAGGCCGGGCATGCGCGGCCAGCTCCCCGCATAGCGGGGAGCCTTTTGCGCGGGCAAAGCCCGCGAGGAAAGCCTCCCCATCAGGGGAGGTGGCCGCGAAGCAGGCCGGAGGGGTTCAGCCCGTTGCCGGGCAGCCACGTAAGCCCGCGGGCCGGGCATGCCCGGCCCCTGCATACAGTCACGGAAGAAGGTGTCCACTATAGCCAAACACATCCAAACCCAATCGGAATGGGAACAGACGATGGCCCGCCGGGTCATGGAGCAGCTGCGGGGGGAGCTGTACCTTGACCAGCGCTATTTAACGGCAGCGCTCGGTGCACTGCCCGCGGCCCCGCGGGAGAGCGGCGGCAGCTTTGCCACCGACGGCGGGGCACTCTACTACCCCACCGCATGGCTGCTGGACACCTACCGCAGGAACCGGCGGTACCTGCCCCGGGCCTACCTGCACAGCCTGTTCCACTGCATCTTCCGGCATCTCTGGCTGCGGGACAGGCGCGACCCCGACCTGTGGGGGCTGGCCTGTGACATCGCCGTGGAGGCCACGCTGGACACCCTGAACACTCCCGCCGCGAAGCGCCCCGTCGGCTGGGTGCGGCAGCAATGCTACACACAGCTGCGCGAAAAGTGCAAATTTTTAGCGGCAGGCCCCATCTACCGCGTCTTAGCACAGACCGACGCGGAGACCTTAAACAAATGGCAGCGGGAATTTTACACCGACAGCCACCGCCTCTGGCCCGCTGACCCGGACAGCCCCGCCGCCCAGATGCGCGGCAAACAGTGGGAGAACCTGGGCCGCCAGACGGAGCTGAGCATGGAAGAAAGCGGCCGGCGCGCCGGGCAGGACACCGCCGTGCAAGCCCTGCAGGCGCAGGTGCAGGCCGGGCGCAGCCGCCGCACCTACCGGGATTTCCTGCGCCGGTTCGCCGTCTGGCATGAGGAGCCGCACCTCGACCCCGAGGAATTCGACCTCGGCTTTTACAGCTACGGCCTGCGCACCTACGGCAACCTGCCGCTGATAGAGCCGCTGGAAAGCCGCGAGGTGAAGAAAATACGCGACTTCGTCATTGTGGTGGACACCAGCGAATCCACGGCGGGCGAGCTGGTCAAGGCATTCTTAAAAGAGACGTTCACCTTATTAAAAAGTCAGGACAGCTTTTTCCGGCAGTGCCGCATTTTGGTCATGCAGGCGGACAACGCTGTGCGGGATGAGGTCTGGCTGAACGATCTGGACGCACTGGACCGCTATACGGCGCAGTTCACGCTGGTGGGCGGCGGCGGAACGGACTTCCGCCCCGCGTTTGCCCGCATTGCGCAGCTGCGGCAGGACGGTGTGCTGCGGGACCTGCAGGGCGTGCTGTATTTTACCGACGGCAAGGGCATCTACCCCGCCAAACGCCCGCCGTTTGAGACGGCGTTCCTGTTTTTGGAGGACGGCACCCCGCCGCCCGACGTGCCGCCCTGGGCCATGCGCCTGGTCTTGCAGCCCGAAGAATTTGACCCGAAAGGACGATGAACCATGGATATTCAACGTGCCAAAGAGGAAATCAAGCGCGCCGTGCAGGCGTACCTTGCCACGGACGACATTGGCCGCCCGCTGATCCCCGCCGTGCGGCAGCGCCCCATTCTGCTGATGGGCCCGCCGGGCGTCGGCAAGACCCAGATCATGGAGCAGATCGCACAGGAGTGCGACATCGCGCTGGTGGCCTACACCATCACCCACCACACCCGCCAGAGCGCCGTCGGTCTGCCGTTCATCCGGGAGCGGAACTACGGCGGGCGCACCCGCAGCGTGACCGAGTACACGATGAGCGAGATCATCGCCAGCGTTTACGCCGCCATGGAGCGCACCGGCAAGAAAAACGGCATCCTGTTCATCGACGAGATCAACTGCGTCAGCGAGACGCTGGCCCCCACGATGCTGCAATTTTTGCAGTGCAAGACCTTCGGCAACCAGGCTGTGCCGGGCGGCTGGGTCATTGTGGCCGCGGGCAATCCGCCGGAGTACAACAAGAGCGTGCGGGAGTTTGACCTTGTCACGCTGGACCGCGTGCGGCGTATCGACATTGAGCCGAAGCTGAGCGTCTGGCAGGACTACGCCCGCGCCCACCGGCTGCACCCCGCCGTGACGGCCTACTTGGAGCTGCGCCCGCAGCATTTTTACAAAATCGAAAACGATGTGGACGGCGTGCAGTTCGTGACCGCCCGCGGGTGGGAGGATCTGTCCGCCTATTTACAGGCTGCGGACAGGCTGACGCTGCCCGTGGACGAGGGGGTCATCGGGCAGTACCTGCGCCACCCCGAGGTCGCGCGGGATTTTGCGGCCTACTGGGTGCTCTACCGCAAGTACCACGAGGATTACGGCGTCGAGGATATTTTGCAGGGCAAGCCCTATGACGCCGTCATTGCACGGGCGATGGACGCGAGCTTTGACGAGCGCATCAGTCTGGTCAGCCTGCTGCTGGCGGGCCTGAACACCCGGTTTGCTGCGTCCCGGCAGGCAGATGCGGTGGCCGATGCCTGCTATGCCTTCCTGCGGGAGACGAAAAAAGCCCTTGCCACCCTGCCGGACGATCTGCCGGACGGCTCGGCAGAGCTGTTCAGTCAGCAGGTCGCAGATTACGATGCCGAGACCCAGCGCCAGCGGGAGGCCGGTCTGCTGAGCCGCGACGGGCTGAACACCCGCCTGCAGGTGCAGGCCGAGCTGCGCCGGTGGGAGGGCGAGCTGCGCCGCGCCAACGCCGCCGGGACTCAGGAGGCCTTTGAGCTGCTGCGTGGGCAGTTCCAGACGCTGGCCGAGGACCGCGAAAAAGCTCAGCAGACCGCCAGCGCGGCGCTGGAAGCCGCCTTTGACTTTATGGAGCAGGCCTTTGCCGAGAGCCAGGAAATGGTGGTGTTCGTCACCGAGCTCACCGTGAACCCGGTGTCCCATGCTTTCCTCACCGAGAACGGCTGCGAGCGCTATTTCCAGTACAACAAGGATCTGCTGCTGGACCACCGCAAAGCTGCCCTGCAGCAGGAACTGGCCGCTGAGCAGCGCCGCCACGGGGGCATGTGAGCCATGTGGGAAAATGTCCGGTTCAGCGCATTCAGCCTGACTTTCTGGCTGTTTTTGCTGCGGAGCATGGGCTGCATCGCCTGAACGAAACCTGAAAAAGCTGAGCACCTGCCAGACGGCGGATGCTCAGCTTTTTGTTTTTGCGGTATTTTGAGGTCGGCTCAGTCCAGCCACAGCTTCCCTTCGCAGGCCAGCACCTGGTCCAGGATCATGCGAGACACCCGTGCTCCGTACACGATGGCGGGGTGGTCGTTGTACTCAATGATGTCGTGGAAGTCCTTGTTCATCAGCACGATGACATACTCTCCATAGGGCGTGTGCACGATGCCGCCGTCGTTGCGGCAGGCGTTCATGCTGCCGCTTTTGCTGGCCACCCAGAGCAGCTCCGGGGCCCCGGTCTCCTCGCAGTCCAGATAATACTGCGGGAAGTCCTTGGTCAGCATGGTGTTGTAGTGCTGCTGACGCAGGATGGCCAGCATCTCGACGCTGGCGGCTTTGCTCACCAGGGTGCCCCGAGCCATCTGGGCCAGCAGGGAAGCGTAGTCCCGGGGCGTGGTGGTGCCCAGCTGCCGGTACCGGTCAAAGTGCAGGGCGTTGTGCAGTACGGTGTGGGCAAAGCCCAGCTCCCGGATGCAGGCGTTGATGGTGTCCAGCCCCAGGTAGTCGATGAGCATGTTCGTGGCGATGTTGTCTGAGCAGATGATCATCATGGTGGCGGTGTCCTTCACCTTGAGGCGGGCCCCCACGCCCAGGGCACGCAGCATGCCGCTGCCGTCCACGAACTGGCTGGCCTCGTATTCGATCTCGGCGGAAAGATCCGCCTTGCCGCGCTCGGCCTGCAGGTAGAGCGCCGCCAGCAGAAAGGCCTTGATGACCGAGGCCGTCTCAAATTCCTCGTCAGCCCCGCGCTCCACGGTGTGGCCCTGCAGGTCGTCCACAAAAACGCTCATCCTGCCCTGATAGGAATACAGTTCGGCGTCGATGCGCTTTTCCAGTGTCATGTTCTTGTCCATTGCGGTACGCTCCCGTCTGTTTTACAGGTTGTGCTCAAAGAAATCCCGGGCATTGCGCCAGAAGATGCGCTCCACCTCGTCCTCGGTAAAGCCAGCCCTGCGCAGGGCGTCGGCCAGCAGCGGCATGTCTGCCGCTGTTTCCAGCTGGTGGTGGCCGTCGATGCCGTCAAAGTCGCTGCCCAGGGCCAGCACCCCGATGCCGCCCACCTGCTTGTAGTGGGCCGCGTGCTCTGCGATGCGCTCCACCGTGCTGCGGCAGGCTTCCGGGTGAGCGGGGTCGGTGTCCAGGAAAGCAGCATAGTAGTTCAGCCCCGCGATGCCGCCTTTTTCGGCCAGGGCGCGGATCATCGCGTCCGTCAGGTTGCGGGTGTGGGGGCACAGGGCGCGGCAATTGGAGTGGCTGGCCGCAAAGGGGCGGGTGCCGTGTTCCACGATGTCCCAGAAGCCCCGGTCAGAAAGATGGCTCACGTCCACGATCATGTGCAGGCGCTCCATCTCGGCCAGAAAGGCAAAGCCCGTTTCGGTCAGGCCGCGCTGGGTCTGAGCCGCCAGCGGCCCGCCGGGGTTTGCCTGCGGGGCGGCCAGCTCGTTGTCGTGGTTCCAGGTCAGGGTCATCATGCGCACGCCCAGCTCGTACATCCGGCGCAGCACGCCCAGGCTGCCCTTGCAGCAGCCGCCCTCCTCCACGGTGAGCAGGCCGCTGATCTTTCCGGCTTCGGCGTTTTTGCGGATGTCGGCCGCCGTGTACACCGGGGCAATGCGGTCCGGGTATTTTGCCATGATCCGCTTGAACACGTCGATCTCTTCCAGCGCCGTCACCAGCGGGTCGGCACCGGGGGTGGGGTCGGCCAGGTTCACAAACGCGGCCAGACATTGCAGCATGTAGTCTCCGGCCTGCAATTTTTCCAGGTCGATGTGCAGATCATTGTGGGCAAAGCTTGCAGGGGTGCCATTCTTTTCGGCACGGCGCAGCTCGCTGAGGGTATCACAGTGCAGATCCCAAACCTTCATAATGCTTTCTCCTTATGCTTCTTCGCCCAGCAGCTGCAGCAGCTCCTCAGGCTTCATGGACAGGATCGCGCCGTCGGCCGAGCCGGTGACGGTGTCCGCCAGCGACTGCTTGGCCTGCTGCAGCTCCACGATCTTTTCTTCAATGGTGTCCTGTGCAATGAGCTTATACACCTGCACAGGGTTCTTCTGACCGATGCGGTAGGCGCGGTCGGTGGCCTGATTCTGGGCCGCCACGTTCCACCACGGGTCGTAGTGGATGACGATGTCGGCCGCGGTCAGGTTCAGGCCGGTGCCGCCGGCCCGCAGCGAGATCAGGAATACGCTGGCTTCCCCGGCATTGAAGCGGCGCACCAGCTCGGCACGCACCGGCTTG
>ERZ773110.3003-NODE-3003-length-10240-cov-2.347079_pt1 | contig 10240 bp, 5 predicted proteins | sample MGYA00580568_ERZ773110 | MGnify/ENA primary metagenome ERZ773110 (study PRJEB29015, sample SAMEA2737870) | human gut metagenome | biome: human gut; feature: human-associated habitat; material: faeces | place: China | collected 2012 ... | reverse complement strand
CCGATAGTCCTCAAAAACGTACTCTTCCCGGCCATATTGGCTCCGGTGATAATCTGGAAAGAAGCCTCGTTCATGGGCGCGACATCGTTACAGACGCGCTTCTCTCTCGGGATAAGCGGGTGTCCCAGAGCTTCGGCCTGCATAACCGGGGTGCGATCTTCCCGTATATCGGGAAATACATAGTCGGGGTGATTGTATCGAAAAGTTCCTAACGAGACATATACGTCGAACCGCGACAATACATCTATCCATTGCGTTATTTTTTCACGATTGTCACACAGCCATCGGTCGAGCGCGTTGATTTGCCGCAAATCCCAAAGCAGAAATCCGTTCAACAAGGCGAATCCTACGAAATTGTAGCGTTGGTCGAGATTGCTGAGCAAATGCCGTAAACGGGACACCCTCTGCGAGACAGAGCCATTGCTGTCGACACACCGGCTTTGTAACTCACTCAATGGCTTGCACCGGAATCGCATCCGCTCCACCATCTCGAACAGACGTGAATAACGGGAAAGCGATTGAAGCGTCCGGTTGAGCTGTTCTTGTATGCGGGTTACCCGTTTGGCAAACAGACCGGACAAAACCAACAAAAAAATGAAAACCGCCACGATCACATTCCCTGCGACCATTCCCGTTAACCATAAAGCGAATAAGGCAAGATAAACCGCAGGAACCGCATAAACCAGCCAACGCACAATCCGCCCCGTTCCGAACCGAGGCATTCCGGCAAGCCGTTCGATAGCCTCGGTATCTACCCGGCTCTCTCCCGAACAGCCCCCGTATGATTGAAAATCTATCCTGAAATCCGTATGGCAGGACATTTCCTCGACAGCCTCCTGCCTCTCCCGAATAGACGCAGTTTTCAAATCGGGGTGAAGCAACTCCCGGGACAACGCGACACGCCCTACTGCCGTCGCCGTGCGATTGATATAGGCGAAGAACGACCTCTCGCCGAAAAGGTCGAGGTCGAAGCTATAATCATGGGAAGGGTCGATAAATTCACTGCCCCCGTCGATTTCGTCGAAACGATATTCCAACAAGGACAATTCCCTATGAATAATCCGGTCCCGACAATCGACAAATTCTTTTTTCCGAAACCAACGATCGTGCACCCGTGCCAACGATAGGAACAGAACGATTCCTATCAGTACAGTTGTACCCCACACCTCTACGCCCTCATTTCTAAATAAATACACAATCAATGCCGCAACAACGACTACCGAAAGACGAAGAAAAGCAATGATACGAATATACATTTTTATCCGCTCCGTTTCCCGGCTATTAGCTTGAAGTCGGGAACGGTAATCTCGCAGGACTTTTTCCATAATCACCAATGACAAAAAATGATTATACCCTCCACAAATATTTCATAATCAATCGATCGTAATCCCTAACCGATTCGCTCAATGCTTCATACGGTTTGATATAAGTATGAGCAAACGATTCACGCTCTATCTTTCTTTTCCGTTCCTTGCCCAATCGTTGTATCTCCTCGTCTTCTCCGGGAGTTGTAGGACGATACCCCATAATCAGTTTCTCCATATTCCAACGATTGTGTTCCACTTCTGCCATCATCTCGATCAAAGCAGTATCTTCATCGAGATTTTCAGGTTCCGATTTTCCGAAACTTCTTCGCTTGGAAGGGACAGAATGAGCATTGTAAACATTCGACCAACGATGCACGGTAGACAATTCTTCCCACAATGCCCTTGCCTCGATATCGTCCAATGTTTGCGGGAAAGGCTGTTCGGGAGTTATTTTATGATAAATAAAGTTTATCCGCCGTACCCGTTTCATGCAATCGTCGTCTATGTCATAGCACTCGTCCAACATGCCGAACGCCCTCAATTTACCGTATTGATGAGCTTTTCGTATCAATTCGATGGTCGAACAGGAAACATTCTGACGCACGAGTATCGAATGAGCCTTTTCATACACAAGCCGAGGCATATAAAGAGCCGTAGCGATACTCTTTTGAGGAATTTCGAAACAGATAGCGATAGTCAACAACCGTCCGTCTTCCTCCTCTGCCCAATGTTGTAGCAACTCTTGTATTGGACGGCTCTCGACAGAACCTTTGATAAATTCAAACTCTATGTCGGTAAACTTATCATCGGTATTCGGGTTGGCATAACTCTTAGCCGGCTCTACCGTATCGATAACTCGATAGTCGCACATGTCGAACAAAGAGTCGTATCTGCCTCGCAACCGATCGAACTCGGTGTCGGCATTCATGTCGATAAAAGAGATTCGTGTCCGTTTACTCCGGTCTCGAAGGAAATTGGGATAATGGGCGATATGAGCGGCTTTTACCCCCATGGCGATTCCCATGCTGGTCATTCCCACGATGACGAGATGGACGTATCGGTTGCTGTCATAGCCGATTCCGTCACCGTCGATAGGCACATAACGTATGACTTCCGAGCCCTTGTCATGCGGAGTATACAGACCTCGCACCAACACCTTCTCCGCCCAAGTTTCATAAAAATTAAACGGCAGAAAATCGATAAGCCTTTCGCTCAACCGATCGAAAGGCTGCGTTAATTTCAATAATTTCTCATTCTCCGCACCAGCATACCATTTGCCGTCCTTTAAAATGACTTCCAGTGTTTCATCAAAACATACTTCGTCTTCGCAGTCGGAAGAATATTTCTCTACTTTCAAATCATCCAGCTCCTGCACCGGAACTACAGGATAAATACGATACGGACTGATCTCCATATGTTTTGTTTTATCCCCTGCCTCGAACTGCTCAAACCGGCGGATGATTTCTTCTGCGATCTGTGCCGGTGTTGCATTCGTACTGTCAATGACCAGATCGTAATTATCCAGGTCATAATAATTCACACCATATAACTGTCCATAACGCTCTTTTTCCAGAGACTGTCTTGTGTAAAGTTCTTTTACCGCATCCTTCACATCCCTGTAGGTTTCCGCCTTACGCAGTGAATCGTTGTATACACGCTTTCCTGCCTCCTGCAGATCTACCATTACAAATACTTTAAAGCTGTCTGGAACAAAATGCCATCCCATTCTGGAATCAAATATGGTGCGATCTTTGCTTTTTCCCAATGCTATGGTCCGGTCATCCACCATTTTATCTATGGATTTATCTGTTTCGGCGATTTTATTCATCTCCACGATGGAGACACCTCTTTCTGCTGCCAGTCCGCGGAAAATATCGCCGGAAGAAACAATTTCAAATCCTCTGGCAATAAGCTCTTTTCCGAGGCTGGATTTTCCACTTCCTAAATTACCTGTTAAACTTAAGTTCATTTTTCCAATCCTCCATATTATGATTCTCTTATTATAACAATGCTTTTTCCGGTATGCAAGAGCTGATTACATTTCATTTACAATTATTTTGTCTGTATCTGGATATCCGGACAATTGATAAATGCTTCAATGTCCACGGAAGTTCCCGCAGGAATCAGGACTGTTTTCAGTGAAGTACAGTTATTAAATGCCCAGTAAGAGATGGTTTTTAGTCCGTCAGGAAAAGTAATGTCCGTCAGGCTCTTACAGCTCTGAAATGCCTGGGATGAGATGGTATCCACATATTTTCCGATGACAACAGATTTCAGATCCTGGCATCCCATAAATGCTTTCGGATCAATCTGCACAACCTTGTATTCATGTCCATTATGATACGTTGTGTCCGGTATCGTAATATTTCCAGATGCCGTACTTCCTTTTGTGATCACACAGATTCCATCCCCGTATTCATACACCAGATTCATTTTATCCTGCACAGAAACTCCATTGCCGCCTGACGCATCAGACGTGCCCTGTGTGACTTTTTGTGATGTTTTCTCTGTGCTTTTATTTCCCGATGTACCAGATGCTTTCGTACCTGGCTGTACGGATACTTTGATATCCTCGGTAGTCTGGTTCTCTGCCGTATTCCATGCCTGCATATTCTTTTCCCCGGATTCGGATTCTGAATCCATACCAATGCTTCCCCGGCTGTTACCTGCACTTCCGTTGGAATCTGTTATTTTCTGTGTATTTTTGTTGGAATCTGTTGCTTCCTGTGCGTTTTTGTTGGAATCCGTTATTTCCTGTGCATTGCTGTTGGAATCCGTTGGTTCCTGTGCGTTTTTATCAGCATCCCCGCCCGAGACTTCTACGGCAGAATCCGGAGTGTTTTCCGATCCGGAGTGTTCTGCCCCACCTGCTGTCTGGCTCTGCCCGTTTCCGCTCTCCTGTTCTGCCATGGTTAGTCTGTCATAGGCATAGGTTTCCATCTCCGGTGCTTTTTCTCTTTTTGCAACCGTTATCAGAATCCCTGCCACTATCCCCAGGGAAACAATCACCATCCCCACCGTTATTAATATCTTCTTCATTTTTTCCTCCAATTAGGAAAACAGCAGGAACAAAACTGTTCCTGCCGGTTTCACTTTCTAATCAAGCCAGAACAGCTGTCTGAGTGTAAATCCTACATTTGCCGTTCCTTTTGCGTCCCTTGCATCTTCTGCTGTTATTGTAAAATCTGCTGTTCCATTCTGAATCTCGGTAATGAGTTTGCTGTACAGATCACTGGAAAGCACGGACTGCAGATCTTTGATATAAATGGTCTGCTCAATTCCGGAAACCAGTGTATTTCCATAATCCATCAACACATGGTCATTTCCATCATCATCCGTCCAGACCACATCGGCTGCCTTAAATCTGCCTCTTCCTTCATAAAGGTCGGCATCTGTTGCACAGAACACAATCTTATAATCCTCTTCTGCTGCCAGTTCATTTATGTATATGTTATATTTTCCGGTTGACTTCTGTGCATTCCGCACCTCAACCTCAGGGGCAAAATTACCTGCAGCAAGTGCTTTTACAATAGTGTTTACGAATAATTTCAATTCACTTATGGATGTTGCCTTACCATTTGAGTCCAGCATCTTGCTGTGCCCTGCTCCGGTATAGGTAATATTTGCCTTGGAGTAAATATAATAATTATTGATGGCATCACTCGCTGTATCGGAGAAATAATTATTCGCACCATTTTCTGCTTCCAGAGTATACCATACCATAACCTTATCTTCTTCCTGTGCCTTTCCTTCTGCATCCTTCGGAAGTTCCATATCCAGCTGGTAATACTGTGCATGCGTCTTTGCCACGGAGATACTCTCGTCAATGCGGAACGGATACTGTGTGACCTGACCGTCATTTAACTTATCCACCTTCGTCGTGTTCATGGTATTACTGTTTATCGTTTTTGACGGATTATATGGATACTTGTAACCGGAGCTGAACCGCATCAGGGTAAAGTTTGAAATCCCCTGTATTTCCGGTATCTTTGTTCCCGCTGATGACTCCGGCACATATTCATTTCCGTTTTCCGCATCATTTGCCGATACACCATAGCGGTTCATTCCGACAAGATTACGGAATCTGGTACTGATATTCGGTGACCAGTAATCGCCTGCATATGACCAGGCCGAGTTTTTCCACACTAAATATTCTTTGGCCGACAGGGAAGTGAAGCTTACGGTATCGTGGGAGAATAACAATGCCTTTCCGGTATTAATATAATCCGTGATCGCCTGTGCCGCCGATTCATTCACATCGGAATAGCCGAAGCAGTCCGCAAATCCGAGGACAACCATATCATAATCATTGATATTTCCATATTCCTCATTGAATTTATCCGTTGTCATAGCTGTAATATTTACCTTATATCCGATTGCCTGGTAAGTCTGCCATAACAGCTTTTCAAAATCCGTAATATCACGGTTCGCATTTACCTGTTCCTTCGTCATTTCATACAGACCTGATGTTGTGTGGTAAACCCCTTTGATATTTTCCGCATTTCTGATATTGTCCGCTGTTACATAGCTGCCATCATCACTCTGACCCGCCATTAACAGTGTAATGTCATAAACTGTGGTCTTGCCCGGCTGTAGTGAACCAGGTACTATCTGGAGTACTTCCACATCCCTTTGCCTGGAATTAACCGCCACGGAACCGGTTGTTTCACTCTTAATAACCTTCTCCGTGTCTTCTTCCTGAATAATAATCTTCCAGATAAACAGACCGGAAAATTTATCGTTCAGTTCGATCGTAATATTCATGTCCTCAAGTTCTGCACCGGTATATACATGATTGTGGTAAATCTCATTGGCTTCATCCAGTGTTTCGGTCTCAGAGAAAATACCATCTCCATTCTTATCCAGAATAATCTTCATTCTGTAGTTCTTATCTTCCTGCAGATTACCCATCTTTACATGATAAGTAAGTTTCGTTTCTGCTCCTCCTGTACGGATAACATTATTTACAATACCTTCCTCATCACTGTAGGTAAGAGATGGACTTACTTCCGATGCTGAAATACTGTTTGTCACATCCACTTTTTCAAATACCGGATTCTGGTTATTATAAGCATAGATTACTTTAATTGCCTGGCTGTATTTGAATACATTTCCACGGTATGCCGGTGTCTCGGTAATTGTTCCCAGAAGATCCCTCATATTTGAAGTTGCATAAGTATATTTTCCATCATATAACAAATCCCCTACCAGCACAATATTTCCTGCTGCTGCATATTTCTTAATCTGCTCTGTTTTGAACTCTGTCAGATCGTTTCCGGAAAGTCTTGCCGTTGTCCCGCCGTTTTTCAGATAACGGTAGGTTACCCCACCATCACGGTATGTTCCCGCAAAATCTCCGCTTAAGAATCCCATCAGTTCTGATTTCACGGTTGTTGTATCACCATAAGCAGTATACAGACAGCCGTTTAAGGAAGAATCCCGGTAAACCGTGTCTCCGCTGCCATCCGTATTCAGATTTCCTTTCTCATCACCTATGTAGATAATGTCATAAGCACCGATAAATTCCGTATTTAAACCATTTACACCATTCGGTGTATAACAGTCCACCTCGATCATATATTTGCCGCCCGGCACGGTATAACTGCCGTCCATATTTCTCGTTACACCTGTGGAATCCGCCGTTACCAGATTCTCTTTTGCGATTCCCATCGCCGCCGCAAGAGTTTCTATCTTCTCCTGCGTGTCGAATTTGAACACGGAAGCCGGCTCAATCTCAAGTACTTTCAGATATAATCCGAATACGTCAGGATCCGGATTGACTTTTATCTTGCCGTCCCTAATACCGAGCAGATATTTCAGAATATCAATGACCGTATAATTACCATTATCTTTTCCGAGCAGATCCGGTGCATTGGATACACCCCACAGCTTTGTATCATAATTCTGCGGGATCAGGTTTGCCGTTCCACGGAATGCATAGTAATGCGGATTCAGGTAATCCTGTCTGCTGGTAAATGCCTGATTGTCAATAATGAAGTTCGTGGATGCAGAAGTATATACTTTTTCTCCGTCCGAACTTTGGTACGAAAGCTCCGTTCCTGTCTTTACCGCATTGATAAAGATTCCTTCCGCATCAAGCTTTGCCTTGATATTTCCTGCTCTTCCATACTGGATATCCTGACACAGATAAGCAAGATATCCTTCCCACTCGGAAGAAGTTACATATCTGCCGTCTTTTTCCGATACCTGCTGTGCATTTCCCCCGCTGTCTTTGCCATCCACAATAATCGCCTTTCCATCCACATCATTGTTATCTGCCAGATGGTCACTGTAATACTGGGAATGCATGACTGCTGTCTTTGCACCATATTCATTGTATACCGGATATACGGTTGATATCATGTTCTTTACAATCGCATAGCCGGTGTAGGTATTGCCGTCTTTATCTGAAATAATCTTATCCGCGTCCGTCGGTACATCGGTTATAGTAGAACGGACGACTGCTTCCATTCGTTTGACATTATTTCCTGCCGTTCCAATGGTAGATGCATCGAATACAACCGGCATCATACGGATCTGCCCGTTTTTGAATGTCTTTCCTTCGAGTGTTGCATTCATAATTGCTTCCGCCGCTGCCCAGGAAAGATCCCTGGAGATATAATAGCCTCTTCCGTCCGCAGAAGGATAAGTGAGATATTCCGGATTTTCCCCGTTAATCCTTCCATCGATACTGCGTAACAGCTCGTCTTTTTCAGAACCATTTTCCACAAACTCATAATCCATATATGTCGGGGCATTTCCGGAGCTGTTTACAACCACTTCCGTAAAACTTCCGTCCGCATTTCTGGTGTATTTTGTAATCTGTGGAGCTTCTACCGGCTGGTATCCACCTTCCCCGTCAGACATATATCCATTAAAGAACTGGTTTGTTGTGTAGGTATTATTATCATGGCATTTCGTACTTACATATACAAAATCCGCATTCTGCACATCCTCCACGGTCACTTCATTTGCCGCTTTGGTATTGATGACCAGACGGTCTTCCATGAAATCCACATAATCTGTCAGAACATAATTCAAAAACATATTTTCTACTTCAACATATTTCTTTCCCGTAAGTCTGCTGATATTAAATGTGAATTTGAAATTGCTGAATCCATCGGCATTTAACTGGTACTGGCTCTGTGCCATGACCGCACCGTCCCAGCCGCCGATTGTCCCAAACCATCTCCGAATCGTAGTATCCTGCTCATTTTCATTGATCCAGTCCAGTTTATCGCGTATGGATTTATCTGCTCCGTAAAAAAGGAATTCGGAACAGGATGTGTCCGGCACAATCTCAAGAATCGTGAATTTCCGGTCTTTATCCTTTGTCATTTCATCCACGATACACTGGAAATAAGTGTAATCCTCCGGTTTATCATCCACATCGGCCTCTGAAACAAGCGGTGCCTGACCAAAACAGGTTGTCATGATAATCACAATGACAAGTGTCCATATGATAAAACGTTTTTTCTTCTGCCTTCTTACATCAAATATGGTAAGACTGTTTTTATTTTTCATTCTGACACCTTTCCTTTCTAGCTGGTCTCAAGCTTCGCTGCTGCTGCCCTGCTGATTACTTCATAAACTTCTGCTCCGGATGAACCCGTAAGTGTTACCTGTCCCGGATTGTTCCGCAGCCGGATATTCTGCGTGATTTTCGTTGTTTTTCTGCGGTATGCAAGTCCGATATCGATATGTACGGAGATCGGATTCGTCACATACCCTTTGGTTGTTTTTGTGTCTTTTACCGCATCCGGCCAGTCTTTTGTAACATTATTCAGTTCAAAAGAGAAATGCTCAAGCTTGTCGGTAAGCAGATATCCGGCATCCTGATTGTCGACATCGTCCGGCTTCGTGGTCCGCAGCCACAGCTTCTCACCCTTCCGGATAATGACCCGCTCCGATCCAGTCGGATTTTTCCAGTTTCCAAGCGAATCATCGTATTCACCGGTATAGATATAAGTTACTTCCCCATCTTTTTCAATGCGGATTCCGGTTGCTTCCATGAAAGCTGTATTCAGCTGTTCCGTGACATCCTGCAGCTCATTCTGAAGAATCGACTTTGTACTCTCTGTGGAAAACCATTTACTGCTGTTCGTCATCAATGAAGCAATCAGAATGGATACTACCCCGGCGATCGCCATAGCAACAATCAGTTCTATCAGCGAAAAGCCCCGGTTATTTAATTGTTTTCTTTTCTCTGCCATCCCTTATCACCTCTATTTGCTTACGACTTTGCCCGTGTTGAAATATGCCGTTACCGATTTTGTCGAACTGATGCTGTCACTCGTTACCTCTATCTGCAGATTCTCGTTCTGCTCTGCAAATCCAAGTTCTGCCGCTTTCTCCTTCGCATATACATCATTCAGATCTGCTTCATTCGTCAGTCCCTTACTGATCGCATCGTATTCCACACGGTCAATCGCTCCAGAGCCTTTGTGGTAAGTCACAACTAACATATTTCCTTCGCTGATTGGCATATCGATCTTTGATGTACCGCAGGTAAATTGCAATTTCATTCTGGATGGGAGTTCCTGGCTGTCATAAACCTCCGGATCCAGGATATCCGTTGTCGAACCGTCCGGATTGGTTATGGTCTTTTTATTTATGCGGATAATTTCAACCTTATACCTGCCGTCATCATTTTCGATCACTAGCTGCCAGTAATAATCCGCATAGATATTTTTGGAATTTTTCTGGACGGTCCGCAGCTCTTCATTGAGAAGCCCTGCTGTCTTTTTCATGTTTCCGTTTGCAACCAGTCCGAATCCCTGAAGTCCCACTCCTGCCAGTATTGCCATAACCGCAATCACTACCAGAAGTTCCACCAGTGAAAATCCTTTATTATCCCTGTTCATGCCAGCTTCCTCCTTCCTTTTTATTTTCTCCAGTTTACAATGGATACCATATCTGCATAGCTTAAATCA
>ERZ773110.2986-NODE-2986-length-10277-cov-4.548914_pt1 | contig 10277 bp, 6 predicted proteins | sample MGYA00580568_ERZ773110 | MGnify/ENA primary metagenome ERZ773110 (study PRJEB29015, sample SAMEA2737870) | human gut metagenome | biome: human gut; feature: human-associated habitat; material: faeces | place: China | collected 2012 ... | reverse complement strand
ACGAAAAATTTGACGACGCATCTGTCGCACAATCTTTGTGCGGTATTGCCCTAAACAATTCGAAAAAACTGCACCGCAGGTCTGCGTACAAGCAGAAAGCGGTGCGGTTTTTTTGTGCGTTGCACTGGAAAATGTCAATATTGTATCCCACAAATCCGCATAAGAAATACACGAATCAGCGAGGTTCTTTTATCCATTCCGTCAATTGACAGATCATGCAGGATATGGTAAACTAACAATAAAGGAGGGAATCCACCAAAAAGCACCAAATACACAAAAAACGAATTCGGCAGTTGTACATTCATACAAATAAGCCCGAAATCCGTTGACAAAAATGTATAATAGTGCTATAATATTCGATAGAAGGTTCTGTGCGTTTTCCGATTTGGCAATGAGAGGAAGGATACACGATGAAACGCATTTGGAAAAAAATGATGGCGATTTTAATGGCAGTATTTCTGGTATGCACAACATTGGTGCTTGCGGGCGGAGCCGAAGTTGTTTCTGCACTGGCAGAGGCAGGCGGGAATACACCGGAGGTAACGGACGGGGCAGATGCACAGCAGTTCGCCGACAATTCCGGCGATATTATTATAGGGAACATTTCGATCGAGCTGGATCAGCTGATCAAAAACCACTATATGGTCACTGTGCCGGTCACCATGCCCAATAACCCCGGCTTTACCGTTCTGCAATTTGGTGTAAAATGGGATGTGACACGCATGTCCGTGCAGGGTGCACGTTCTACCGGCAACATGAAGCTGCCGATTCTCACCATTGCCAATGACAAAAGGCAGATCTGGATGATGTTCATTGAGAACGACTGCAAGGAAACCAATATCAGTTCCCTGACAGCAGAGATCAATCCGGATGTCAAGGTGGGGGATACATTTGTGCTGGAAGGGGCTTATGCGGACTATGCCGACAACAAGGCTCTGTACAAAGACAAGACGATGAAATCACATGACCTGAATATTGTTTCCGGTACGATCACCATTGTGGACAGCGTTGTGCCGGAAGTAAAACTGCAGATCGGAGAAGTCAGACCTTCTATGCGGGATCTGGATGAGAACGACTATATGGTAGAAGTGCCGGTGACCGCAGAAGCGAACAATGGCTTTAGCGACATGGTGTTTGGCTTCCGCTGGGATGCCAGCAAGGTGACAGCAGAACCGCCGTCCGGCAATATACCGGAAGGGCTTTCTCTGATCCCCACCATTGACAACCAAAACGGTGTCGGGTGGATCCATGTCATTGCCGACAGCACCTATACCGGCAGCGACATCTGTACGCTGCGGTTCACAGTACCGGACAATACGAAGCCGGGGTCGATCTATGACATTACCGGCTGTAGCAGTGATGGAGATACAGAGGCATCGGTTGCCAACCACTCCGGCACTGCGGGTACGCTGACCATCAACAACGGCAGAATTTTTGCCACTTCCACCCAGGCGGCGAATTCTTTTGCATTCGGTAAGGTGACGATTCCGGACATTTCCATTTCCATGGAAGATCTGGATCAGAGCGATCATCTGATCTCCGTGCCGATTACGATCACGTCAAACAGCTGCTTTACCATGCTGGCGTTCGGTGTCAGCTGGGACACCAACGATTTGAGCATTGTCAGCTGCACCTGTGATGATACCAAGAATCTGGGCATGATCGAATCCTATTCCGATGACAACAACGGCATTTGGATGCAGTTTCTCTATCGCGGCCCCTATGATGCTTTTACGGGAACGGCACTGTGTACCCTGACGTTTCGTGTGCGGTCGGATATATCGCTGGGCGACAAGATCATGCTGAATCCGCAGGAACTGAGCCCCGACGGCGACAGCATGATCATCGTCAGCACCAAGGGCACCTTTGGTGACCTGAACATGCAAAAGGGCACCATCAGTCTGGTGTCGGCAAACGAGCTGACTGCGGCGGCAACCGTAAAGATCAGCGATGTGGAAATCGATACCTATCATTTGTGGCTCAAGAGCTATGTGGTAGATGTGCCCATTGTCCTGAAACGGAATACCGGTGTGTCCTATCTGTCTATGGGCGTTTTCTATGACGAAACCATTGCACAGGCGAAGGAACTGCAAAGTGTGGACATCGATCAGATCGGTGTAATGGACGACTTTAGCCGGCGGTCCAGTGCAGTGGTAAGCTCCGGCTGGCTGGAATTCCACAGCGTAGACCCCAGCAGCGGGTATGTCTACAGCGGCACCACGCTGGGCGTGCTGAAGATCAAGCTGGACGAAAGCGTCAAGGCAGGCGATGTGATCGACCTGTCTGCGGTATCGATCTCGCCTACTGGTGCAGTAGCCACGGTAGAGATCGCCGACGGTTCCCGTTCTTCTCCGGCACTGGTTTCCGGCTCGATCCGAATCACGGAAGCCGCAACCACAACACCGGCGGAAACGACCACTTCGGCGGAACAGACTACCGAAACAGAAACCACTGTGACAACGACCGCCGCGACGGAAGAAACGACGATTTCGGAAACAGAAACCACCACTGTTACGGAAACGACTTCTGCCGAAACTACAACAGAAACGACTACGGAAACCACAGAAACTACCACGGAAACGGTGACAGAAACCACTGTGGCTTCTACAGAAACTACAGCAGCGACTACCACAGGATATACCGCTGCAATCAAGACTGACCACCTGAACCGGACAACACTGCGGGTACGTGCCGGACAAACCAGCCGCCTGCAATTTTATCCGGCAGAGGGCAACGGGGACGACTGTGTCTGGATGAGTTCGGATACAGATATTGTCAAGCTTGCTCCTGGAAACACCTCCGCGGAAATCATGCTCACCTGCAACCGTGTGGGAACGGCAGAGGTGTCTGTGCTGTATGACGGGCAAGTGCATACCTGTAGCGTTCGTGTGGTATCCGGCGACAGCGAAGCTGCCGGCGATGTCAACGTCGACAATCAGACAGATCTGTCTGATCTGGTAATGCTGAATCACATGCTGCTGGGGCAGATCCCCACAGGAAATGCCGCATCTCAAAGTGCTGACATCAACGGTGACGGGTATCTGGACAACTGTGACGTTTTGCTGCTGATGCAGATGCTCCTGAATCAGGGATTGCTACAGTAGGCTTTTTGAAATTTAGAACAAGAAAAGCGGTACAGAATTTCTGTGCCGCTTTTTTGGTTCTGTAAAGGGAACTCTGCATAAAACAATCAGGCGGCTTCGTGGGGTGTTGCTGTAGATCTGCCTCTTTATTATGCAATTTATGAGTGGAAAAAATGGGGCTGGGCGTGTTCATTTTTGCGGTTGCATTGACTTCTGGTAAAAAATATGCTAAACTGAACAGGAGAACATTTGCGGCGGCATGGTATCAAGTCCGGCGGTGCTGTTCGGAAAAGGAGGGACTTCTGTGGTACAATTCTGGGTTGGCATGCGGCGGCTGACAGCACACTGGAAACCGCTGATATTGTTTGAAATTCTCTGGAAACTGGTGACGCTGCTGGTGATTGCACCGGCATGTGCCGGCCTGATCCAGCTGGCGATCCATCTGGCGAAGCTGAAATATCTCACCACCTCCAACCTGTTGCAGTTCCTCCGTTCCCCGTGGACGATTCTGCTGTTGGCAGTGCTGTTGCTGCTGGCGGCGTTGTATACCCTGTTTGAAATTGCGGCAGTCTGTACCTGTTTCCGGCAGTCCCGCTTTCAGAAAGTCCGCACCACGCTGGGACGAATGGTGCGTTCCGGTTTGCAGTCGGTGCTGCACTTCTTTCGGGGCGGCGGACCGTTTCTGGTGCTACATCTGCTGGTGCTGATTCCGCTGATGCAGTTTTCGGCGACTTCCGGTATTTTTACCGCAATGGGCATTCCGGATTTTCTCGCCTACTATATGACGAAAAAGGAATTCCTGCTGCCGATTTATGTGGCAGCGATCATTCTGTGCTGTCTGCTTTCCGTTCGCTGGGTGTTTTCCAGCGTGCTGTTCACCCAGAACCAGTGCAGCTACCGCAGTGCCAGAGCCACCAGCGTACAGCTGGTGCGGGGGCGTTTCTGGCAGACGTTCTTCTCCGTGCTGGTGTGGAACTGCTGCTATTTCGCCGCTTTGCTGGTGTTCCTGTGTTTGATTACAGTGGTCGTGCTGATGGTGATTCGTGCTACCGGCAGCAATGATCTTATCATGTCGCAGGCAATGCGGATTCTGAAACTGCTGATTCAGATCGTGCTGTGGAGTTTCTCGTTTTTTGCCACGCCGATCTGCATGGCACACCTGACGGCTCTGCTGGAGAAACGCTGTGTGCAGATGCCGGAGGTGGTGCTTCCGGAACCGGTTCCGTTGAGCCGGAGTGCCAAGCCGTTTCGCCGGAGCACGGCAGTTCTGACGGCATGCTGCTTTACGGTGGCGGCTCTGGGACTGAACCTTTCGTATGTGTACAGCGTTTTCACCGGCAAGGCGAATTTCCGTCTGGCACTGTTCCAGAATCCCACCGTTATGGCACATCGGGGACTTTCTGCCGATGCACCGGAGAACACCCTCTACGCCTTTTCCGATGCCATTTCGGTGGGGGTGGATTTCATTGAACTGGACGTGCAGCAGACCAGGGACGGCGTGCTGGTGGTGATGCACGATTCCAATCTGAAACGCACCACCGGTGTGAACAAGGACATCTGGGACGTGGACTATGCGGACATTCAGAATCTGGACGCAGGCAGCTGGTTCGATCCGGCGTATGCCAACGCCAGAATCCCCACGCTGGAAGAAACGCTGCAATTCGTGGACAAGCGGGCGAAGCTGAACATCGAGATCAAGCCCACCAAGCACGGTTCCGATACGCTGGAGCAGGACGTGGCGGAGTTGATCACCCGGTATCAGTACACCGATGCCTGCTATGTGACATCGTTTTCCTACGGCTCGCTGAAAAAGGTCAAGGAAGCCAATCCGGAGATTCGTACCGGCTATCTCATGAGCGTGGCATACGGACAGTTCTACTCCCTGAAGTATGCGGACGCGTTCAGTCTGAACAAGGTGTTCGTCACCAGTCAGGTAGTCAACGCCGCCCATCAGCAGGGCAAGCAGATATTCGCATGGACGGTGAACAGTATGTCCGAGGTGCGGAGCCTGTGCAATCTCCACGTGGACAGCATCATCACGGACGATCCGGTCATGGTGCAGAATGTGATCTCGCGGGACAGCACCGGCGAAACGCTGCGGTCTGTGCTGGACTATTTTATCAATTGAGGGGTACTTTTCAGTCGGGCTGGCAGCCCACGCATCTATTTGTCAACGTTTTACACCCCACCTCACGAAAGGAGAATCCCCATGCACCTATTCGCCGCCCCCGTTCCCGCCGGCAAAAAGGCTCTGGAACACGAAACCGCTTACCGGCTGCTGGCGTATGCGGTGCAGGAGGTTTACGGGCTGCCCCTGCCGGAAATTGCCTGCGACTCCCGCGGCAAGCCCTTTTTTCCACAGCGGCAGGAGATCTGTTTCAACCTTAGCCACTGCCGCGGGCTGGCAGTCTGTGGCATCTCGGCGTTTCCGCTGGGGGTAGACTGCGAAAGCATTCGCTCTCTGCGGGAGGGGGTGCTGCGGCGTTCCTTTGCACCGGAGGAGGTGCTCGCTGTCATGGAAAGCCCCCCGCCGGACGAAACTTTTTTCCGGTTCTGGACGCTGAAAGAAGCGTTTGTCAAGGCTCTGGGCGTGGGCATCTCCTACCCGCTGCACACGGCGGTGTTTGCGTTGGACGGGGAAGATGTCACTCGCCACCCCCAGGGCTGGCAGTTCCGGCAGTTCCGGCTGGACAGCGGGCATGTGGTGTCCTGCTGCGGAGCATCGGAGGACACGCTGCCGGAAGAACTCCACGTTGTGTCATTCTAAGGAAACACTGAATAAAGCCCGCCTGACGGCTTTGTACGCAATCTGCTTGCAGATTTTCCGTCATATTGCCCAGAAATCCCTTGCCATACGGCAGTATGCCTGCGGAATTTCTATGCAATCTGCCGAAAAATCTGACTACGCATCTTACGCACAAGCTTTATTCAGTGTTTCCCTAACCGAAAATGGAAAATTATTTTCCAGCATTTATACATTTTGCAAGAAAGTCGCCTTTGGCGGCTTTTTTCTTTGTGGATTCCTCCAAAAATCGGGATTTTCTGCAAAGGTCGTGAAAAATTCACATTTCATTATTTGACTTGTGGTATAATAGACATAGAAGGATATGCCATATGTTCGAAAGGAGTTTGGTGAAGATGAAAACACGATCGCATACCGCAAACACCAGCAGGAGCCTGCCGTCACGAGTTATGGTGGTGCTGCTCTCCGCGGTGCTGTTTTGTACAGGGCTGTCGCTGGGCAGCTTTGCTTCGGCGGAAGAACTGCCGGTATTGGAAACGGACGTATCGCAGGGGAGTTCCGGCAACCTGCTGATCGGCATTCAGGGCACGTATATTGACCAGATCAGCGAGGCACTGGACTTAATCAACAGCTACCGGCTGGAAGCCTGCCAGAACGGTTATCCCAACCCTGACGGCAGCGGCAGCCTGACTATGAGCGACTATGAGCCGATCCAGTGGTCGGACGGACTGGAGTATATCGCACGGATCCGTGCCGCAGAGGCTTCCCAGACAGAAGATCATGTGCGTACCAACGGAGAAAGCTGCTTTGCCATTCAGGCACCGGCGGGGACGTCTTCTCACGGAGAGTGTCTTGCATGGAACCGTGAGAAGAATATGCTGCATGGTATCGAGCAGTGGTACGGCGAGAAGGAGTCCTATCTGATCGACAGCAGCAGTGCCGCCGGTCACTATAGAAGCATGATCTCTCCTGGCAGCCGCTATATCGGTATCGGTGCGTTCTACACCTCTACGGCAACCTATGCCAATACCACCTGTGCGGAATTCAGTTCCGGCAAGGGCTCGGACAGCCTCAGCTTCACCTATGGGGAGTGTATCCAGAAGCTGGAGGTTCCCGCAAGTGATGTGACTGTAATGGACGATTCTGTGCAGAGTGTCATGTCCTACGGCGATACCCAGACCTTGCAGCTGAAGATCCGGTACAGCAACCGGAAAGGCTTTACGCTACAGGAACCGGTATCGTGGAGCAGTTCGGACACCGATGTGGTATCCGTCAGCGGTAACACTGCCACTGCTGTGGGCTACGGCACGGCAACGCTGACAGCTGTAGTCAACGGTCTTTCTTACACATTTTCTGTTACCGTGGACGACAATGTCACCGTGACCACCACCGAACCCAACGAGTTGGAGGACACCATGTGTCTGAAATTCGCGGATCTGGAAATGTCGCTGGAGGAATTGCAGGCGAACAACTATCGGGTGGAAATGCCCCTTTATGTCAGCCAGAGTTTTAGCGATATGAACTTCAACGTCGTTGATAATCCCAGTCTGACGAATGTGAAGTGCGATTTCGGGGACAAGATCATCACGTCTTCTGCCAGCAGCGGCTATTCGACTTCGTATCTGCTGCGTGTGTATCTGTCGCATACCGAGCAGGAAGCCGGTTGGATCGGCACGATCACCTACCAGCTGCCGGAGAATACCAAGGCGGGGGATACGTTCTCGGTGGATTTCCGCATACTCAAAAGCAGCTACTGGATCAGCACTTCCGGAGAATCCAGCAAGATGCAGGGGGAGAGTGGCTCGATCACCATTACCGGTGCGGAGGAAACTACCACGACCACAGAAGAAACTACCACCACAGAAACAACGATGACCACCACGACCACTTCGACTACAACAACTTCTGCAACAACCACAACGACGACAACGATGACTACTACCACCACAGAGGAAACCACTGCGACTACTGCGGAAACGACTACAACTACCGCGACCAGCACTACAGCGGAGCCGCTGCAAAAGAATCTGACGGTTTCGCTGGGAAGAGTGGAAGTGGGCGCAGATGAATACGAGCAGGATCACATTGTGAGCGTTCCGATCTATATTGATCGGGAGTGTTCCGCTTTGAACTTCGGCATCAGCTGGGACAGCCGTCTGACGTATCTGGACAGCAGTGCTGACTATGGTGCGTACTCCAGTGCGGAGGCGGACGGTTTTGTCTGGCTGGTAAATGCATCGATCAGCAATATTCCGGCAGGAAAGATCGGAACGCTTCGGTTCCGGCTGCCGGACGATGCAGAGGCAGGAGATGTCTATGTGGTCAACTTGTCTGCACGTGCCGCCAGTGGTGCCGATGCCATGTGGCTGGATAATGTGAACGGACAAAAAGGCACACCGTTGGTGCAGGGCAGTACGATCACAATTACAATTGCTCCGGCACCTACGACCACCGCACCGGATACCGGCAGCGTGCTCTATGGTGATGTCAATCTGGACGGCAAGGTGGATATATCCGATGCCGTGCTGACCAACAAGGCGGTTTCTGGTGTGGTAATGCTGAACAAGCAGCAGTATCAGAATGCCGACTGTGATGCCAGCGGCGAGGTCAATGCCGATGATGCCACCCTGCTGATGAAATTTCTGGTGCATATTGTGACTGTTTTGCCTGATGCGGCATAAAAATTGCCGCGTATTCCGGCAAAAAAACCCTTGACAAATGCGGCATTCTGGCGTATAATAAAAATAAAGAGAGAGCATACCAGTAGACGGTCTGCTCCCACTGCATAGAGGTTAAAGAATAACCGCCACAGTTTTGGGAGAAGTGGGGCGGTTATTTCTTTTTCTTGCCGTGGTGATTCTGATTACTATTTTTATGATTATAGTAAATGTATACGATCAAATTGGCTAAGGACAGCAGAACACTGCAAATCTTCAGCAAATCACCAAAGGTGACATATTGATCCATCATACTGATCACCTCCCATCTGTTCAAATGAGCAGTGGGAGCAGAAACAAACCGCCTACCGTTATTGGTATGCCCTCGAATGTTAGTATACCACACTTCTACAAAAATGTCAAACAAAAACCACCGCATCGCCTGCCGGAGGAATCCGAGGGAGTGATGCGGTGGTTTGTTTTCTTAATGCTGTTCCGCGGCTTTCAGCTGCCGCAGATAGCGGCTCAGAAAGGCATAAAAGCTGCACACTGCCTCCTGCCCTCTGGCGTGGCGGTGCAGCTGTAGGATAATGGCACGCTGGCAGGTAGGTTCCGCAATAGGCAGCAGGCGAATCTGCTCCATGCTGTCCATGCCCCACGTATAGTGCGGCCAGAAGCCCACTCCCAGTCCGCTGGCGATCAGGTTTTTGACAGTGTCCGGACTGTCGCTCTCATAGATGATGTGCGGGACAAATCCCGCCTGCATGCAGTAGCGGTCACAGATCGTGCGGATACTGCGGGAACCGGACAGGCTGATGAAATCCTCATGGGCAAAGTCCTGTAAGCGGACACTTTCTTCGCTGGCGTAGGGCGAATTGTGCGGAACTGCCAGAAAAATGCGTTCCTTGAACAGCTCATACCGTTCCTTGGTATCTGTGGGGATCTGAAAATTTTCCCGCGTGAAAACCGTGATGTCTGCGTCCTCGCACTGCGAGTTCTGGATCAGCCGGAAATGCAGCCCGTCATGGTCTTTTTTATAGGAGATCAGTGCCTGTGTCACCAGTGTGGAAGCTGCCAGCACATTCAGCCGAATGGTCTTTTCCCGTTCCAGAGCCATTTGCTGTAGTTGCGTAGGAATTTGGTGCAGAGTTTTCAGCACCGGTGTCAGAGCGTTCTGCAGTGCCTCACCGTATGTGGTCAGGGCAATGTTCCTGCCGCTGCGGTAAAACAGAGGCACGCCCAGTTCCTTTTCCAGCCGGCGGATACTCTGGGTGAGCGAGGGCTGTGCAATGTGCAGCTGCTCCGCCGTGCGTGTCATGTGCTGGTTCTGTGCCACTGCATAAAAGTATTCCAGCTGTAGCAGTTCCATGGTTACTTCCGCAGGGTGTCGCAGCAGGTGCCGGCTCCGGCAAGCTTTTGCAGTTTGACAGCACACCAGCCGGATGCTTCCCGCCGTTCCAGCACGGCGAAGTCATAGGCAGTCACAGTGTCCAGCACTTCGTCTGCCCGTTCCGTGATGATGCCGGACAGGATCAGAATGCCGTTGTCTTTCAGGAACGACGGAAACAGCGGAGCCATGCCCTTGATGACATCTGCCACAATGTTGGCGGTGATGACATCATAGCCGCTGCCGATCGATTCCCGCAGGGCGGTGTCTGTGATGATGTTGCCGCAGGAAATGGTATAGTTTTCCGGATTCAGGTGATTTTCTGCGGCGTTTTCCTTGGCGATGCGGGTGGCATTTTCCTCAATGTCTACGGCATAGGCTTCCTTTGCCCCCAGCAGCATGCCGCC
>ERZ773110.2978-NODE-2978-length-10302-cov-2.872646_pt1 | contig 10302 bp, 9 predicted proteins | sample MGYA00580568_ERZ773110 | MGnify/ENA primary metagenome ERZ773110 (study PRJEB29015, sample SAMEA2737870) | human gut metagenome | biome: human gut; feature: human-associated habitat; material: faeces | place: China | collected 2012 ... | reverse complement strand
GACACGGAAGGTTCACCATCATAGTTAACAGAGGATTTATAGCCTTTATAAAGCAGACCAGTGGAATGCTTTATAAACTGCACCCTCTTTTAGTTATTCAGTACAAGACACAATGACTGTTATACACTTCTGGCTCTGTTTTGTGAGGTAAATATTTAAAGAAAAGCCTGAAAAATCAATAATTTAGGGCTATTTCAGACTGGAAATTAAGGAACAACACCTCAATTGCTCCATATCCTATCGCAATAATGCTTAGTTTATGATAGTATATAATTATTAAACAAAACCGTTATTTATTGTTATATTTTAAAGCATTTACAAAGAAAGGTGGCCGGAAGCATGGGAAGATTTGTAAACCCAGACAGCAGTGCGTTTCAGGTTGCTCTTAACTCCAGAATATATGTGGATAAGACTGGCTTGATCGAGTATACAAATAGCGTTCTCGATACAACGAATGCCTATATCTGCAATAGCCGGCCGCGTCGGTTCGGAAAGTCTTATGCAGCAAACATGCTGGCGGCATATTACAGCAAGGGTACGGATTCCGAGCAGATGTTTTCAGGATTGAAGATAAGCAAAGATGCCGATTTCAAGAAGCATCTTAATAAATACGATGTGATCCATATTGATATTCAGTGGTTTTTAGCAAACTGTGATGATGCGGATAAAGTGGTCTCTTTTATAACAAAAAGTGTTCTGGATGAACTTCGTGGCATTTATCCAGATGCGCTGCCACAAGAGGTAGTGACTCTTCCAGATGCGCTTTCACGGGTAAAGGAACGTACTGGACAGAAATTTGTTGTTATCATAGATGAATGGGATGTTATTATCCGAGATGGAGCAATGATAGAAAACATTCAGGATGAATACCTTAATTTTTTAAGGGGAATGTTTAAAGGTGTAGAACCAACGAAGTACATCCAGCTGGCATATCTTACGGGAATTCTGCCGATTAAGAAAGAAAGGGCCCAGTCCGCAGTAAATAACCTGGATGAGTTTACAATGCTGCAGGCAGATGAATTGGCTCCATACATCGGTTTTACCGAAAATGAGGTAAAAGGACTCTGTGAAAAATACAACAGGGATTTTGATAAAGTCAAAAAATGGTATGATGGGTATCTGCTTGATGGATATCAAGTGTATAATTCCAAAGCTGTTGTAAGTGTAATGACAAAAGGACGATTTAGAAGCTATTGGTCTGAGACCGGTTCGTATGAGGTAGTTGTACCACTCATCTGCATGAATTATGATGGGCTGAAGAATGCGATTATCGAGATGCTTTCAGGTTCAGAAGTTAAAGTTGATACAGCAACTTTCAAAAATGATCCGGCTAAGATACAAAATCGTGGCGATGTGATCACCTACTTGATTCACCTTGGTTATCTAGGATACAATGAGGATAGTGAATCAGCATTTGTTCCGAATGAGGAGATCAGACAGGAACTAATCACAGCTGTGAGAAGCAGTAATTGGGATGAACTGATTGCATTTCAGCAAGAATCGAGAAAACTTCTTACAGCTACACTGTCAATGGATGAAAACAGGTTGCTGCTGAAATCGATAAGTTTCATTCACAGTATGCATCAATGATCCAGTATAACGATGAAAATTCGTTGAGCAGCATAATCACTATTGCTTAGCTGGGAGCAATGCAGGATTGAGAAATACGAGAAGAATTGATTCTGCTTGGAGCTGATCACACCTTCCGGTTATATCTGAGCACATTTCCGGTCTAACTACCACTTCCAGCCGTTTGCCATAGGCTCCTCCCACTACCTTCAGGTGGTGGGAGGAGCCTTGTAAATCTTTAGTCATTACCCCTGACTCTCAATATATTTTTGTATGGTAGCTGACGATACTTCTCCGATGCTACAAGCAAAATATCCGTCTGACCAAAATATCTTTTTCTTCCAATACTGTTTAGACAGGAGCGAACCATATTTGTGCCATAAATAATACGTTGTTTATTGATTTACAATTTTGACAATATCGCAAACCCTATCTGTTGTATCGTAACTTAATAAGAAATGTATATGGTCTTTGTCGGTTTCTATAGCAATAATTTCGTAGCCATAAGTATTAGCAATATCGAAAATCTTTTGTTTAACATCATCAGCGATAGAACCTTTGAGTAATTGTTTACGATTGCAAGTGTACAGATCTGTTCACAGTTACAAAGAAGCTATCTTGTGATATAAGCCTTCAACAGCTCAAAGGTATTGTGAACTCCGTCCATATGGGAGCGTTCGTAATTATGGGAAGCATAGACTCCAGGACCGATGAGACCGTGACGGATATCATATCCGGCGCGCAGGGTAGTCTCCACATCGGAGCCATAATGCGGATAAACATCAATGGCATAATCCAGCTTCTTCTCCTTTGCAAGGTTGGAAAGAGCCGTGATCAGATCATAGTTATAAGGACCACCGGAATCTTTGGCACAGATCGAAACCATCCGTTCGGTGCAGCCAAGGTCGCTGCCGACACAGCCCATATCGACAGAAATCATCTCCTCTGTATCATCCGGTACGACACTTCCGCCGTGCCCTACTTCTTCATATACTGTAAATAATAAAGAAACCTTGCGGTTCAGCTTCCAGGCATCTTCACGTACGGCTCTGGCGAGACCCAACAGGATGGCAGCGGAAAGCTTGTCATCCAGAAAACGGCTCTTGATGTATCCGCTTTCTGTCACAACCGTGCGTGGGTCCATGGCGATGATGTCACCGGTCTGGATCCCAAGTGCCAGAGTATCCTGATCGGAAGTGACATTTTCATCCAGCAGGATCTCCATATTTTCTTCGATCAGCTCGGTTTTCTGATCAGCCACGTGGGAAGAAGGCTCCTTGTTCAGTACTACACCGGTGTAAACTCTGCCATCACGAGTGTGAATGGTGCAGTTCTCGCCGTCCGCTGTGGACCACTGATGACCTCCGATGGTTGTGGGCCGCAGACGTCCGTTTTCCTTGATGGAGCGAACCATAGCCCCCAATGTATCAACATGGGCTGCCAGTACCAGAGGAGAGCCGGAACCACCCAGGGTAACGAATACGTTCCCCTTATTGCTGCGCTCCGGGGAATACCCCAGAGAAGATAATTCGGACAACAGGTAATCAGTCACTTTTGCTGTAAAGCTGGACGGACTTGGGATAGAAGTTAAGGTGTATAACTGCTCTTTGATAAAATTCATATGAGAGTTCATGTCTACATTCCTCCTGAAGGATATTTCTGATTACTATTGTAGCGAACCGGAGAAGAAAGGTCAACAAAGGACCTGACGAAAAGAAGAACGATCCAGTTCACCGACAACTGATGACGATCAGAAAATGAGGTCTGCAAATCGGGAAAGTTTCTTTACAGGAAATTTTGCATATGAAAAGTTTCGTATCGCTTTACAAACTACCGGGTTCTCCGATATAATTGCATTTAGAAATCGAGGGATAAGAGGAATGGATAGTTTAAGGAAACAATATGAGTGAATTTACCTGTAATAGGATATCAAACAAGAAGGAGAGACTAGGTTGTTGCGAACAAAAAAGGCATTATTTCAGGGCGCTCTGCTGATTGCCGGTATAGTCATGCTGTGCGTCGGCGTGATGCGAGGAGAGGCGGATACCGTGTTAAGTAAGGCGATCAGGCTGTGTTTGGAGTGTGTAGGAATTGGATAACAGAAAACATATCATATCAAAGATACTGAGCCGGTTTCGCGGCTGGATCCAGGCAGCGGCGGCGCTTCTTACGAACCCTCACCTGCCGAATTTTTTCAAAGGCGGGATCTATCAGGGAAAGGCAAAGGCAGTCTGCGTACCGGGGCTGAACTGCTATTCCTGTCCGGCGGCAGCCGGTGCCTGTCCGATTGGCTCCTTTCAGGCGGTGGTCGGCTCATCGAAATTCAGCTTTTCTTATTATATAACCGGATTTCTGATCCTGGTTGGTGTCCTTTTAGGGCGCTTCATATGCGGATTTCTGTGCCCCTTTGGCTGGCTGCAGGATCTTCTTCACAAAATTCCGGGGAAAAAGCTGTCTACAGAAAGACTTAAGCCCCTGACTTATCTTAAATATGCCGTGCTGTTTTTTACCGTGATCGCACTGCCGGCGCTTGTTGTAAATGATGTGGGAATGGGTGACCCATTCTTTTGCAAGTATCTCTGCCCGCAGGGAGTTTTAGAGGGAGCAATTCCTTTGTCAGTCGTTAATCCGGGGATCCGGTCGGCATTGGGACAGCTGTTTACCGGAAAGCTTATGATCCTGATCGGAGTCGTTGTTTTGAGTGTGCTGTTTTATCGGCCGTTCTGCAAATGGATCTGTCCCCTCGGTGCGTTTTATGCGCTGATGAACAAGGTATCCCTGCTTGGGATCAAAGTGGATGAACACAGATGCATATCCTGCGGAGCATGCAGAAGAGTCTGTCAGATGGATGTCGATGTCACAAGCTCACCCAATCACACGGAATGTATCCGGTGCGGGAAGTGTATCAATGTCTGTCCCACGGATGCCGTCAGCTTTTGCTACGGTTTTGTGTCCGACTCAAATAGAAATGGAGAAAAGAAATGAAACGATCAAATATGACAGCGATCCTGCTCATCGTTGTGTTGGCATTTGGCCTCACAGCGTGCGGGGGAGCAAAGAATAACAAGGAAACTGCCTCCGGGCAGACGTCAGAGAGCGGAACGTCACTGTCCGCGGAGCCGGGAGATGACAAAGAAGCAGCAGACCTGTATCAAAAGCTGATGCAGAAGGAGGAGGACATCCAGTCAGCCAATGCTAAGCTCTGGGAAAAGCTGTTCCTGACGATCGATAAGGACCAGGTGGTAAGCGGAGACAATAATAATTACGGCGATTTTCTTCTGAAGGCGATCGAAGCTGCAAAGGATCAATTTACAGCAGATGAGTTGAAAATTCTGAATGACGGAGCCGGACAGATCCGGGAGATCGAGGAAAAACTGATGGCTCTGGAGGAGAAATATCCGGATTGCGTCAAGATGCCGGGGGAAGGTGAGAGAGCTGCGGCAGGAAATGCTGAGAGCGGTCAGGAAAAGTTCCCGGACTTTCAGGGAAAGGATCTCGATGGCAAGGAGGTAAACAGCAGTGAACTCTTTTCCGGCAATACCGTAACCGTCGTGAATTTCTGGTTTACGACCTGCAAGCCCTGTGTCGGAGAGCTTGCGGATCTGGATGCGCTGAATCAGGAGCTGGCGCAAAAGGGCGGTGCGGTCGTAGGAATCAATGCATTCACGCTGGACGGCGATGAGGGTGCGATTGCCGAGGCGAAGGAGATCCTGTCAAAAAAGGGAGCAGCCTATCAGAATCTCTGGTTTGACTCCGACAGTGATGCCGGCCGCTTTACCGCCGGACTGTATGCATTCCCAACGACCTATGTCGTCGATCAGAACGGGAACATCGTGGGAGAGCCGATCGTAGGCGCGGTCACATCCCCGGAGCAGACGAAGGCGCTTAATGCCCTGATCGAGCAGGCGCTTGCTACTTGTAAAAGAAATCCCCGCCCCGTATAATAAAAGTCAGGGAATGGAAACATGATTTCCAGGAAAACATTTGAATGGAAAAGGTGAAAAAAGGTGCAGACAGACCAGAAAACAGGCGCACAGGCGACGGACCCGATGACGGGGGAAGAGGCTCTGGATCCCGTCTATCGGCGGCGCTGTCTTCTGGGCAGTTTATCTGGCGTTTCTGCATTTTGTGGATAATGAATATCTGGGATTTTTCGTGGTTGCGATTTTGATCACGATCTACTCGGAGATCTGGGCGAGAGTTCTGAAGATATCGGCGACGACGATTTTGATGCCGACGGTCATCCCACTGATTCCGGGAGGATCCCTGTACTATGCGATGGACGCGGCGCTCCGCCATGATGCTCCGGAGTTCATCCTGAAGGCCCAGAAAGCCATCGGGCTTGCGGTCGCGCTTGTGGCCGGAATCATGATCGTTACGTCATTGAGGCGGCCGATCGAGGCGCTGGTGCACATAGTAGCTAAGAAAAAATATTGACGAACAAATGTTTGCAATATATAATGAATTTATGGGAAAGCAGAATACATAAAAGGCGGCCTGCCCTCCATAAAAGGAGGGGCTTCCCCCTCCGGACGAAAGAAAGGAGGGCGATGCCAATGTATGTTACATATTCGGACTTGATCCAGATAGGTATCTTCATTGTAGCTCTCGTAGGATTGTGTTACACAATTTTCGGGAAAAGAAAATAGCCGCCACTACCCCAATAGTGACGGCTGTTACATTGTAACAAGCTAGTTATAAAGGGTAGGCCGTGTGTATCTGACTTTCCCTTTTTGTATCTATAGTCTATCATATTCGAAAAGTGAATTCAAGTACTATTTCCCTTCAGTTGTCACCGACAACCCCGGCGTTACTGCTTACGCTTTGCGTAAACAGTAACGGGATTTTGCCGATGCTTCGCATCCTAAATCGGCAAAATCCGCATCCAGGACATTATATTATGGTATTTTCGGTGCCGAAAATACCTACTTGGAATAGCGGTTGCATATTTTCATGAATATGGCGACATTTTAATCAGTTCTCTTCGATCTCTTCACACATCAGAACATCTTTCCTGCGCTCAAACTCCTCGTACCTCAGTCCGCGCTCTGCGGTTTCGATCTCGCCTAACTGGTTATCGTAGGGATCGGTGCGCCAGTATTCCTTTTCTACGGTAAAAGGTGCCTGAAAGGCGCGGTTGGCGACCATGCGGTATGGGTCAAGGTTTCCGAAATAGAAGCGGCGGCGTTCCTCGTTCTCGGCGCGGACAGCTCCGATCCCGTAAGAGGGATCTGCGTAGATCCAGCCAAGCGGGGCGGCGTAGAAGCGGACCCAGTCATGGCCGCCGATGAAGTCCGGTTCTGCGGCGAGTCCACTCTGCCACTGGGCGGGGATCCCGGCGCAGCGGCACAGGGTGATAAAAAGAAGTGCGAAGACTCCGCAGTCCCCCGTGAAGGTTCTGGCGCAGTTCCCCGGGATGTCCTCCAGAGAGAAGTAGGCCGGCATGTAGGTGTACTTGAAGTTCAGGGTAATGAAGTCGTAAAAGCTTCTGGCTTTTTCGAGTGGAGTCTCACAGCCTTTTGAGAGTTCTGCGGCGAGTGCACGGATGTACGGAGTGAAGACGATGTGCGGGGCAAGTTCAGCGAGATCATCAGATACGCCCGCCTCAAATTCACGCAGAGACGAAGAACTGGATTCATTCCTGGAATGAGCATACAGCTGGACAGTCTCTGCGGCCTTGTGATTCAAACCGGCAGACAGAGTTTGTTCCTGAGATACCGTTCTAGGGTTCACTTCCGTACCAACTGTTTTGCATGCATCAGATTTCTTTAATGCACTTTCTGTATCATGCCACACCGCCGTATGCACATACGAATACTGGACGGAAAATTCATGATTTTCTTTCAGAGTCTCTTCCCAGCATACAGTGCGCTGCGGTGCGTCTTCCGGTGCGATCTGTGCATTTTCAGGGAAAACGGATTCGATCCGGATATCGCTCTGCTGGTCGCAGGCGGCGGGGATCGGGAGATGGACGCGGAGGAACATTCCAGGAGTGAATGCGGAATCTTTCACTTTGACAGATGCGCGGATCCGGATCCTGTTTGAAAGAGAGCCTTTTTCTTTCATGATCTCCATTGCACGGTTTAAGCGGAGATCTCCGCGGCTTCCTTTTCCGGCACTCTCAGAACCGTCAAGAGTGACAGCGGTCCGTTTCCGGAAGTCAGGCATGGATTTGCACATGCTCTCAAAAAAGCGGTCAAAGATCCGCATTTCGCCGTTTACATAGATCCAGCGGATCTGCCCGATGGAGAGGTAGTGGTCAAATTCGTCTTCCGTAAAGTCCGGGATCCGGGTCCGGATCTTTTTGAGTGCATCTTCGCGGGTAAAAGGATAATCGGAAGGCATGCGAAGGATCATTTCCCGTTCTGCCATCAGGCAGTAACGGAGCGGATCCGGAAGCGCCGGATCGGAGAGCTTCCGGTCGATGAGTCGTACTGCACCGTCAAAGTCTCCGTGAAGCTTCATGCGGAGAATATCTTCCGGGAGTCCGATATTCAGATAAGAAAGAAGATTGTTTTCGATCATAAAAGATTCCTCCTGTGTTAATTCAAGGCGAAGATATGTGAAACTCGGTGTGTGATCCCGTGAGTTGTTCTGACCGGTACAATTTACTGCCGGAGATAAAATGGCGTCCCCATTCTAACAGGGAAAGAATGGGGACGCCAGAATTGGATCACTCACAGATGAAGGGACAATGTAGGGAAACACAGTTCCCTGTCATCGTGAGCAGCCATAAAATAGCAGACTCATGAAATGTACTCACGATCAGACAAACAGCTTCAATAGAGCGCCCATTCCGAGTCCCATGAAGTTTCCGATGGCGGCACCGAGAACTCCCATTAAAACACCGATACCTGCGAAGGAACCGTCATAAGCGGTTGCGATGATCGGAGCGGAAGCAGATCCGCCGATGCAGGCAACGGAAGCAGTGGAATCCATGCAGAGATCCCAGTGGAAGATCTTGGAGAGGATGAACATCAGCACAACATGGACAAGAAGGATTCCGAGCCCATAGACAACCCACATCGGAGCAGATAAGAGGTCGATCAGGGTTGCTGTGGATGCGATGAGGGAGACAACCGCATAGAGATAAACGCTGGAGAGCTCTGTAACTGCCGGAAGTTTTCCGAGCGGAGTCATTGCGCAGATCAGTCCGAGGATCGTTACAAATACGGTCGTGCAGGTACCTTTATCAAAGAAGGAAAGTCCGACACCCTTGAAAAATCCATTCATCTGAACGCCGATGTACTGGGAGACTGCAGATACAACGAGGGTGAGACCAATCAGGAAGATCCAGTCTGCAGCATTCGGTTTTACGTTTGTCTCTTTTGCAACTTCCTCGTTTGCAGCTGCAGCGACAGCGTCGAGTTTGGAAGTATCAGCCTTGCAGGCCTTGTTCCACTTCTGGGCATATTTTACAGCAAAGAGCAGAAGTGCGATCCAGAGGGAGTAGCAGGCAGTATCGAGAGCCAGAGCGCAGGAGTAAGCACCGGAATCGACCGGAAGAGCATCCTCCATGGCAGCCATGTTTGCAGAGCCGCCGACCCAGGATGCGTAGAGGGCAGCTGTTGCGCCCCATGTCTTGTCAGCACCGCCGAGTGCATTTGCAAACAGCGGGAAAAGAGCGAAGAATCCGATGCCGAGGGTGATGGCACAGCCCATGAAGATACAGATCATACGCGGTCCGAGTTTTCCGAGCTTGCGGAAATCACAGCGGAGCAGCATGACGAAGATCATGGCATACAGGATGTTGTTCTTTAATGCACTGTAGGCTGCGGAACACTCATCGGAATTGTAGAGACCGATGGTGCAGAAGAACATGTTGAAGATGTAGATCCATACGAGCGGCGGAACGATGTTGAAGATCTTCCACTTCATGTATTTTTCAAGTGCGAGAAGACCGCCTGCGAGCAGCATCAGGAAAGCTATGTAAGTAAAACCGTTTGTAATCGTTAACATAGGATCACGCTCCTTTTTCTATTTGTGTTGTCGTTGTATCAGAGCTGGCGAAGAATGTATTCCTTTACCGGTTCCAACGTGCTCTTTTTCCATGCACCTTCCTCCGCTTTCTCCGAAAACGGGACGATGATGTGGAAATCCATGTGGGCGCCCTCGAAGTAACCGTCAGGCTCAGTGCTGAAGAAATATCCGTTCCAGACATCTTCGGAGGCATCTGTAAAGCGCTCCGGCTCCAGATAGATCATTTTCCTGCGGTCCTCCGCGACAAAGGCCTTTGCGGAGAGAGGTGCCAGAAGTTCATACTCCGCGGCCGGGATGTCTGTGAAGATGGCAGGAAGTGGGGCGATATCGATCCGCTCGTCTCCGCGGATGATCCGGATCCCGATCGCCTCAAAATCGATCGCTTCTTCGGTGAAGATCAGTTTTAACAGGACTCCGACATCCGTATACAGGTGGACGCGCTGATAGTCGGTATCAAAAATGAAGTTTCCGAGTGAATAGAAAATTGCTTTTCCGTTGTCAAAGAGCTCGTAGTTTTCCGGGACATGGGGATGATGGGCGACGACCACATCGGCTCCGAGTTCCAGAAACTTGAGGTAGCGGTCTCTGGTGTAGGGACTTGGAAGACTTGTGAATTCTTCCCCGCCGTGGGAGACGATCACGCACCAGCGGCAGCGGGACTTGATCTCGGCGATTCGTTTTGCGATGAGATCGAGGTCATCCCAGCGGAAAATACCGGGTTCGGTGGCGGTTGCCGGGATGCATTCCGCCTGG
>ERZ773110.2977-NODE-2977-length-10310-cov-2.648269_pt1 | contig 10310 bp, 8 predicted proteins | sample MGYA00580568_ERZ773110 | MGnify/ENA primary metagenome ERZ773110 (study PRJEB29015, sample SAMEA2737870) | human gut metagenome | biome: human gut; feature: human-associated habitat; material: faeces | place: China | collected 2012 ... | reverse complement strand
TGAAGACATCTTGATGGAATGGGAAGCTAAGCAGAAGGTAAATGCTGAGGCAATCGCAAAGCAAAAAGCATCCGATGAAGAACGACTTAGAAAAGAGAGAGAAGCACTGGAAGCTCGCCGTGAGGCAGAAAGACTTGAGGCAGAGAGACGCGAGGCAGAAGAAATAGCAAGACGGAAAGCAGAAGAAAAAGCCCGTCAGGAAGCAGAAGAGAAAGCACGCCGTGAAGCGGAAGAGAAAGCTCGTCTTGAAGCGGAGGAGAAGGCTCGTCGTGAAGCGGAAGAGAAGGCTCGTCGTGAGGCAGAGGAAGCAAGAAGAAAGGCATTGCTTTCTGATGATATCAGACAGCTTGTGGAAGAGCTGGAAGATCGTGTGACAGCACAGGAGAAAGAAGAGGAAAATTTTGATATAGAAGAGGAACTGGAGCTTGCAAAAGCAGAAGGGGAATCTGTTGAAGAAGAAATTGTAGATCAGTTTATTTCAGAAGAAGAGCTGGACGATATTGTGGAAGAACCTGAAGAAGAACCTGAAGAAGAGATTGTTGAAGCAGTTTCGGAAGAAGAGGAGACGGAGGACGAGGATTCTGAGGATGAAGATGATTTCGAAGAGGAAGAGTTTGAAGACGAAGACTTTGAGGGTGAGGACGAAGAGTTTGAAGCAGAAGATGAAGTCGACGCTGTAGAAGAAATCGAAGAAGTACAAGAAGATGAAGAAATTCCGGAAACAGAAAACCAGGATGATTCGGAAGACAATTCCGAAGACGAGGATGATTTCGAAGACGAGGAATCCGAAGACGATGATTTTGAAGAGGAAGATGGATTCGACGAAGACGATTTTGACGAAGATGGTTTTGCAGATGAATTCCCGGAGGAAGATGAGGAAGAAGTAGAGGAATTCGATGCAGAGTGGAATGAATTCCCGGAAGATGAATCCGAGGAAGAAGACGATTTCGAGGAAGAGGATGATTTCGAGGAAGAGGACGACTCCGAGGAAGAGGACGACTTCGAGGAAGAGGATGACTTCGAGGAAGAGGACGACTTCGAGGAAGAGGACGACTTCGAGGAAGAGGATGATTTTGAGGAAGATGATTTCGAGGAAGACGACTTTGAAGATGAGCTTCCTGAGATTCCGGATCCGGAAGACCTTGAAGGAGACTTGGAAATTGAAGAACCATCTGAGGAAGAGATTCAGCGCAGAATTAAGAAGTCGAAAGGAAGCGGAGTTCCATTTGATACCGGATTTGTTGTAACAGGAAGATATGACTTAAGTGCAACCAGTGAGATTGGACTGAAAGCCGGACTGACAGAGGAGCAGAAAAAATTATTCTCTTACTTCGTACCGGTCAGAGGAATGAGTGAACAGATTGTTGCAGTACTTGATAATGACAGACGTGCCCAGAGAGAGGGAACTTCAAGAACCGGTAACTTAATGATCATTGGCCGTAAGGGATCTGGAAAAACAGTACTTGCAGTAGATATTGTAAAAGCAATCCAGAAACAGAGAAATCTGAAACAGGGTAAAGTTGCTATTGTTACAGGTGAGTCGCTGAATAAGAAGGAACTTGGCAATATTATCCAGAAGCTTCGCGGTGGAGCAATCATCATCGAAAAGGCTGGTAAGTTGAATTCCAGAACGATCAAGGAACTGAATGCATTGATGTCAAGAAAGACCGGAGAGCTTCTCTTTGTTCTTGAAGATCAGAGAAAACCTTTGGAGAGAATTATGACAGCTAATCCGGATTTCAAAAAGAAATTCACTTCTAAGCTAGAACTTCCGGTATTCATCAATGATGAGTTAGTAACATTTGGTCAGACATATGCGAAGGAAAATGGATATAAGCTTGATGAAATGGGAATTCTGGCACTTTACAGCCGAATTGATGTAATGCAGCGTGAAGATCATGCGGTTACAGTTGCGGAAGTAAAAGAAATCATGGATGAAGCAATTAAACATTCACAGAAAGCAAATGTAAAGCATCTTGCAAGACGTGTATTTGGAAAATCTACGGATTCGTCAGATCGCATTATTCTGAAGGAAGAAGATTTTAAAATTTAATAATATAGTGAATGTAAGTGATGAAACAGGGATACAATTGTAGAAAATTGTATCCCTGTTTTTTGTCCGGAATCGAGTGACATAGATTGAATTTTGTGTTCCGCTAAGGTATACTTAAGATATTGAAATCCGGATGAAATGTGAGGGAAGTTTATGGAGAAAGAATGGAAAGCTTATGAAATCGGAGAATTAGATCAGTACCTTTTCGGACAGGGAAATCACTACGAAATTTATAAGAAGCTGGGTGCACATATGGTGGATGACGAAGGGCAGGAAGGAGTTTATTTTGCTGTCTGGGCACCGAATGCAAAATCAGTGTCTGTAGTGGGGGAATTCAATGACTGGGATCGCACAAGAAACCCTATGACAAGGGCAGAATATATCGGAATTTACACATGCTTTGTACCGGGAGTAAAAGAAGGCATGATGTATAAGTTCTGCATTGAGACGATTACGGGGGAGTATCATATGAAGGCGGATCCGTATGCCAATTATGCAGAACTTCGTCCGGGTACAGCGTCAAGAATAACGAATATTGAGAATTTGAAATGGACCGATAGTTCCTGGATGACTGCACGGGAAAAATGGAACCACAAAAAAGAACCAATGTCTGTATATGAGGTTCATATGGGTTCCTGGAAGAGACACCCAGGCACAGAGGACGAGGGATTCTATACTTATCGTGAGTTCGCAAAAGAAATCACAAAGTATATTAAAGATATGGGATATACGCATGTGGAGATCATGGGAATCGCAGAACACCCATTTGATGGATCATGGGGATATCAGGTGACAGGATATTATGCGCCGACAAGCCGTTATGGAACACCGGAAGATTTTGCGTGGATGATTAATTATCTGCATAGAAATGGAATCGGTGTCATTATGGACTGGGTTCCGGCACATTTTCCAAAGGACGAGCATGGACTTGCCGAGTTTGACGGAACAGCAACTTACGAGTATGCAGATCCAAGAAAAGGGGAGCATCCGGACTGGGGGACGAAGATATTTGATCTTGGCAAGAATGAGGTAAGGAACTTCCTGATTGCCAATGCACTTTTCTGGGTGGAGCACTTCCATATTGATGGACTTCGCGTTGATGCAGTTGCTTCTATGCTGTACCTGGATTATGGAAAGAAAGACGGAGAATGGGTTCCGAACCAGTATGGAGGTAATGAGAACCTGGAGGCAGTAGATTTCTTCAAGCATCTGAACACAGTTGTACTTGGAAGAAATCCGGGGGCACTTATGATAGCGGAAGAGTCTACGGCATGGCCGAAGGTAACCGGAGATGTAGAAGACGGAGGTCTTGGATTTAGCCTTAAGTGGAATATGGGGTGGATGCACGATTTTACGGAATATATGAAGCTGGATCCGTATTTCAGAAAAGACAATCATCATATGATGACATTTGCCATGAGTTATGCGTACAGCGAAGATTACATTCTCGTACTGTCGCATGATGAGGTTGTCCATTTGAAATGTTCCATGATCAATAAGATGCCGGGACTTGGATTTGATAAATATGCGAACCTGAAAGCAGGATATGCATTTATGATGGGACACGCCGGAAAGAAATTGTTGTTCATGGGACAGGATTTTGCACAGCTTCGCGAGTGGTCAGAGGAACGTGAACTGGACTGGTATCTGTTGGAGGAGCCGGAGCATCAGGCAATTCAGTCATGGATGCGTGATCTACTCCACATGTATAAAAAGAAACAGGCGCTTTATGAACTGGATCAGTCATGGGAAGGATTCGAGTGGGTTAATGCAGATGACGCATACAGAAGCATTTACAGCTTTATCCGCCATTCTAAAGATGGAAAGCATAACCTTCTGTTCGTGATCAACTTCACACCGATGGAAAGAGAAGACTACCGTGTAGGCGTTCCTAGAAAGAAGCAGTATAAGCTGATTCTGAACAGTGACGATGTGAAATATGGCGGAAATGGCGAGAAGAGACAGAACATTTATCATGCCGTGAAGAAAGAATGTGATGGAAGACCATATTCATTTGGATACAAATTGCCGCCGTATGGGGTAGCAGTTTTTGAATTTTAAAATATATAATAAGAGAGGTGTGGAAGAGAAACAGGGAGATGGAATTTGAGTATTCCATCTCCCTGCTAAAGTTATGAATTAATTTTATTCTGCGTTTGTAGAAGTGTCGTTATCAGCATTGTTGTCGGTGCTGCCTGTATCGGTGTTGTTGTCCGTATTTTCTTCGACTGCGTCAGTGCTATCTGTATTATCGGAGTTGCCTGTATCATCGCCTCCGAACAGATCCTTGAAAAATCCTACGATTTTATCCCAGAGACCTTCGTCTTTTGCCTGATTTACGGCATCGTTTGCTTTGCTTTTTACGGCATCTAATGTGCTGTCGATGATTGCATCATTTCCGAGTGCTGCATCATCCGTATTGTTAATAATTCCACCGCCAGAACTATCTCCGCCAAAGAAGCCTTTGATGGAGGACCACAGGTTGCTGAAGAATCCTCCGGATTTCCCGTCCAGGTTGTCGAGAGTCTTTTTCAGTGCTTTGACATCGTAGTCGTACTGGGAAATAGATTCCATCAGACTTGTGATTTTCGCAAGCTGGTCATCGGTCAGTGTAATTCCCTGCTTATCGGCTGCGTCAGAAATCGCGTCCTGAATATCGGACGGATCAGTCAGTTTGTCTTCAATAACGGATTCTTTGACATCGTTGATCAGATCAGATGCTGTATCCTGACCGAGATCCTTGGCGAGATCACCGGTTGTTACCAGCTCTTCTGTTGCAGTTGCTTTCTGGTCTTCGGAAAGTTCTTTTCCACTGGCTTTTTCGTAAGCCATCATAATACCTGTCAGTGCACCGGTTCCGGATACTTCAATTGGAGATCCGGCAACAACGTTACAGTTCTCAACGCCGGAAGTCAAAAGTGTACTGGCAATCATAGAACTTGTTACAAATGTCAGGTTTGCGACTTTTACCTGAATTCCGCCGCTGTCTGTCGGCTCAACATAAGAACAGCTATATGTTCTTGTACCAATCTGGGATTCGGTCGCGATCCCTTCCATATATTTTCTTTCGTCTGTGTTCGTGACTTCGATCGTGTCTACCTGATCGGCGGAAGTACCGAAGTATTTGTACATAGAAGCTTTCTGCTCGTCGGATAAGTTCGCTCCGAGAGTGACTACTTTTGCGCTGTCAGCCAGGGCAGTTACCGGCAGGCTTACAGATGCCAGAATTATTGCCAGGCTAAACGGCAGAACCCTTTTTAATTTTTTCATACTCATAATTATCCTGTGGTGTCAGACGCCACATCTCCTTTCTGTACCCCCAATAATAGCATACTTGTGTAAAAGTAAAAAGTAAAAAATTCTTAACTATTTCGAAAGATTTTGTTACGGCTTGTGTACATCTGTGGACTAAGACAGGATTTCCAGCATTCTGGATTCAAATGTGTGTTCATCCACCATTCCCCCCATGACACCGACTGACTTTTTATCTTTGAAGAGAACAAATGTTGGGACGATTTCCGGGGCGTATTCTGCGGCGAGTACTGCAGATTCTTCAATTTCGACTTCGCAGAACTTGATCTTTCCGGCGTATTTCTTTTCGATATCCTCCACGACCGGCTTCATCATGGCACATTTCCCGCACCAGATAGCGTAGAACATAACGACGACCGGGAGAGAGGTATCTTTTACTTCTATTTGAAAATTTTTTGCAGTTAAATGTAACATCAAATCAACCTTTCTGATCAGTGCCTTCGGCAGTCAGAACCGTGGTTCAGAATATCATATACTTCTTTCAGGGATTTTCTGAAACAACCGATCCACCTGTGCAGACACCGATTTCGATAAGTGTATTCAAAAAACTTTTGTCGGAAGTTTTTTTTGTTATGACAATTTCGGCTCATGGCGAACAGACTCCGAAGGCTTTCTCATTAATAATATATGCGCTGTAGCGCTAAGAAAGTCACAGCAGACATCTTCTTTTAGCAATGAGCTTGCAAATCGGGTGATCCATGGATGAAAATTTCTCTTCATATTCTGTCATAATATTTCCAACGTTCATAATTTCATCATGGTGCAGGTCATAAGTACATTCGGAAATGCCCCATGTTTCGGATTCCCCTAAAGACTCAACAGAAAAATCAAAAAGATCACGGTTATCTGTCTTGAATTCGACCTGTCCGTCCTGGACAAGCACCTTGTCGTAACGTGCAAAAAAATCCGGTGATGTGAGGCGCCTTCTTGCATGGCGGGCTTTCGGCCATGGGTCGGAGAAGTTCAGATAGATCCGGTCAACTTCATTTTCAGCGAACACATTTGCTATGTCCTGTGCGTCCATACAGATGAAGCGAATGTTTGGCAGAGTGCTTTCGTTTTCTTCTATATATATGTTTAATTTTTCCACAGCACGGAGAAGGACGCTTGTGTAGCGCTCGATTCCGATGTAGTTGATCTGTGGATTTTTCTGAGCCAGTGCCATGAGAAAACGGCCTTTTCCCATGCCGATTTCAATGTGGACCGGGTAGTCATTCTGGAATACATCAGATGCCCAGTGACCACGGAATTCTTCCGGAGTCTCGATAACCTGACTGCACTCTTTTAACACGCCTTCGGCGCGGGGTATATTTCTAAGTCGCATATATGATCTCCTTATTTGTTGTATTTCTTTATTTGCAAACATCCCAAATCCGGGAGATTCTTGCCTTGCCTTAGTTTACAGGCTTTGGCAAAAAAAGTCAAACTCAATGGTGTATAGCGGCCATATCTATATCATATTGCCGAAAGGAATATGCGTAACGACTAAAATTTTCCTGAAAAACACAAATAATTTGTGCAAATTTTCGACATATTAAGGAGAAGGTATATAAAAACGGGAGGAAAGTGACTAAATTTTGGACAAATGAAAAAACTCAAATAAGAGAATATGCTTAAAAAATTGTCAAATAAAGTAATTGTTAAGAAAAAAAGAAATGATTGACATTTAAAAAACAGGAGAGTAAAGTAATCACGAAATTTGGAGAAGAAAGGGAGGGAGTCATACGGAGAAATTAACAGAGAGTCTGTTGGAAGAGCTGAATTGTGATACAGCATTTACTATTCCGTTATTCGGGGGAATTAAGATTAGTGAGTCCGTGGCGGTTACATGGATCATTATGGCTGTAGTTGTACTGCTGTGTGTCATATTCGTAAGGAATCTCAGTGTAGAGAATCCGGGGAAAGCTCAGCTTTTATTGGAATCCGCAATCGGAAAAGGAGTGGACTTCTTTGAAGATGTTATGGGCAAAGAAAACCGAAGATATATCCCATATCTTATCACGGTGCTGATCTATATCGGAATTGCCAATATCATTGGATTGTTTGGGTTTAAACCGCCGACAAAGGATCTGAATGTCACAATAGCGCTGGCTGTTATGAGTATGTGTCTGATTGAGTATTCCGGAATACATAAAAACGGATTAAAACACTGGGTCAAACATTTTGCAAAGCCGGTTCCGTTCGTCGCACCGATCATGGTACTGGAGATTGTAATCCGTCCATTGTCCTTGTGCATGCGACTGTTCGGTAATGTACTGGGAGCATTTGTAATCATGGAGCTTTTAAAAATAGTAGCTCCGGCGATTATACCAATCCCGTTTAGTTTTTATTTTGATATATTTGATGGATTCTTACAGGCTTATGTATTTGTATTTCTGACGGCGCTGTTCATGAATGAGGAACAGGAGTAAAGCCGGAAGATAAGACGAACAGACTTAAAAGGGATTTAAGAAAACATTTTTAGACAAGAAGAAAAGGAGATTAAGATTATGTTAGTAGCAATTGGAGCAGGTATCGCAGTTTTAACAGGTTTAGGAGCAGGTATTGGTATTGGTAAGATCGGTTCATCGGCGATGGATGCCATAGCTCGTCAGCCCGAAGCCAGCGGTGATATCCGAAGCAGCATGATCGTGATTGCCGCTCTTGTAGAAGGTGTTGCATTGTTCGCTGTGATTGTTTGCGTGATGTCATTATTCCTCTAAGATATGGAACTGTTCACGCCCGAATTCGGCTTGGTATTTTGGATGTTCGTTGTCTTCGTCATCCTTTTTACCATTCTTGCGAAGTTTGCTTGGCCCTATATTATCCGTAGTCTCGACGAACGTGCCGAGCTTATCGATAAGGGGGTTGAGTATGCACAAGAGGCAAAAGCGCAATTAGACAACGCACGAGCGGATGCCAAAGCTCTTTTGGTCGAAGCGCAGAAACAACAGATGGAGATTCTGCACGAAGCTGCCCAGATGAAAACTCATATCATAGAGGAGGCTCGTCAGGCAGCATCGGTAGAGGCGAAGAAAGTAATGGACGCTGCGGCCGTGTCGATCGAGCAAGCTCGAAAAGAGTCGGAACTTCAATTCCGCCGCGAGGTAAGTGAGTTTGCCCTGCAAATTGCAGAAAAAATGATGCGTAAGCAACTTTCTGATGACAAAACGCAGGTCGAAATGATCGACAAACTGTTGAATGAAATTGAGAATCAAAACTAATAGGATATGAACGAAGGGTTAATACCGAGCCGATATGCGAAAGCTCTTTATAAATATGCTCAGGAGCATCATGTGGCCGCTCCTATTTACGAAGAGATGAAACGGCTTGATGCAGCTTTTGCAACTCATACCGAGTTGTCTAAGGCACTGAGTAACCCGGCTCTCTCTGCTGCGGATAAGGTGCGGGTATTGTCATCGGCTTTCGGTGAAAAGCCCGACGATTATCTTCTCCGTTTTGTTCAGTTAGTGATTAGGAACCGTCGCGAAACGTTTGCAAGAGCCATTGCTTTGGCTTATCAGGATATTTACCGGCGAGCTAATCATATAGCTCGTGTTACGATAACAACTGCTGTTGCTTTGGATAAGGAAGTTCTCGACCGTATAGGTGATCTCATGAAAAAGCAAACGGATAAGACGTTGGAATTCGTTTATGAAATAGATCCTTCTATCATCGGCGGATTTATTTTACGGGTGGATTCGATGCAATTAGATGCTTCGGTAAATAGTGAATTAAAGAAATTGCGTTTGAAATTGCTAAACAGCAAATGATATGATTAAACCCAGTGAAATATCGGATATTTTAAAAAAGCAACTCGATGAAGTCGATTCCAAAATCAATTTCGAGGAAGTGGGTACTGTTCTCGAAGTGGGTGATGGGGTGGCTCATGTCTATGGACTCGAAAATGTGCGGTCAAGCGAACTTATCGAGTTCGAGAATGGAGTGCACGGAGTTGCGATGAACCTCGAAGAGAGCAATGTGGGTGTCATTTTGCTCGATAATGTCGATAAGGTTACCGAAAATATGACGGCTCGTCGTACGGGAGAGATCGCCTCTCTTCCTGTTGGCGAAGGATTGCTAGGGCGGGTCATCAATACGTTGGGTGAACCCATTGACGGGGCCGGTCCCATTCAGGGTGATTTGATTCGATTGCCTCTTGAACGTAAGGCTCCGGGTGTTATTTTCCGTCAGCCGGTGAACGAGCCTTTGCAGACCGGTATCAAGGCGATAGACTCTATGGTTCCTATCGGCCGTGGACAGCGAGAGCTGATCATCGGCGACCGTCAAATCGGGAAAACGGCTATCGCCATCGATACGATTATCAATCAACGAGATAATTATAAAAACGGTAATCCTTTGTATTGTATTTATGTAGCTATCGGTCAGAAGGCTTCTTCTGTGGCTGCGTTGGTGAATACATTGAAAGAGCACGGAGCGCTCGATTATACGGTCGTTTTGGCAGCGAACGCTTCCGATTCGGCTGCTATGCGTTATTATGCGCCTTTTGCGGGGGCTGCTATCGGGGAGTATTTCCGGGATAGCGGGCGTCATGCATTGGTAATTTATGACGACTTATCGAAGCAGGCGGTTTCCTATCGTGAAATTTCGTTGATTCTTCGTCGTCCTTCCGGTCGTGAGGCCTATCCGGGCGATATATTCTATTTGCACTCCCGTTTGCTCGAAAGGGCTGCTAAGATTATCAATAATGACGAGGTTGCTTCTTCGATGAACGATTTGCCCGAGGTGATGAAACCGATGGTGAAAGGGGGCGGATCTTTGACGGCATTGCCTATTATCGAGACACAGGCCGGAGACGTTTCGGCTTATATCCCTACGAACGTGATTTCGATTACCGACGGACAGATATTCTTGGAAACGGCATTGTTTAACCAAGGGGTACGTCCGGCTATCAACGTGGGTATCTCTGTTTCCCGTGTAGGTGGTAACGCTCAGGTAAAAGCCA
>ERZ773110.2953-NODE-2953-length-10368-cov-3.188209_pt1 | contig 10368 bp, 3 predicted proteins | sample MGYA00580568_ERZ773110 | MGnify/ENA primary metagenome ERZ773110 (study PRJEB29015, sample SAMEA2737870) | human gut metagenome | biome: human gut; feature: human-associated habitat; material: faeces | place: China | collected 2012 ... | reverse complement strand
CATGATAAAAGAAGGGGAGGAGTTGGCCGCTTTACATCCTAATATAGTCGTTAAAGTACCTTGTATCGAAGCGGGGATTAAAGCGATAAAATATTTCACCAGAAAAGGCATCCGTACGAATTGTACGCTGGTTTTCTCTGTCGGTCAGGCGTTATTGGCGGCTAAGGCCGGGGCTACGTATGTATCGCCCTTTGTCGGGCGTTTGGATGATATTGCCAGCGACGGGATAGAGCTGGTACGTAAGATCGTGGAAATGTATGATTATTACGATTATGATACCCAAGTATTGGCGGCTTCTATCCGTAGCACCCAGCATATCATCCAATGCGTGGAGGCCGGGGCGGATGTGGCTACTTGTCCTTTGTCCGCCATTAAAGGCTTATTGAAACACCCGTTAACGGATAGTGGGCTAGCTACTTTTCTAGCGGATTATAAGAAAGTAAACGGATAGAAAAAAAATAGTACCTTTGTGCGGATTAATTCGTAAACGCATTTAAAAGATTACTATCGTGGCAAAAGTTGTGGAAACCCCTTTGATGAAGCAGTATTTCGATATAAAAGCGAAACATCCGGACGCTATCCTTTTATTCCGGGTTGGAGACTTTTACGAGATGTATGGCGAGGACGCCGTGATTGGCGCGGAAATACTGGGTATCGTACAGACCAAACGTGCGAATGGCGTAGGGCAGCATGTTGAGATGGCGGGATTTCCACATCATGCCTTGGATTCTTATCTGCCGAAGTTGGTGCGGGCCGGAAAGCGTGTGGCTATTTGCGACCAGCTGGAAGACCCTAAGTTGACGAAGAAACTGGTGAAGCGGGGTATTACGGAATTGGTGACTCCCGGTGTTTCCATCAATGATAATATACTGAATCATAAAGAGAATAATTTCTTGGCCTCTATCCATTTCGCCAAGGAGGTATGTGGTATTTCTTTCTTGGATATCTCTACCGGCGAGTTCATGACAGCGGAGGGTTCCATCGATTATATCGACAAATTACTCAATAATTTTTCCCCGAAGGAAGTGTTGATCGAACGGGGAAACAAGAAGCGTTTCGAGGAGGCTTTCGGTCCTCGTTTCTTTATCTTTGAGCTGGATGACTGGATCTTTACGACCTCGGCCGCCGAGGATCGCCTGTTGAAGCATTTCGAGACGAAGAACTTGAAGGGTTTTGGCGTACAACACTTGAAATTAGGTATTATCGCTTCCGGAGCGATTCTGTATTATCTGGACCAGACCCAGCATACGCATATTTCCCATATCACCGCTTTATCCCGTATCGAGGAGGATCGATACGTCCGCTTGGATAAGTTTACGGTACGCAGCTTGGAACTGGTGGGTACGATGAACGATGAGGGAACAAGCTTGTTGGACGTGATCGATAAGACGATCTCGCCGATGGGCTCTCGTATGCTTCGCCGGTGGATACTATTCCCGCTAAAGGATGTAAAACCGATCCAAGAACGCCAAGAGGTCGTGGATTATTTCTTCCGTGAACCGGAGACAAAGGAGTTGCTGGATACGCAGTTGGAGCAGATCGGCGATTTGGAACGTATTATCTCCAAGGTGGCTGTCGGCCGTGTATCTCCTCGTGAGGTGGTTCAGCTAAAGGTCGCGCTTCGTGCGATCGAGCCGATCAAGGAGGCATGTATGGCGAGCGGGGAACCCAGCTTATGCCGGATCGGGGAGCAATTAAACGCTTGCGCCTTGATCCGCGACCGGATTGAGAAAGAGATTAATAACGATCCCCCTTCGTTGGTCAATAAGGGAGGAATTATAGCGAAGGGTGTCAACGAGGAATTGGATGACTTGCGTGCCATCGCTTATTCCGGCAAGGATTATTTGTTGAAGGTACAGCAGCGCGAGATCGAATTGACGGGTATCCCAAGCTTGAAGATCGCTTTCAACAACGTCTTCGGCTATTATATAGAGGTACGTAATACCCATAAGGATAAAGTCCCGGCGAATTGGATCCGTAAACAGACCTTGGTGAACGCCGAGCGCTATATTACCGAGGAGTTGAAGGAATACGAGGAGAAGATATTAGGGGCGGAAGAAAAGATCCTTGCTCTGGAGACCCGCCTTTTCAATGAGCTGGTATTGGCCTTGACGGAATATATTCCGCCTATCCAGATGAATGCGAACCTGATCGGTCGTCTGGACTGTCTGCTCTCGTTTGCCAAGGTAGCTGAAAGTAATCGTTATATCCGTCCGGATGTGAATGATTCGCAGGTGATCGATATTAAGGCTGGCCGCCATCCGGTGATTGAAAAACAGTTGCCTATCGGCGAACCTTATATTGCCAATGATGTCTATCTGGACGATGAAAAGCAGCAGATTATCATTATCACCGGACCGAACATGGCCGGTAAGTCCGCTTTGCTTCGCCAGACGGCTCTGATTACGCTGATGGCGCAGATCGGTTGTTTCGTCCCAGCCGAATGCGCTCGTATCGGGATTGTGGATAAGATATTTACACGTGTGGGAGCTTCGGATAACATTTCGGTCGGAGAATCCACTTTCATGGTGGAGATGAACGAGGCTTCGGATATCCTCAACAACATGTCTTCCCGCAGTCTTGTCCTGTTTGACGAATTGGGACGCGGGACAAGCACATACGACGGTATTTCTATTGCCTGGGCGATTGTCGAATATATCCACGAACATCCCAATGCCCGTGCGAAGACATTGTTTGCTACGCATTATCATGAGTTGAACGAGATGGAGGCTTCTTTCAAGCGTATCAAGAACTACAATGTTTCGGTGAAGGAGGTCAATAACAAAGTGATCTTCTTGCGCAAACTGGTTCCCGGAGGCAGTGAACACAGTTTCGGTATCCATGTGGCCAAGATGGCGGGTATGCCGAAAAGCATCGTAAAGCGTTCCAACGAAATCCTGAAACAGTTGGAAACGGAAAACCGTCAGGAGGGGATTGCCACGGAAAAACGCAAAGGCAGTATCAAAAGCAAGCCTGTAAAAGGGATCGCTTCATCGGCAGACGGCTATCAGCTCAGCTTCTTCCAATTGGATGATCCGGTACTCAGCCAGGTGCGGGATGAGATCAAGAATCTGGATGTAAACAACCTGACGCCGCTGGAAGCCCTGAATAAGCTGAGCGAGATACGAAGGATTATTACTGGGAAATAAAAACGACTACTGGTGTTTATCTGGGGGATCTCCTCACCATAAAAGATAAGGTCTCTCTTATGTCGCATAGGGTATTTATCTGAAAGGTATGTCGAAACAAAATCCTGCATACTGATAGCCATAATTTAAGTACGGATTACACGGAAGTAAAATAATTTATCCGTGAAATCCGTGTCTAAAAGATCGTGATAGATAAAGAGCCTCTCTCTTTTTTTCTTGTCTTTTAACAAACCTGGATAACAGGTATGTCTAACAGGAAAGCTATCTTTTTTAGTTTATCCGCAGCATGTCCGATACCGATTGCACAGTGGTGTGAAGGACCCGCCTTACTCCATCGGTTCATAAAGGTGCGGGCTCCGCAACTGAACCTGTAGCGGCTGTTCGTGTTTCCTATGTGCAGGGTGGGTCCGTCGGTCGATTCTCCCTCTGCGATAAGTAAAAATACGCCATCATTATTTTCACATACGGAAAGAAAAGTGACAGGTCCCTGTTTGACGCGCATCTGAATGGACAATCCTTTGCCCGGTTTACCGTGATATACGGGTAGCGGTACGAGGCTGACCTTTCCCTCGGCAATGGCGAAATGAGCCGGCCCGTCATGTCCCCATAAAACAACATCGTCATTGAAGTCTATGGCATACGGTTCAGAGAATGAACCTCCGGCATCTAAAAGAGAAAGGAGCTTCATGGCTTGTACGTTCTTTACTTCGCATTCGCCTGCTACCGGGATGCCGCGTCCTGTAAGTAGGGTATTGCCGGCTATTACGGAAGTCACGATATTTTCATAATCGTTTCCTTTCCAACCTTCGTAGTAGTAGGCCATTGAACTGAGGTTGTGGGCTTCGGCCAGTTTATCGAGTGCGACAGAGGTGCGGGCAGCACGATCCAATTCGTATTCTTCACAATGCGGGTCGACTTCAAACTTCATGGAAAATTCCAGACGTTTTGCTGTTCGTTCGTCTTCCGTTACAGCATCCCGGTAAGCTTTGAGTTCGCACATTTCGAGAAGCTCTATGTGAGTGCCGAAAGTGAAGGATTGCCGGGTAATGTCGGTGTAAACGTCCAGCATACCGCAATAATAGTGTCCGAGAATACCCATCCGGTTGTTACGCATCCCTTGTACGGCCCTTACCGCATCGATCCAGTTTTCGATTTCGTTCCATACGTATGGTTCTTCGAGGTAACCGGTCAGGATGTCGTATTTGATGCCGGCACGGTTGAATACGCAGGCAAATTCCGGAGTGGAACAGGCTTGGCAGTGAGCCAGCCATTCGCCGGTCATTTTTCCACGGTCGCCTAATCCGTTGATATAATCGTAATTTATGGCGGCTACGGGTTGTATGTTGAGCAGGATAACCGGAATCTTGATGCGCTGGGCGATCGGAAGGATCGTTGAGGAAAGGGCATAGGTCGAAATAAAGATGAAGAGGATTTCTATGTCTTCACTTTTTAAAACTTCTGCTGTCCGGGCTGCCTTTTCCGGGCTGTCTACCATTCCCCCGTCAATCACGGTTGCCTGTAAGCCGGACATACGTTCTTTTATCATTCTTTGGTAATCCGTCAATCGGGAGAGAAGCCCTTCGAATTGATTCCAATAGGTGTTCAATCCGACTCCGATCAGTCCGACTTTAACTTCCTTTTTTGTTGTATTCATGGTATTCTTCATTATTTATTTTTCTTCACTTTGAAAGTATAAGTACCGGAACCTGTTGTTGCTACGACATACCGATTTCCTTCTTGTTTGCAACTGATTCCGGGGACATCTTCCAATCGTACACCGCTTTCGGTTATTTGTTTCGTGTCGGCAGACGGGAGATAGACGGAGGCTTTGCTGTTTGCCGGTACTTCCACTCGGATGATAAATTCTTTATCGTTGTCTTTCCAGTCGGAAACAATCTGTCCGTAAGGCGATTCGTAGGAAACCTGTGCGTCGCGGACATCACCGACCGGTTCGGGTTTGATGACAATATGCTTAAACCCGAAGGAATCTTCTTTCTGACGGATGCCTCCTAAGCCGCTGAACAACCATTCCATCAGATGACCCAACATAAAATGATTGTTCGATACGAAGCCGTATGCCTGCCAGGATTCGGTGAGAGCGGTAGCTCCGTGTGCCAGTTGCCAACCGTATCCCGGTGTGTCGTACTTGCAGTTCATGTCGTAAATGACATCCGAAGCGTCACCGGCTTCAAGGGCACGCAAGACATAGCGGTAGCCGACGTCGCCTGCCGTCAGGGCGTTGTTGCGTCCGCGGATATCGGCTATCAGGTTATCGAATACCTGCTGCCTGTTTTCCGGAGTCGTCAGTCCCATGTAGAGTGCGACGGCGTTTGCCGCCTGGCTGTTGCGGTCGTAGGTACGGGTGGACGGGTTCCAGAAAGTCCGGTTGAAGGCTTGTTTGATCCGGGCCGCCAGTTCCTGGTACTTGCGTGCATCGTCCGGCTTCCCTAAAAGGTTTGCCATTTTCTCCATCAGGGTGACGTCGTAATAGTAGATAGCCGTTGCCGTTACGCCATTGGAGGTCAGTTGCGATTCTCCCGGACTTTCCGGACCGATGTCGAACCAGTCTCCCAAGCCGTAGGCGATAATATGGTTATCGGCTTTCGAGGAAAGGTAGTCGATGTAGCGTTGCATATCCGGATAATAGGTTTCGATCGGGCGCGTATCGCCATACCATTGGTAGATGTACCAAGGGCTGATGACAAATGTGCTTCCCCATTCCGGCGTATCCTTGAAGCCTCCTTCGAATTCGACTAGTTCGGGAGCAATGGTCGGTATCATGCCGTTGGCTGCTTGTGTGGAGCGCATATCGTTGAATGTTTTTTCGTACAGGCGTGCCAGGTTGTAGCGGTATTGTACGGAGTATTGCATCAGGTGCGCTTCTTCCAGCCAACCCAACTTCTCACGATGCGGGCAGTCGGTCAGCACGCTTGCCATATTGCTGCGGATTGCCCAGTCGATCAGTTCGTATGTCTGATTGAACAACGGTTTGGAACAATGGAAACTGCCGACATCTTCGGCCGAATAGCAAGTATGAAGACCGGTAATTTCCGTTATTTCAGGTAGTCCGTCCGGATTGGGTTGTCCGGCGGGAACAGCACCTTCGACCTGCACGTAACGAAAACCGTAGTAGGTAAACTGGGGTTGCCAACTTTCAATACCTTTTCCTTTCGGTGTGTAACCGAACCAGAAAGGAGCGCCGGACGCGCTTTGGTTTACGGTACTGTCCGGATTCAGCAGTTCGGCCGGATAGAGCTTAACCGGATGCGTGTCCTTTGAATGCAGGGAAAGCCGTATGATGCCGGAAAAGTTTTGTCCCAAATCGTACACCCATTGTCCTTTCCGGGTCTTGAAAAGACGGACGGTGGGGATTCGGTCACGTACGGTCAGCGGTGCGGAGCGTTGGGAGAGGAGCCGGGTTTTCCAGCCTGTGTCGAGGGCTTTGTTCCAGGTACGGTCGTCGAAACCGGGTTGCATCCATCCGGTCTGTTCTTTCGTGGCATCGTAATCTTCACCGCCGTAAATACTGCTGTAGGTAACGGGGCTTTCGGTTGTTTTCCAGTCTGTACCGGTTACGATGTCCTGCGTACTGCCGTCTGCATATTCGATTTGTATTTTCATCAAGAGGCGCGGAGCGCCATATGAAGCAAGCAGTTTGAAATAACGTTCCCGCGGGATATTGAAAAAGCCGTTTCCCAACATGACGCCTATTGCGTTTCCGCCTTGCTTTAGCTGTCCGGACAGATCGAAAGTGACATACAGCGCACATTTATCATATTTTGTCCATCCCGGATCGAGAAAGTTGTTACCCACCTTCTCTCCATTCAGGAACATATCGAAATGTCCGAGTCCGGAGACATAGGCGGTCGCTCGTTTTACCGGTTTTTGAACCGTAAATTCTTTTCGGAATTGGGGGAGGCGGTACATACCGATCTTTTTGCCTTTGAGTTCCCGGTCCACGTTGGCCAGTCCGTGCAGCCCTATCGTGACGATTTCGTCTTTCCTGTCTTTTTCCAGTGCAATCCATTTGGCATTGCTCCAGTCTTTTTCCGAAAGAAGCCCCATGCCGAAGGTATGGATACAGCTCCAGCGGGAAGGGCTGTCCTCCTTATCCCAACTCCTTACTTTCCAGTAGTAGGTCTGTCCTGCTTTCAATTCTTTTCCTTTGAAAGGAACAAGGATCGAGGCGGAAGAAAGCGTTTTTCCGCTGTCCCAGATATTTCCATTGCCGGCCTGTAGTTTTTCCGGAGAATCGGCCACTAATATCTGCCAGGCCGATTGTTCGAAGTTCCGTTGTTGTGCCTGTATCTGCCAGCTGAAACAAGGTTGTCCTGTTTCGATTCCTAACGGGTTTTCTTCCTGTTCGCATCGCAGGTTATAAACGGAATGTGTGTCCGCTGCCTGTAGAAAGAAAGGAAAAACCATACATAAGATACAAATGTTTAAAAGTCTATTTTTCATGCTGCCGTCCTTTTTTGAAAAAGGTGCCATGCTTTTCCGGAAAAGCACGCACCCTCTTTTCGTGTATGTTTAATGAATTAATTCAAAATCTTCCATCAGCCCGTAATCCATCATCTGGTATTCTTTTCCGGATATCGGTTTGTCTACGTTTTTCCAATGCCAGGGAGATGCCAGGCCGGGAGCCGGATTCCGGTAATGCGGGCCTAACAGGTTCTTCAAACTGCCGATCACATGTACATCGATCGTGTTGCTGCCTTCTTTCAGGTAGGATGTTACATCCAGTTGCCAGGGGTCGAAGGCGATCATACCGGCTTTCTGTCCGTTGACGTATACTTCTGCTACCGTCCCGTTCCATTTGTTCAGTTTGACGGCATATCTGCCTGTAAGGTCATCGAGGGTATATTCTTTGCTATAGCTCATATCCCATGAGTAGAACGGTTGCTTTTGTTCTTTCCAGCTACCCAGTGTGAACGATTCCTGTGGTGCACCGATGCTCCATCCCTCTTGTTCGGGTACGACCGAGAAGTTTCCGATGATGTAGACCGGTTCTATCTCTGCAAAAATACGCATCGGGTTGATGCTGAGTTCTACCGTATTGCTACCTTTTTTCACCTGTCCGCCTATCGGATAAACGCCGAAAGAACGGTCCAGCCACCATTCACCTGGAAGAGCGTTCACGAGATTTCCGTTGATTTTTACGGTAAATAGTTCGGGGCGTTCGGAAACCAGTTTGATACCGGAATAGTCGAAAGCATCGTTTACCGTAAAATGATAGGAGGCCGTGAAGCCGCCATCCTTAAAGTGGTCGCGGTCGAGGATATTCCGTTTGTATTGTACGGAGGTATTCCAAGGATTGCCGTTGGTGAATCCGTGCGCTTTGAAGGCGATATCGGCGGCACGGGAGAAATGTTGTTTCTTGTAAGTCTTTCCTTTAACCGTAACATCGCAAAAGTCAATTGTCAGAGCATTGTCGCGTAAACGGCTGACGGTGGTCCGGCTTGTTGCCGTCACCGGGCTGCTTCCCGCTTTTCCGGGGCGTTCCGGATAGTTTTTAGGGTTCTTGTCAGAACAGTAAAGCAAGAGGCTTCCTGCCGGTTCGATCCGGAAAGATGTACTTAGTATGCCTTTTTCTTTTGAAGACGGATACGTATAGATTTCCCCGTTCAGAGCATCCATTTCCAACATGGCTTTTCCCTGCGTCGAAAGGGTGCCGTCAACAACTTCATCCATAGAAGAGTTGACGAGAAAAACCAATTCTCCGTCTGCAAACCGGCGACGATGGTGATACAGGTTACCACTGTTGAAAGTAATCCTGAAGTTATCGGAAGAGAAATACCGGGCGATTACATCTTTGGATAGTTCCGGGAGTGATGTGACGGTTGTACCGGTCAACAGTCCGGCCAGTTCGTCATTGACAGCCCCGTCTATCCGGGTGGGAGCGGAGAAGGTTATGATCTGTCCACCTTGTTCTACAAATTGTTGCAAGAGGTTGAAGGTAGGCTTGTTTAAGGTCTCCATCATGGGAGGCAGAACGACAGTCGAGTAGGAGGCATTGCCGACGATGAAACGCCCGTTTTCTACCTTTCCGAGGTCTTTGATGATGTTTTCGGAACCGAGGTCATATTCTACCTGGTTCTTTTCCAAAGTTGTAACAAAAGCTTGGAAATTGGTTCCTATCTCCATGAGTTTCGGGGAACTTCCTGCATGGACGTAATAGCTCCATAAAGTCGAGTTGGGTTCCAGAACCAAAATATCGTTTTTCTGGATGCCTTTGCTCATAACAAATGAAAGGCGTCCGTAATAGTCATTCAGTTCGCGATAGTCGGGCCACCAGGGAGAATGATAGGTGAATACCGGCGGATAGTCGTATTTGCGTGCTCCTGTTAGTGTCATATGGGCTAAATGTTGGTTCATGAAGTTGACCCCGAGTGCATACTCCCAATCGCCTAACCGTTTGAAATCTTTAAAAGTTTCGTCCCAACCTCCACCACCATAAGTTTCGCTGAGGGTACGGTTACAACCTGTTTGGTTGGCGGCACTGCGCAATTCTTTTACTGCACGGATATTGCCGAACTGTGCTTGCGGGTTGGTTTCGTCGAACTGGTTGAACAGCATGTCGATAGCGGGTACCTGATGCCAGGCGTACATTGCCATATTGTCCGGTCCGTCGTTCATTTGCGGCCAACCGTGTTCCCAATAGTGTCCGGTCCATTTCAGGTTGTTCGTCTCGCAGTAGTGGTGCCAAGGTTTGGACCAGCGGTCGACAAACATTTGCAACAGGGTTTCCATATAGTTATGACGTACCTGTTTCCAATTGCCCGTCTCTTCGTCCAGAAGGGGAAGTAGTGGTTTTAGATCGTATCCCCACTGTTTCCGGAATACTTCGAACAAGTCTGGTGTCCAGCGCAAGCCTCCGGGACTGCTGATGTTGGGCTCATCTGTGAAGATACCGAAAACAGATTTGCCAAATTCGTCCTTTATTGTTTTTTCGTATCCTTTCATCGTGAGGTCGATGAACTTTTCAGTCACACCGGGTACGAGCAGGTCTACGTAAGAATACCCTCCGTACCAGTCTGATTTGCCTAAATAGGTCTTTTTGTAGAGGTAATATTCTCCTTTTGCTTTTTTATGCTGGCTCAGGGCGTTCGTGATATCTGCCCATTTGTCCCCTTCTTTTTTAAGGATGATGAAATATTCGTCTGTTTTGTCAGGCAGAAGATCTGTTTTTGTCAACTCAAGTCCTTGTCCTTGGTTGTAG
>ERZ773110.2944-NODE-2944-length-10404-cov-2.709730_pt1 | contig 10404 bp, 9 predicted proteins | sample MGYA00580568_ERZ773110 | MGnify/ENA primary metagenome ERZ773110 (study PRJEB29015, sample SAMEA2737870) | human gut metagenome | biome: human gut; feature: human-associated habitat; material: faeces | place: China | collected 2012 ... | reverse complement strand
TTATTCATAATTTAAATACTACTTTTTCTAACGCAGTAGAATTACTTGGATTACCTCAACAGGAAATTGATGAGATTAAAAAATATTTTCAATCATAAAGAAAATGTATCAACTTAAATCTATAAGTTGATACATTTTTATTGATAATTTAATACAAATAATTCTTCATTATTTTTTATAACATTTAAATCATAATCATAAACTTCTTTTAAAGTCTTTTGATTAATCACTTCATGAGGTTTTCCTTGAAACATCAGTTGTCCATTTTTCATTGCTATAATTTCATCACTATAATGAATTGCTTGATTAATATCATGATGTACCATAATAATAGTGATTTGATATTCTTTGTTTATTTTTCTTAATAAATTAAGTGTCTCTATTTGAGCTTTAATATCTAAATATGTTGTTGGTTCATCTAATAAAAGTATAGGTGTTTTTTGTGCTAAAGCTAAAGCTATCCAGACACGTTGTTGTTGTCCTCCTGATAAGCTATTTAACATTTTATTTTGATGTTCTTTAAGATTTGTGACTTCTATTGCCCAATCTATTATTTGCTCATCTTCTTTTGAAAGAGATTGATGATAATTAAGATAAGGTAATCTTCCATAACCTATGATTGTTCTAACATTTAAATCCCCATATACTTGATTCTTTTGATGTACAACAGCTACTTTTCTAGCAAATTCTTTAATTTTATAATCCCATATATTTTTATTATCTAATTCAATTGATCCTTGTTGTATTTTATAAATACGACTTAATAACATTAAAAGTGTTGATTTACCACTTCCATTAGGTCCAATAATGGTTGTTATTTTTTGATCTTTAAACTGTATATTTATGTCTTTCATATAAGATTGATGATTATAACTAAAAGATAAATGATTAACTTTCATATAAACTCCTTTTTAACAATAAAATAAATATTGGACCACCTATCATTGACATAATAATTCCTGCACTTATTTCATAAGGAGCCATCAATGTTCTACCTATTGTATCAGCAACTAATAAAATAATAGCTCCACATAAGGCAGTTGTTGGGATAAGATATTTATGTTGATTACCTACAAATAAACGTGCTAAATGTGGCACAAGTAAACCTACAAAGCTTAATATTCCAGCAATAGCAACAGATATACTGCATAATAAAACAGCTAATAAAGATAAAATAAAACGATATGTATTTACATTGATTCCTAATGATAATAATGTACGATCTTCTAATCCTAATAAATCACATGCTTGTGTTAAAAAAAGTAAGATTATTAAAATTGGCACAATATAAATCATTAAAAGAAATACATCATTCCATGAATATAAAGTAATTGTTCCTGCTGAAGATGAAATAGAAGCTGACATACTTTCTATAAGAGAAACAATGGCATTCATAGTATAATGAATTGCTACACCAACAAGAATAATTCTTGTGGTATTTAAACCTGATTTCCAAGATAAACTATAAATAATAATAAATGTTATTAAGCCTCCTAGACATGTAATCATTGGTTTAAATACATATAAATCAGGTAAAAAAATACCAACTAAAAGACTCACAATATTTGCCCCTGCACTTATTCCTATTAATCCAGGATCTGCTAAAGGATTTTTAAGAACAACTTGAAATAATAATCCAGATAAAGCTAATGCACACCCTACAAGCATTGTTACAATAACTCTAGGAAAACGTATTTGATAAATACTTGCTACATCTTTGTTATATTCTATAAATAAACCTTTCATTAGTTGTATAAAAGATACTTTAATTGATCCTATATTAATTGCTAGAAAAAAGCATATTCCTAAAATAATCATTAAACCTAATATAAATAATAACGGATTCTTTTTAATGATTTTCATATAAAATTCCTTCTAATGTTTCTAATCCTTTTTGATAATTAAAATTAGCACTCATTCCAAAATATTCGTTATTTAGATCATATACTTTATTATTCTTAACAGCATCAAATTGTTGCCATGTTTCATTATTAGAAAACTCTTCTTGAAAATAAGCCATTACTTTTTCAGGCATTGCATGACTTGTTCTTAAAATAAGATCAGGATTTTGTTTTAACATATCTTCTACACTTACATTAACAAAATCTTCCCCATTTCCATCTCCATAAATATTCGTACCACCTGCTAATTTTACTAAATCTCCAACATAACTAGATTCAGTTGCTACAACATAACTTCCTCCTGGAAGACCCATTAAAATAAGTACACGTGGGCTCACATTGTTTTGATATTTTTCTCTAAAAGAAATCATATAATTTGTATAATCATCAATTAATTTTTGTGCTTTTTTTTCTTTATTGAAGAATTTTCCTAATTCTTCAATACTCTTATACATTCCTGATAAACTTCTTAAATTTAAAAAACTTGAACTTATTTTTATTTTTTCATATTTACTTGCTAAATCACCTTCTAATGAATTAGGACTTAAAATAAGATCTGGTTTTAATGTAGAAAGTTTTTCCATATCTGGTGACATTGCATTTCCTAATTGAATTGCCTTTTTATATTTCTTAGGAACTGAATAACTATCACTTTGAGGAATACCAACAACCTGTTTTGCTGGTACATCTAATTGGTCTAATATTTCAGTTACAGAAACAGATGTAGCAGCAATTGTTACTTCTTCATTTGTTTGGACTTCTTGATTTTGATTAACACATCCAGTTAATAAAGAAATTAAACAAATAAAAATAAAACTATTTTTTAACTTTTTTAACATAAACTACACCTCCTATAACGATCACGCCTAAGACTCCAATAATCCATAAAGAATAATGAGAACTTGCTTTTTGTTCCTTTTGATTTTTCTTTTTTATATTTTTGATAGTTAATTTTAATTTTCTATCTACTTTTCCTTTTGAATTAATTAAATGATTACTTAATCCTGTCGCATTTTCCATTAATGATTCTTTTGTAATTGTCCCTACTGTAGCTTGTGACGCTTCTGTATTTTCAACAGCTTCTGGAGTTGTTTCCTCTTGTGCTTTTTGTTTTGGTGTTGATGATTGAGTTGTTGTACTTGATTGATTTTCTGTTGATGCTGTTGGTGCTTGGCTTTGTGGAATCATTTGGCTGTTATAAACACCTGTTCCAGATATTGCCGAGGAAATATTTGGTTTAATAAAAAACTGAACATCTCTCCCCATAGGACTTACATACATAATAGGACTAATATAAATATCTAATGAACTTACTTGTATTCTATAATGATTAACTGTATCTCCATTTGCACTACTACTTCCTGTTTTAGTTGCTGATACAGAAGACATAGCACCACTTGATGTCATGACTTTAAAACGTACATTACTAACATTAGAAGCTAATCCAAGTCCTACAGTGATATAATATTTTCCTCCTGTTTGTTCAAGTAATAATTGTCCTTCAACAATATTACCTACCATACTATCACCTAAAGCAATATTTTCTCCACCATCTTCTGTTTTACCTGTAAGAGGATTAACATAACTTGTTGAACGACTTATTAAATAAGCACCATCATTTAAAGCATTTACTGGCGATAAAAATAACAACATCATCAAAGCAATAATATTTATCTGTAATATTCTTTTCATAATTCCTCCATAGAAATAATGAGGCATATTTTATGCCTCATATTTTTTTTGTAAAACAACAAACATAAACAATGAAATCATACCTAATACACTCATCATTGTGATAGGGGCTTGATCTCCTGTTTTTACTGCTTGACTTTCTTGTTGACTATCTTTTGTAGTTTCTGTTTTATTTTCAGTAGCTGTATTACTTGCTTGATTTTGATTATTTTCTTTTGGATCTTCTTTTTTAGTATTTGTTTCTAATTCAGTTTTATCTGAAATATATGTTAATGTACTATAATCAACTTTAATTCTTGCTTCTAAATCCATATTACCCATCATAGCAACATGTGGATTCATCATAACATTGATATATTCATCTTCATGAGGTAATTCAAATGACCATAATGTTGGATTACCTTGTGTATCTTTTTCTATAATTGTAGCACTATGATTTTTATAATCTTCTTGAGCACTTCCAATATAGAATTCTTGTAAACTTGCTTTAATTGTTCCAAATGACATTTCTTTTGTAGAAATATACATTGTTGCTTTTCCATCTTTAACAATAATTTTAGCTTTAGAATCTAAAGCAGTAGCTGCCATAGATGCTTTATCACTTGTTGCATTCCATAGTGCAACATCTACACTATATGTACCATCTTGATTAAATCTAGAAGGAATTACTTTTGTTAGATGATCTAAATCTAAAGATAATCTAGCAGTAGCGCCTCTATTACTTCTGCCATAATAGAATTTAACATTTGTAAGTTTTATATTTTGATCTAATTTAAATTGAACCTTTGTTGGATGTCCATTTTCTTCTTCAATAATTGTTGCTTCTTGATATGTTCCATCTTTTAATTGATATTCCATTTTATCAACAGAAGCTGTTTGACCATATATTGTCATTTCTTTTAATTTTAATGTAACAGTCACTTCATGATTGTTAACATTTATTTGTGCTGATTCAATTGCCTTAGCTGCCATTGATTGATCATCATTATTTTCTTTTAAAACATCAACTGGAACATTATATGTACCATCTTCTAAAACATATTCTTTTTGTAATTGTTGAACATTATCTAAATCTAATGTTAATGTTACATTTGTAGGATAATCATTTCCTTGCCCCATCATAGCATTCATAAAATCAACTGTAATAGATAATACTGTTGAATTATTTAATTGAGGTAAATCAAATAAAATCTTTTCAGGAACTTCTACATCTACTGTTTGTCCATTCATTCCTTGTGTAGACTTTTCAATTTTTGTTGAAAGTGTTGTACCATTAGCAATTGTTAGAACATTTGCATAATATTCTTTTCCTAAATTAATAATCATATTTTGTAAAGTAGCAGTTGCTTGCATTTTTCCATCTTCATTTACTGTTACTTCTAATGAATCTCCAAATGCTTTTGCAAAAGCTGTTTGTACTGCTGAAATTGGTGCAGCACTTTCTAGACTTTTGATTGGAACTTGATATGTTCCTGCTTTTGATAAATCATTATTTAATGCATGTACTGAATTAAATGATGTAAGTTGTAAACATAATGCCATCATTAGAGCTAATGTTATTTTTAATAATTTTTTCATGTTGACCTCCCTTTTTAAGTTAGCTTAAACTAACTAAAGAGAGTTTAGCATTTCTTTTCCATTTTTCAATATTTTATTTTGTTTCAGGTGTGTAACATAAAAGATGTTTTTATATGATTATTTATTGATATAACTACACTTTTATAGATGTTTTACTTATGAAACAAAAAAGTCTTCCAAATTGGAAGACTTTATATTTATATATTATTTTTCGAAATCAAATTCTTGGAAAACTTCACTTACAGGTAAATTATTTTCAATATTTTCAATTGTTTTAGCAAGTAATGAAGCTACTGAAACAACTTTTAATTTATCGAATTTCTTTTCTTCAGGTAAGATAATTGTATCAGTTACAACTACTTCTTTAGCTGAACAGTTTTTCAATCTTTCAACAGCTGGTCCTGAGAATACTGGGTGTGTACATGCAACAAATACATTTTTAGCACCTTTTTCAAGTAACATATCAATACCTGCTACAATAGTTCCACCTGTATCGATCATATCATCAATCATGATACAGTTTTTACCTTCAACATCACCTAATACACCCATGATTTCAGCAACGTTAGGTTTTGGTCTTCTTTTATCAATGATAGCTACTGGACAATCTAAAGCAACTGCCATTTTACGAGCACGAGTAGCTCCACCATGATCTGGTGAAACAACACAGATATCATCTAAGTTTTTATTTTTGAAATAATTACAGATTAATGGTAATGCTTGCATATCATCTACTGGAATATTGAAGAATCCTTGGATTTGTGCAGCATGTAAATCAATAGTTACAACACGATTTACACCAGCAGTTGTTAATAAATCAGCAACTAATTTAGATGTAATTGGTTGTCTAGGTTTTGCTTTTCTATCTTGTCTAGCATATCCAAAGTATGGCATGATAGCTGTAATTTCTCCAGCTGATGCTCTTTTTAAGGCATCTGCTAAAACTAAGATTTCCATTAAGTTTTCAGTAACAGGATTAGATGTTGATTGGACAATGAAAACATCTTTTCCACGAACTGATTCATCAATTTCAACTAAGATTTCCCCATCAGCGAAATGGTGAACTTTTGATTTTCCCATTTCACAACCTAAATTATCACAAATGTCTTGTGCTAATTCTACTGATGATGATAAAGCAAATACTGTAATTTTGTTTTTCATTTTTTCTTTTACCCCTATTTTCCTATTTTATTTCTTTTTTCTTCTAATACTTTACTATAACCTTCTTTGTTCACTTGTCTACTTCTAGCAATTGCAAAAGCATCTTCGTGAACTTCATCTGTAATTGTTGATCCAGCAGCAATAAATGCATTTTTACCAACAGTTACAGGAGCAACTAAATTAGAATTGCAGCCAACGAAAACGTTGTCTTCAATTACTGTTTGGAATTTATTTTTTCCATCATAGTTGCTTGTAATAGTACCGCAGCCAATATTTACGTTTTCACCAACTGTCGCATCTCCAATATAGCTTAAGTGCGCAGCTTTACTTCCTTTACCAAAAGTTGCTTTTTTCATTTCCACAAAGTTACCCATGTGGACATTTTCTAAGATATGACAATGATTTCTAAGTCTTGCATATGGCCCAATATCAACACCGTTTTCAATAATCGAATCAGCAATAACAGAGAATTTAATTTCTACGTTATCTTTGATTTCTACATTATCAAATTCACAATAAGGTCCAATATGACATCCATTACCAATCACTGCTTTTCCTTTAATAATACATCCTGGTTCAATTGTTGTATCATGACCAATCACTACATCTCTACCAATATAAGTATTTGTCATATCTACAATATTTACACCATCTAATAGATGTTTTTTGTTAATACGATATTGTAATTGTTTTGTTGCTTCTTGTAATTCAAACTTATCATTAATTCCACCAACTTCTGATAAGTCATCAATTTTATAACCACCAACATTTAAGTTTTGATGATTCATAATTTCAATTACATCTGTAATATAGTATTCATTTTGAGCATTGTTATTTGTTACTGATTCTAATGCTTTAAATAAAGCAGCATTATCAAAGCAATATTCTCCAACATTCATTTCAGAAATATTTCTTTGTTCATCTGTACAATCTTTATACTCAACAATACCTTTAACTTGATCATTTTCTCTAATAATACGACCAAATTTCTTATTTAAGTCACAATCACATGTCATGACTGTTCCTTTCATTTGATGTTCATTATGATATTGAATTAACCCTTGTAATGTTTCTTTAGTAATTAATGGTGCATCACCATTTAAAACAATAGTTGTTCCTTCTTTATCTCCTAAAACATCTTTTGCTTGCATCAATGCATGTCCAGTTCCTAATTGTTCTTTTTGCATTACGAACTCAACACCATCAACAAGTTTCATGACTTCTTCAGCTTTATGTCCAACAATAACATAAATACCATCAACACCTAAACCTTTTAATTCATCAACGATATGACAAACCATAGGTTTATATAAAACTTCATGTACTACTTTAGGCTTGTCGGATTTCATTCTTGTACCTTTTCCGGCAGCCATTACTACTGCGTAAGTTTTCATCGTCACACCCCTCTACGACGTCATTCTAACAAAATATAACTCATAATTAAAGATGAATAAGACAATTTATTGCAAATTCCTACATCTTTTCAAAAAAAGAAAATCTTATCACAGATTTTCTTCCTTGTTTAAAATTTTCGATTTTCTAACAAAAAAATAACGTTTTCTAAAGAATTCATATCCTTTATTCATAATTTCTTGATTTCTAGTAATACCAAATACACATGATCCACTTCCTGACATTAAAGCTCCATCAAAACCTAACTTCATCATTTCTTTTTTGATTTCTTTAATTTGTGGCACCATTTTAATAGAAGGAAGTTCTAATGTATTTTGTAGATTATCAATAACTGCTTGATAATCATTCATTTCAATTCCTTTTTTCATCTTTCTGCAATCTTGATGTTTTACCTTAGATAAATCTAATGAAGTAAATGCTTTTTGAGTTGAAACACCTTTTTTAGGTTTTACAAGTAATAAATAAGCTTCAAAAGGTTCATCAATAAATTGTAATTTTTCACCAACACCTTCAACAAAAGCTGTTTTTTCATAAATACAAAATGGAATATCTGCTCCTACTTCTTTTCCTAAAGCAGCCATTTCTTCATAAGATAAATTTAAATGAAATAATTTATTCATAGCTTTAATAACTGCTGCTCCATCAGCACTTCCACCAGCTAATCCTGCTTGCGTTGGAATATGCTTATAGACAAAGATCTTAACACCTTTTTTTAATCCGTATCTTTCTTGCATCAATTGTGCAACTTTATACATAATATTTCTTTGATCGGTAGGAACGATCTTACTATTTGACTCAATTTCAATTCCTTCATCAATGACATTAATATAAATGAGATCATGTAAAGTAATAGGTGCCATGATCATTTCTAAATCATGATATCCATCTTCTCTTTTTCTTACAACATCTAACGCTAAATTTACTTTTGCATATGCTCTTACTTTCATTTTTCATTACCTCGGATACAAATTTCTGGCAACCCCTCTTGTATCAATTCCACCAATACCTAATTGTTTAAAAGAGGTTTTCTCTATAACTTTTTCTAAATCAACATACTCTTTAATATTTGTACTTGCGATTTGAGTTGTGATAATAACAGGATCTAACGCATGAATATTTTTTCTTGAAGGACTTGATGCAAAGTTAGCACCACTCGCTACTAGAAGTTCATAGTATGACTGACACGCTCCTGCAAAGATTACTAATGCATCTTTGTCGGGTTGATATTCTCTAGCCTTTTTGATTGCTTCTACAAAATCTAAACTGTGCAAATAATCTTGACTATTTCTTTTATGTCCATTTTTTTTCAAGGCATCATGTCCTGTAATGACTAAAAGATGTGGATTATGTTTTTTTAATAGGTTGGTTATTTTACTAGCAAACTCTTCTTCTTTAAAATAATAACCATATGCTCTAATACCATATTCTTGATATTTTTTCATACACATCTTTAAATAAGAAGGATCTCCATCTAAATGTAAAACACTTCCCTTTAAACATTTTTCTTGTGGTAAATGCACATCTTCTATTACTCTTTTCTCTTGAACAAGCTCTAAATCATCTATTTCACTATCCGCAATAAGACGATACTCTATTCCTCTTAAATAACAAATATTTTCTTGTATATCAATGACTTCAAAAATAATATCTTGATGATATTTTTTTCTACTTACAATATCACCTATCTTCATTCTATCACCATTATATAGTATGTTTATATAATGATTTTGTGATAGCTTGATAATCTTCTAATGTAAGTTGTTCACATCTTAATTTTTGATCTATTTGATTTTCATTTAAAACATCTAATGCATTTTGATATTCTTGTTTTAAATTATTATAAATCGTTTTTCTTCTTTGTTTAAAAGCACTATTTAATACTTTATATAAATCTAAATTAGCTTCCTTATTAATTGTAATCTTTAAAATAGCACTATCAATATGAGGTGCAGGAATAAAAACATTTTGACTTACTGTAAACATATATTCAATTTTACCCATATCTTCAATCATATACATCAGTGGACTTTTATAATCGCTTGTATATTTTAAAGCCACTTCTTTTTGTACCATCACGACAATTTCATCAATAACTTTACTTTCAGTTAAAACCTTTTCAATAATTTGAGTTGTAATATAATAAGGCAAATTAGCTACTAAAATAACTTTTTCATACTTATCCTTTAAAGTCATTAAATCCTCTAAATTTACTTTTAAAAAATCTTCAAAAACAATCTCAATATTTTCCTGATTTAAAAACTCTTCATAGACTCCTTTAAAACGTGTATCTATTTCATAGCTTCTTACATATCCTGCATAACGTGCTAATACTTGAGTTAAAGCACCAATTCCAGGTCCTACTTCAATCACTGCACATTTTTCATTAACACTTGAACAACGAACGATTTTTTCTACGACATGAGGATCAATTAAAAAGTTTTGCCCATATTTCTTTTTAGGATATAAATCATATTTATCTAATATATATTGAGTTGTACTTTTAGTCGCTATATCCTTCATTCTCTAACTCCTTCTCTATCATTTCCCTGGAAATACCCACCATATTTAATCTTTTAAACAAAGTCTTTGCATTGCCATATCCTAAATGAAATAAATCATAAATCTTTAATCTTTTCTTTTTATCTCCAATAATATCTAA
>ERZ773110.2926-NODE-2926-length-10468-cov-3.293575_pt1 | contig 10468 bp, 10 predicted proteins | sample MGYA00580568_ERZ773110 | MGnify/ENA primary metagenome ERZ773110 (study PRJEB29015, sample SAMEA2737870) | human gut metagenome | biome: human gut; feature: human-associated habitat; material: faeces | place: China | collected 2012 ... | reverse complement strand
TACCCAGGAAAATGCCCAGGAGACCGGCAACCAGTTTGGATTTTGCATCCGGTGCCGGTGCCTGCTTATTGGCTACGCCACAGTTTAAACATACTGCTGCATCCGGAGCTAAAGGCTTACCGCAGTTATGGCAGTAATTATTCCCCTGTCCCTTGGCCACACCGCACTTTACGCACATCACAGCTTCGTCTGTCATATAAGGCTCGCCGCAATTCTTACAAAAGTACATTTATTCTTCCTCCCTCTTTTTTGTTCCTGACTCATTTCTCAGTCATTACTGTACATTATACAGGATGTTTGTATATTTTACCAGTGTTATTTTCACATTATAGGCTCTCATAACGTGCAATTTCTACCGGAAAACGAAGTTATTTCCGCCTTTTGTCACAAAATATGAATAATTTCCGATACAATTCGTAATATCCAAAAACTGCCATGACAGAGAATACCGGAATGGTATTATATAGATATCTGGCTCTTGCCTCGAATAACATAACAAATAAAAACATACCGATAAATGTAACGATCATCACAGTAGAAAGACACAGCCGGTCAGACAGGTTCTCTTCTGTCCGGTATTTGGGTCTGCGGATTGTTGACGCCGCCGTCCACAAAAGCATACCGGCCTCTGTTATGACTCCCAACAGTACAAAAAGCCATAATCCCTGGCTGATCGTCGTAAACCAGATATAATTGCTGCCGTCCTGCCAGTAAAAAGCCCTCAGAGGTTCTTTCCAGGAGCTGTCTATGTTCAACGGATATTCCCACGCCTGAAAATACCCTTCCTGATACCAGCTGAACGTCCCGTCGTTAAAATTCATGACCTGCTTACGCAGCCAGAACCGGATTGTACCCCAAATACCACGATCACCGATTCTTTTGCGGATTCCTTCCATCTCATATTGTATCCGGGTATTTTTATCCGTACCAGCAAAAGATCGTACGATCTCAAGTCCCTCTCCGGAACAGGCCCCGGTAGTATCCTCATTGAGGCCGTTATACATATAATTACTCCAGCCGATCTCCATATCCGCATTATAATCATACTGTACGGAACAGTAGATTCCCTGCTTACAGAAAGCCCCAAGTCCGAAAGCCGCTATCAGAAGCAAGATTTTTAAGCCGATCTTCTGCAGCCGCTTACGCATTGGCACCTCTTCCCAGGCGGACCATACCAGATCCACCAGTACTACCGCAATCAATGTGACATAGCAGGTGGCTTTCATGATTCCGCCAAGGCACCCCAGAAACATTATCAAAAACCATAAAAGGTATTTCCGTTTTCTCCCATTCTTCCGGAACAATGAATACAGTAGAAGAATCAGGATCGGCATGGCAATGGTGCTTCCGTCCGTATAGGGAATAATCTTCCAGGGAGAGATTCCCAGAAAGATGCTCTGAAAGACCAGGGCAATCACGGAAATTCCAAGGTTCCTGCTGACCTGAAGGACCAGAAGTACTGAACAGAATACCGCCAGTGACAGCATGACGCACTGGAACTGGATCCAGATAAATTCCGGATTGTAGGGATACCCCTTAAGTCCTGAGGCAAAAGAATACAACTGATACAAAAGCCATGTAACGGGAATATTATTACTGTAGATCGTATAGTAATCGTCATACCCCAGTGTCTGGCCCTCATAAAGCCAGCGGGCGGAATTGGCCACCATGCCGCAATCCCAGCCACCGTAAAATGCAATGCATTTGGATATTTTTATATTCACAAGACAGAACAGAATACAGACTGCCAGTGTGATCCCGGTAAACCAGACTGCTATGCGTCCGGTGTAAGGAATCTTTCGCAGAAAATAGTACGCTGCCCCCAGTACAGCCACTCCGATCACCGCGCACAGGGATAGTACTTTATTTCCCTCCACGGTAATGATCTTATGCATTTCGTTGTAGTTCATATTGGTCCCGTAGAATACTATATAATAGAAAACAGGAAGAAACAGTACAAGCAAAAGCACTGACAGTGTTGCTGTACTGATACATTTTTTCTTCATTGTCAGAAATTCCTTTCCATTCTTGTTCACAAAATACTATTGGTAATATTTTAGCATTTCTCTGAACTATTTACAATGTAACTACAGAAAATCGATCCCGTAGATCCTCTCTACCGGAATTTCTGTTCCCTGTATCCGAAGGCTTTTTGTGTTCTCATCGATTTTGCGGACACAGCCTTCTACGGCAGTATAACTGCCGCCGTCCTTTTTCTCATCCGGCACAAAATAAATAATTTTCACCGGTACTGTGTCCAGCAGATGCTGTTGCAAATAAGAAATCTGGCGGTCGATCTCCTGCTTCCTGTCCTCATCCAGTTCCACAAAACGGTCTGTCCGGCGGGCCGTTTCTCTCAGAGCGTCATCATATCCCGCCAATGCTGCAAACGGTGAAAACTGTGCAGCACGGTCCTGTAAAGCCATTCGGGGATGGGTGGCTGACACCGGGTGAGGCAGATGGAGCATGTCCTTATATTTTTCATTCATCTTTTTACTCTTTTCCTGTTATCGGATTTTGTGGTCCGATAAATATTATGCCTTATGTCCGCCAATCTGACGGTTCCTGTCTATGGTTGTGGCTCCCTCCTGCAGATCGGCAGCCTTCAGAATCGCATTCTTTCCATACTTTGATTTTACGCTTAGCATTGCTTCCTGCAAGTGTTTTTCTTTTTCCAGCCGTTCCTTTTCCAGCTGCTTTGTTTCCCGGGAAGTTTCCTTCTGCCCCGTTTGCAAAAAGCCTCCGGAGAACAGATCCAGCTGTTCGTAGAACGGCTCTTCCTTTACGCTGTCCGCATCCTTTAGATGATTGGCCACCAGAGTGATTCTTCGGGTCAGCAGCATGGGATCTACAATCCGTTCATATAATCCCATTGTTGTCTCTGTAATCCTGCTGACTGACGCAGTCATTGCATCAAGGTTTCCAGTGCCGTGGGCATGCTTCGGCACGCTTCTGCCATAACGATCTACCGTGATTTCACCATGATAATGATCTGCGATCTCCGGAATCTTCAGGTTGTCAATATCATAGCCAACAGTCAGCACGATCTGATCTGTGACCAGCTTTTTTTCCACCAGATCCATTGCCAGCTGTTCTGCCATTTCCCGGACTACGATCTTGGCCTGCATAAAATCCGTGGCGCAATGCAGTACCTGACCGGAGCTGATACAGTTAGTCTCCGGTCGATAGGATTTGATCAGGTCCATGGTCACCGGCTCATACCCCCAGGCATGATCGATCAAAAGCTCCGCATTGATGCCGAACATCCGGTACAGCAAATCTTCGTTATAGTAATCTCCCGGTCCTCCGATAGAGCATCTGGCCACATCGCCCATGGTAAACATTCCGGCGGCTTCCAGCTTCTTGCGGTATCCGGCGCCGACTCTCCAGAAATCCGTCAACGGCCTGTGATCCCACAAAAGTTCCCGATAGCTGATCTCATCCAATTCGGCGATCCGGACTCCGTTATCATCCGGTTCCATATGCTTTGCTACAATATCCATGGCAATCTTGCACAGGTACAGATTGGTTCCGATTCCTGCTGTGGCGGTCAGCCCTTTTTTCTCCAGAATCTCTGTTGCAATTCTGGATGCTAGTTCTCTCGCTGTCATACCATAGGTCTTCAGGTATTGTGTCACATCCAGAAACACTTCATCAATAGAGAACGATTCCATCACAGGTGCAAAGGAAGCACAGATTGCTTTAAATGCCCGGGAACATTTATCGTATAATTCAAAATCACTGGGAACGATCACCAGATTTGGACATTTCCGAAGAGCCATGGCTACGGGCTCGCCAGTTTGGATCCCGTATTTTTTGGCAGGAATGGATTTTGCAACCACAATACCTGTCCGTTTCTTTGGATCTCCTCCTACACAGGAAGGAATTTCTCTGAGATCCGGCAGCCCCTGGCTCACCCTTCTGGCTGATTCCCAGGAAAGAAATGCACTGTTTACATCAATATGAAAAATTAATCGTTCCATACTTTTTAATATATCTCAATCATATTTTTGCAGACTTCCAATCATCTTAATCCCCATTATCATCAACACAGGGAAAATCAGTGCCGCAAAGATTCCAAGTTTCAGATTATCATTCAGTGCTCCTGAAATCATCCCCACATAGGTTGGTCCGGATGAGCATCCCACATCTCCAGCAAGGGCAAGGAGGGCAAACAGGGCTGTTCCGCCACGCTTTACTGAGGCAGCCGCCATGCTGAAGGTTCCCGGCCACATAATACCTACAGACAAACCGCAAACCGCACATCCAAGGATTCCCAACGCAGGTACCGGGATAAATGCGATCATCAGATAGGAAACCATGCACAGAACTGCACTGTTCTGTTGTAATTTGTTTTCATCCGATGTTATATCCTCCAATCTGAAATTTATTAAGCTGACATCATTCAGACATTGATCCACCAAACTTCTATATCTCCACAGTTCTAATAGATTTCTATCCGTCAATAATGACAGTGTATCACAGATTCTCTCCTTTTTCTTTCATTATCTTTTGAAAATCCCATAAATTTTTATATTATTTTGACTTTTTCCCTATAACAATTCTATAAAATCCAAAAAGTAATACCCCCATCCGATTCCAAATATTTCCCGCAAAAAAAGATGTGCACCATACCATTTCTGACACCATACACATCTCAAAATAAACACTTCTTATCTTCTGTACTCTGCAGTCAGGTCTTTAATAACCTCTCCTGCAATAATCAGCCCGGCGACAGACGGCACAAACGCCACACTGCCTGGAATATCTCTGCGCTCCGTACACTTATGCGCAGCACCCGGAGGACAAATACAATGCGATCTGCAGCTGATTGCCATATCTTCAATCGGTCTGATCGGCTGTTCTTCCGAATAAACAACCTTCAGTTTTTTCACACCACGCTTCTTCAGCTCTCTGCGCATAACCTTCGCCAGCGGGCACACCTTCGTCTTATAGATATCTGCCACCCGAAATGCACTGGCATCCAGCTTATTTCCGGCACCCATACTGCTGATAACAGGAGTCCCTGCCTCTTTTGCACGCATGATCAGTTCAATCTTCGCAGTCACTGTGTCCACAGCATCTACCACATAATCATACTCACTAAAATCGAAATCAGCAGCATTCTCCGGAAGATAAAAACAGTTATGGATTCTCACATCTGCTTTCGGATTAATGTCCAGGATCCTGTCCCGCATCACCTCTGTTTTATATTGACCAACAGTTTTCCTGGTGGCAATAATCTGTCTGTTAAGATTCGTCAGGCATACTTTGTCATCATCGATCAGATCAAAGGCCCCTACGCCGCTTCTGACCAATGCTTCACATACATAACCTCCAACTCCTCCGATTCCAAATACTGCCACACGGGCATTCTCCAGTTTATCCATCGCTTCTTTTCCAAGAAGAAGCTCCGTTCTCGAAAATTGATTCAGCATAATCTCTCCACTTTATCCTGTCCCACTACATTCTCTACCTGCTGTTCCTCTACTGCCTCGTCTCTTATCTGCATATTCTTATTTCCCGTGACATACGCAGCCCTGCATGCCAGGATCAGAAGCACGATAAACAGAAACCAGAGCCAGATTTTTCTTTTATTTTTTATGACTAACCGTTTCATAACCTGCTCCACTATTCTACTGTGCAGACGCGGATCAGGTTTGTTCTTCCCGGAATTCCAAGCGGTACACCACCGGCAAATACAATAGTGTCGCCAACTTTTACAAGTTTATGCTTCTGTGCTGCTTCGATTGCTCTCAGGCAAAGGATCTCAGAACTGTATTCTTCTTTGATCAGCATCGGGTAAACACCCCAGGACAGATTCAGCTGGCGAAGAACTCTCTCAGAGCTTGTACATGCACCGATCAGACATCCTGGTCTGTGTTTGGACATCATATGAGCTGTACTTCCAGATTTTGTCACTGCAAGGATTGCACTGGCCTTCAGGTCGATTGCGGTCAGACAGGTTGCATGTGCGATTGCATTTGTAATATCCGGATTCTCATTTCTGTCTGTTTTCTTAAAGATTGTATTGTAATCAATATTCTGCTCCATATGTTCTGCAATACGGCTCATCATCTGAAGTGCCTGTACCGGATATTTACCGGCTGCGGTTTCTCCTGAAAGCATAGTTGCACTTGTTCCCTGGAAAATCGCATTGGCAACGTCTGTAGCCTCTGCACGGGTTGGTCTCGGATGAGAGATCATGGAGTCAAGCATCTGTGTTGCTGTAATAACCGGTTTTCCTGCTGTGTAAACTTTCTGGATGATTTTCTGCTGGATAACAGGTACATATTCCGGCGGGATCTCAACACCCATGTCACCTCTGGCGATCATGATGCCATCTGCTGCTTCAATAATCTCGTCGATATTGTCAACGCCCTGCTGGTTCTCAATCTTTGCAATGATCTGAATCTCTTCACCGCCGTTTTCTTTCAGGATTTTTCTTACTTCGCGGATATCGTTTGCAGTACGTGTAAAAGATGCTGCAACGAAATCAAATCCTTCCTGGATACCGAAGAGAAGATCATCATGGTCTTTTTTACTGATGAATGGCATCTTCAGGTTTGCACCCGGAACATTGACACCCTTCCTGTCGCCAATCACACCTGCATTAATAACCTTGCAGACAATGTCCTTTCCTGAGATGTCCTGAACCTCCAGGTCTACAAGTCCATCATCAACCAGAATATGTCCGCCCGGCTGCACATCCTTATAAAGCTCTTTATAAGTAATGCTTACGCACTCATTAGTTCCTTCAATATCTTTATTTGTAAATGTAAAAATCTGTCCTTCTTCCAGAGAAACCTTGCCATCCTTGAAGCATCCAAGTCTGATCTCCGGTCCCTTTGTATCAAGAAGTGCTGCAACAGGTCTGTCATATTTCTTGCGAAGTTCTCTCAGTTTCTGGATACGGCCTCTCTGCTCATCGTGAGGTCCATGTGAGAAGTTGAAACGTGCTACGTCCATTCCCTCTCTCACAAGCTGCTCCATAACATCGCCCTTATCAGTAGACGGTCCCATTGTACAGATAATTTTGGTTTTTCTCATTTAATCTTTCCCTCCAAACTGTCAACTCAATTTTATCTATTTTATTCCTGTAAAATAATGTAATAAAATGTTACCTGTTTCTATAAATGAAAACATTAAATCAAATAAAAATTACCATTATTGAGACTATCTGTCAATATAGAATTTCGACTTATTTTTGTTGATATTTGACAAAAAAATAACATACTTTTGTTGCAAATGTCACATATATTTTTGCCGATCCGACAGTTGGAAAATTTTTCACCCATTCTTATCAAAAACCAAAATCTGCATAATCTTCCGGCAGAAATCTGTGGTAAATGATATGACATCCTTCATCTTTAAAACAATAATAATAAGGATCTGATCCGTCATCAAAGCGGATCATCACATCAAACTCCTCGTTATCCATTGGTTCAGTAATGATTTTATCTGAATAAGAATGGAACAGTTCTTTAATTTCATCTATCGTACATCCATGTCTGCCAACCAGTTCGATCAATGCCTTGATGAATTCATTCTCTTTCATATTATTATGTACATATTCGGAAGCTTTTTCCGAAACAGTGAAGCAGAAACGATCTCCTCTGTGTGATACTGCTACTTCACCAAATTTCTCTTCTATATAAGAAGGAAAATCTTTTAAAATCTCCATCATGCCTGCAGCATCCGTCTCATTGCCAAAGAAATGATTCAGGGAACTGAGCGGATAATAAAGGCTGATCTTCTCCTTCATATATCCAAGCTTCGCCTGTTCCTCTTTGATCACATCAATCAGACTGGTTTCTAATCTGTTATAGTTCATTTATTTTCCCTCCTGAAAATCTGTCCTTTTGCTTTTTCTGGTTAATATTTTATCAGACATTGCCCGAAAATCAATGCATTTCTTTTTCAATTGTACGCCCGCCAAAACAATTTCAATGTTTTCTTTTTCATACAAAAATAAAGAGCTTGCGAAACTGTCCTTTTTTTCTCCCTCTGGCAAATAACTCTGACTGGATAAAACAAAACAGATAAAACCAACCACTTCGTTGCTTTTTTAACCAAATAACTGCTTAATTCGGTTAAAAAACAGCGTTCCGAATATTATTTATATCCGAAACGCTGTCATTATTCCAATTATTTCATTATGTATTTAATCCCAGTTCTTACGTCCGTAACGAAGTGTCACATCATAGATTTCCTTCTGGAGTTTCTTTGTAAGATCTCTCTTCTTGATTCTCCACTTCCAGTTCGTACCAACTGTAGATGGTTTATTCATTCGGAATCTGTTGTCCAGTCCCATATAGTCCTGCATTGGGATAACGCAGACACGCGCAGCACTGCGCATGATCAGACTGATGAAACATTTATACAGTTCTTCTTCCGGTGTTGCATGATCACACAGATAATCTCTCGCCAGTTTTCTCTCAGCTGCTGTGATGCTATTCCACCATCCCACGATAGTTTCATTATCATGGGTTCCTGTATATGCCACGCAGTTCTCCGGATAGTTATGTGGCAGATAATCACTGGCACATCCGGAATCTCTGGAGTCAAACGCAAATTCCAGAACCTTCATTCCCGGGAATCCGCTCTCATATACCAGATGACGTACGGAATCTGTCATATATCCCAGGTCCTCTGCAATAACCTGCTTCCATCCAAGCGCCTGTTCGATCTTACGGAACAGATCAATTCCGGGACCCTTTTCCCAGTGTCCGCCTCTTGCATCTTTATCTCCGTATGGAATAGAGAAATATTCATCAAATCCGCGGAAATGATCGATTCTTACAACATCATACAGTCTGAAGCAGTAACTCATTCTGGAAATCCACCACTGATATCCTGTATTTCTGTGATAATCCCAGCGATATAACGGATTTCCCCATAACTGACCGGTTGCAGAAAATCCATCCGGAGGGCATCCTGCTACTGCCAGTGGTACATTATCCTGATCCAGCTGGAACAACTCCGGATGTGCCCATGCATCAGCACTGTCCATTGCAACATAAATCGGAATATCTCCAATGATCTGGATTCCTTTTGAATTTGCATAGGATTTCAGTTTCATCCACTGCTCATAAAACTTAAACTGCATATACTGCTGGAATTCAATATCAAAATAGAGTTCTTCACGATAATAATCCATGGCATTGTTCCAGCGGAGTCTGATATCCTCAGCCCATTTGGTCCATTCTACACCTTCGAAACGGTCTTTTACTGCCATAAACAGAGCATAATCTGACAGCCACCAGCTGTTCTCTGCTACGAATTTCTGATAGTCAGAATTCTTGCTGATATCACTGTTCTCGTATGCTTTTCTCAGAAGAGGATAACGGCCTTTGTAGATTTTTTCATAATCTACCTCATCAGGCTTCTTTCCCCAGTTAACTTTCTCGCAGTCTTTCTTATCAAGAACTCCTTCTTCCACAAGTGTATCCAGATCAATAAAATATGGATTACCTGCAAATGTAGAGAAAGACTGATATGGAGAATCTCCATAGCTGGTCGGTCCCAATGGCAGAATCTGCCAGTAAGTCTGTCCGGCTTCCTTTAACCAGTCTACAAATTCATATGCACTTTTGGAAAAACATCCGATGCCATAGTCTGATGGAAGACTGCTGATCGGCATTAATATTCCTGCTGCTCTTTTTCCCATGATTCTTGTCTCCTTCGCCATTCTTCACTTTTACCGCCTATACTTTATCTAGTGTACATATAAGCAGTTTTTCTATACCTTATGCGCAATTGTTTTTTTTATTATATCTATTTTTTGTGCAAATTGCAATACAACTTTCATGTTATCCATTTTTTCGTGAAAATTACTAATCATTGCTTAGTTCTTTTCGTCATCTTCCATATTAAACACCACTCATTTCCACTCAGAGAATTGTCGTCAAGCGGATATTCACAATCTGCTTCGCTACGCAGCTCTATACCGAATAACTGCTCCGCATTTCATCAGAAGGAGCTTATTTTTTATCCATATCAAAAACTTATAATTACAATGCAATATTTCTATTTTACGTTTCATTTCTGATATGATAGGATGTGTTCGGTTAAAAAATAACAAAGTAACACTCCAACTTATCTGTTGAGAAACGTTTATCATTAACTACCACCAGAAAATTTCTTATACAGATATCTTCGACATCTTAAGCTATACACATCAAAGACAAAGAAAGAGGTAAGAAAATGGAAGACAACAAATTATGTCTGGAAAAGCAGCCTTTAAACCAGGAAATGCTTGACAAAATCGATGCTTACTGGCGTGCAGCTAACTATCTGTCTGCCGGACAGCTCTATCTTCTCGACAATCCGCTTCTGAGAGAGCCATTAACTATGGATCAGATCAAGAAAAAAATTGTTGGTCACTGGGGAACTGTACCGGGACAGAACTTCGTTTATGCACACTGCAACCGTGTCATCAAACGTTATGACCTTGATATGATCCTGC
>ERZ773110.2922-NODE-2922-length-10487-cov-3.619057_pt1 | contig 10487 bp, 9 predicted proteins | sample MGYA00580568_ERZ773110 | MGnify/ENA primary metagenome ERZ773110 (study PRJEB29015, sample SAMEA2737870) | human gut metagenome | biome: human gut; feature: human-associated habitat; material: faeces | place: China | collected 2012 ... | reverse complement strand
CGCATTTACGGACGCCAAAATCCAGAAGAAAGGCGTCTTTGAACGTGCTTGCGGAGGAACACTTTTCTTAGATGAGATCGGAGAGCTCTCACTTGCCGCTCAAGTGCGCCTCCTTCGCGTTCTGCAGCAGAAAGTCGTGACAAGAATCGGCGGCGTGCAATCAATTCCCGTGGATTTCCGATTAGTAGCCGCGACACATAGAGATCTCAAGGAGATGGTCCAAGAAGGCCGTTTTAGAAATGACTTGCTTTATCGCCTGAATTTGTTTCCTCTGCGAATTCCTCCTCTGCGGGAAAGAGCGGAAGACTTATTCCCGCTCACCGAATTCTTCCTGAACCGTCTGAGAAGTAAATACGGCATCTCTCAGCCTCTGGTTCTGTCGAAAAAATCTGTCGAACAGATGCTGAACTACAAGTGGCCCGGCAACGTCCGTGAACTTGAAAACACGCTGGAACGTTCAGTCCTGACCTCTTCGGACTATCAAAACATTCGTGTCATCTTCGAAGGAGAAGCCGGAGGATTAGGACCTGCGATGTCCGTCGTCTCCAATGAGCTGATTAAACTGGAAACCTTTGAGGCGATGCAGAAGCATTATTTCGAAGCAGTCCTGAAGGCAGCTAAAGGGAAGATTTCCGGCACCGACGGAGCTGCTGCTCTTTCAGGAATGCATCCCAACACGCTTCGAAGCAAGTTGGACAAGCTCGGCGTGACTTTTAAAGCGGTCAAGCCGGAACTCTAGGATCCGGCTTGATGACGATGAATTCGCTGACTAAACCGCTTTGCCTGTCAGTTCTTTTTCCTGCTTCGGCGTGAGTTCCGGCGCAAGTTTTTCGTCCACGATGCCGTTCCGCAGATCTTCCATCTCGGCCAAAGACTGAGGATCGTTCTGAGTTTTGTAAATCAGAATATAGGCGCCGGTCAGGAATGTTGCTCCCAACAAAAGAAGGTGCGTTAAATACGGGAAAGCAACGCCGGAAAGCGAGGCTCCGGCTTGAGAGACTCGAAGCATGGCAAATGCCCCCGCGGTCGTGGGGGAAAGCCATCCGAAAGCCTGCAGAGGCCAAGGAATATTTTGCCACGGATACAGGTTGCCTGAAATAAATACAAACGGGATCGAGGAAGGTACGACGATTTGAACAACAAATCGGTAGCGCTTCAAAAAGGCCGCGATGAGCAAGCCTAGGGAAGTAATGGCAAAGGCGTAGATCATTGAAACGACAATCGTGCCCGGCACGTTTTTGAATGAGTTCACCCCATGGAAGGAGAATGACTGCCCCTCGATAAACAGGATCCAGAACAGACTCAGAAAGAAAAACGGAGCGTACATGGCCAGAAAATACATCGGGTGGCGGGCGCCTAGGGCAAGAGGAAATGGATACTTTTTCTTCCAGAACCAGTCATTCATAAGCATTCCAATACCGCAGACGAAGACCGTTTGGAAAATGATCATGAACACGATGGGAACGGTGAAATTGAGGTAGCCGTTGACCGTATTGAACATACTTTGAACGATCATAGACGGAGGGTTGTTTGCAGCTCGGGCAATTTCCGATAAGGGCACCCCGTGTTCCACGAGATGCGCACTGATAGATGCCGCTACGATTTTTTGCAGCGGTCCGCCCACACCGCTCATTGAACCGCGGCTCTTGACGATAAAGGCACCGTTGGTGACTAGGACTAACGCGGTCGGCACGTTGGTCAGCGTGTTGATCTCAAAATCCGGAGGAATAATTAAGATTGCGCTGATCCCTCCTTTGCGCATCAGGTTTTCGGCTTCGGGCAGGCTGGTTGTTTGCTGAGTGACCTGAAGGCTGGGAGAAGCCCTCATCGCCTGAGTCAAACGACGAGACAGTGCAGAATTATCTTGATCTACAGCTACGACGTTCAGATGATCAGGCAGCTGTTCCATGTAGGGCCAGCAGTAGTAGAAAGAATAGAAAAAGATCGCGAAGCAAAAAAAAGGAGCACAGGCGAGATTTGTGGTGCACTGCTTTAAGGTAAATAGGAAGCATTTCAGCAGGGATGGAAATTTAGAGTTCATGCTTTGCCTCCAAAATTTTTTCCTGTTTTGCAAACTTTCCGTACTTCCACTTAAAAATCGGTATGCCGATAACAAGAGGGATAAAAGCGAGAATCGCAAACGCTGTAAAAGTTGTTCCCATCTCCCAAATTTTTGCTCCCAGTGTCCACTGTTGAGTTTGACCCTCAATAAACCATGTTAGCGGCAGGCATTTACAGAACATCCGAGCCATTTCACTCATGGAATCCAGCGGCATGGAAAATCCCGTAAAGGGAAGCGCAGGAGCGGCATAGCCGGAAGTGACGACAAGGGCAAAACGCCAGTTTGGCGCGATACCCACAATTAACACTCCTGTGCATGCCATCACGGCCAAACACGCGGCGCCGCAGATAAACCAAATAAATAGGGATCCAGCCGGAGCAAAGCCTCCGAAACCGGCAAATAAGGCAATGTAGGAAGCAATGAGGAGAGAGTAGAAAAAGAAATGCGGGAGCAGTTTGCCGAACAATGCAGCGGTCACGCTTCCCTTTGCGGTATCAAACCAATCATTGATTCGGTATTGATAGTTCTCACGAACAATGGATGAAACGAAAGATAAGATGGCAGCAAGCATGATGACGCCCGGCACCAAGTTACTTCCCAGGAAAGCGAGGAAACTGAACTGCATGTTGCCTAGTGCATAGAAGTCGGAGTGCAGTCCTGTGACCAGCCTCTCGGCTCCTTTGACTCCGCTTGCGGTCAGCATTGAAGTTTTGATCATGCGCTCCTGCGAAATCGCTGTAGCCACGCTTGTTAAGTCCGCTTGAAGAGTTCCGGCAACCGCATAGCGATTCTCATCGAGATAAAGCACCATCGGGGCGCCTGCACCTTTCGTGACGTCTCGTGAGTAGCCGAAAGGAATCTCAATAAAACCGTAAATTGTTCCGTTTCTTAATGCCTTATCGGCTTCAGAATGGGAGGCGAAAGGAACGAGTCCGACGGAACGAGTAGCATCGATTTTTGAAATCACATCACGGCTTAGCTGTGAGTGGTCATTGTCGACAATGCCGGTTGGGACTTGAGTCACAATTCCGTTTCCGAGCAGCAGCCAGACAACTAAGACCCAAAAGATCGGAAGGAATCCGCAGACGATGATTTCCTGCGGTGTGCGTAAAAGCCGCTGAATTTCGCGCACTGCGACGGCGGCTGCCGCATTTAACCAGCCTAACGGAGAAAGCATTATCCGATCCTAATTCTTAAAACCTTCAACTAATACGCTCATACCCGGGCGCAGATGGTCAATTTTCTCGACAGGCCGGGCCCGGACCTCAAAAGTTTTCATGTCATAGCCGGAATCCATGCGTGTGCTTCTCCAGGTTGCGTAATTGGCACGCGGACTGATGTAGTAAACCTTGTAGTCGATCTTCTTATCTCCGAGGGCAGGAACATATGCATGCAAAACTTTACCGATTTCGATACCCGGCATATTTTCTTCGCGGATATTGAAGGAGGCCCACTGGTCATTTAAGTCGACCAAGGTAACGACAGGGAACCCGGCAGCCGCAATTTCGCCTTCAACCAAAATAACCTTATCTACTTGGGCGTCAAGCGGTGCGTTTAAAGTCTTATCCACAGTGAGGGATTCAACCTGTTTAACGCCGGCTTTGGCTTCTTCGGCTAAATCAAAAGCGGCGGATTTTTCCTGCTTGCGGGCACCGATTTCGGCAATGTCGTACATCTGTTTAGCAGCATCTGCTTGCTGCTTAGCGGCAATCCACTGAGTCTGGACTTCGTCATACTTTTGCTTGGAGACCAGACCGTCTTTGTAGAGTGCAGAGATTCGGTTATATGTCTTAAGGGCTAAAGCAGCTGCTGCCTGAGCGCGCTCCCACTGGGCACGGGCGGCTTGCTTTTCCTGAGGGCGTGCGCCTTCATCAACAAGGCTTTGTTTTGCCTGGGCAGCTCTTTCTTGAGCCTGGACCTGTTGAAGTTTTGCTTCAAGTTCCGGCAGACTCATCAGCGCAACCGGCTGATTGGCTTTAACAAAATCGCCCTCGGAAACTAAGACCTTATGGATGCGTCCCGGAACTTTTGAAGCGACGCTTATTGTGCGGGATTCCATTTGTCCCTGAAGAGGAGGAGCAGGCGGGAAGGCGGCTTTATAAATGCCCCATACAATAAAGGCTGTCAAGCCAAGCACAAAGACCAGCATGAGAATAACGCTGATTTTCGGAGCTTTGACTTCCTGTTTTTGAGAAGTCGGGGTTGTCTGCGGTTGAAGAGGTTTATTGTTTTCTTCCATGATTAATTTTCCACAATCACTTCGTGCTTGTTGACGGCATTCATAAATTCGCTCATCTGACCGGCGATGGCATGTAGCATGGCGTAATTCGATACAAACTCAAACGCTGCGACCCGGCGTCCGACTTCTGCTGCAAAAAGCTGATTACGAGCCTCGTTAACATCAAGCGCGGTCGCCAAGCCTTCGTCGAAGCTCTTGGATTTGAGTTTTAGGTTCTCGGAAGCTAGCTTCACGGTAGAGGCGCTTAATTTATATTGATTAATGGCGTTTTGTGTTCTTAACCAAGCGACTTCCACGCCGGTTCTGACTTGGTTGATCGCTTCGGCTTTCCCGGCTTCGGCCTGCCTGACTGTTGCTTCAGCACTGCGGATGCTGGCTCTTCTGTCTTTAGCATCCCAAAGTGTAATGTTGACGCCGACACCGCCGATCCAGTTCGGCTCGACAAGCGTTTGGTAATGCTTAACAAAGTTGTAGGTTCCGAATGCAAAAACCTGCGGCATCCAAGCGCCTTTAGAAGCCTTGACGCCTTGCTGGGCTTGATCGGCCTTGGCCTGAATGACTGCGATCTGAGGGTTGGAGGCCAATGCAGTATCCACCCAATACTTCAAAGGTTCGAGCGGACGGTTCAGAACAAAAAGCGGCGTCGTCAACTTTCCGAACTCTTCATCTCGGAGCAGTCGAGCCAGCTGGAGACGGGCAACCTTAGCGTTGTCTTTGGCTTTCAGGTATTCGCGGTTTCTATTGTCTCGCTGGACTTGGACGGACATTCTTTCGATCTTGCTGATCATTCCCTGCTTTTCAAATTTCTTCGCTTTGGCAAGTTCCCGATCCTGGTGGTTCAGCATGTCCTTTTGGAGCCTTTCAACCGAGAGCGCTAATTGTGTTCCGAAGTAATAACCCGCAAGCTGAGCGTCTAAATCTTCGCTGTCGGCACGCTTTTGAGCCTCCGCTTCATCAACGGCGTATTTGCTCGCATCCTGCATGGCAGAAATTTTTCCGCCGGTATAAATCGGCCAAGTTGCGGTTGCTGCGACACGAGGCCCGTTCAAGGACATTTTTTCGTGCACTCCGACTGAGAAAGATCCGGGAAGCTGGATTGGAAGCGGGGCGCCAGCCAAAGGATTCGGGATCGATTTATCGATATCGATTTTCTTCTGTCCGGCAATTTGCATCGCCTGCAGGGTTACGGTTGGGCCGCCCAGAGTTTCCAAAGATTTCTGAGTTTCTCGTTTGCTTTGGACTTGTTCTTCGCTGGCTTTGAGCTTGTCGCTTCTCTCATAAAGCCAATCGCGTGCGACAGGAAAGCTCAGGGGCAATGCGGCGGAGCATTGCTGAGCGGCGCAGAGCGCGAGTGCGGCAAAAGCTAATTGAATAGGTTTGTTCATCGAATTATCGAATTATGGAATTCAAAAGCGCATGAATAACAGGATTGTAACTGCCCGGCTGAATGTTTGTTCAGAATTGTAAGCAATAAGGGAGCAAGAACGTCTCGGAATAACCTCCCTAATATCAGGGATAGTTGTCTTTGATAACTTTTGACTATGAAATTACTTAAATGGATGGAAGCAAAGGCAAATTCACTATGGAAATTTAGATCTTTGAGGCTAAAAGCTTTATGCAGGTTTCGTATGAAGTCGGAAGTTCCCGCTCTGAGCAGGAGATCAGTACGAGAAAGCGAATTACCTTTGTTACTTGCAACGCTTTCTTTCAAACTACAAAAAACGCCTCTTTCGTGCTTAATTTGCACCGAGTTCTTACAATCTTTAATAAGCAGCCGGAAGACGATCAGAACTACGCCTACATTCAACTCAAGGAGCAAAATGATTAACAGCCAATGGAAAGCACTTCACCTGGGACGATGGGAGCTTTTGTTCAAAATTATGGACGAAGGCTCCATTACGCGTGTTGCCGATATCGAAAATCTTCAGCGCTCTCAATTATCTCGAATGGTTTCAGGACTGGAAGAAGAGTTAGGCGTGCAACTAATGGAACGGCGAGGAAAACGTCTGAACCCAAAAACAAGAAAAGGAGAACGATATGCGCTATTCCAAACAGCGTGAGCTGGTCATGCAGACGGTGGAAAACCTCTGCGACCACCCCACCGCCGAAGAGATTTACGACACCGCTGCAAAGGAATGCCCGGGCCTGAGCCTTGGCACCGTGTACCGCAACCTGAACAGTCTGGTGGAGGCAGGCCGCGTGCGCCGGGTGTCCATCCCCGGCCAGGCCGACCGGTTCGACCATACGCTGGCCTGGCACAGCCACCTGTACTGCACGGTGTGCGGCGGCGTGACCGACGCCGAGGTGGACGAAAAGCAGGTGACGAAGCTGGTGCGCGGCCAGAAAGGCCGGGTGCAGGACTGCGCCGTGGTGTTCATCGGCGTGTGCGAAAGCTGCTGTGCAGCACAAAAAGCGGTCTCCGAGGCGTAAACTTTGCCCGGACCCCCTTGCCCACAGCGGCCAAAGAGTGTATACTAAGGAGAGCTATTCATAAAAGCGGAAAAAGAGTGTTCACCGTGCGGGGTTTTCCCGGCGGAGAAGGATGGTTTGATTGGAATACATTAATTTTGAGCATAATAACATCGCCGCTGATCTGGTAAAGCAGGCTTACGACACCCCGCCGCTGGCCTTTGTGCACAGCTATGGCTGCCAGCAGAACGTCAACGACGGTGAGCGCATCAAGGGTGTGCTGGTGGATATCGGCTACGGCCTGTGCGACAAGCCGGAGGACGCCGACCTGATCCTCTTCAACACCTGCGCCGTGCGTGAGCACGCCGAGCAGCGGGTGTTCGGCAATGTGGGTGCCCTCAAGGGCCTCAAGGAGAAAAAGCCCGGCCTGATCATCGGCCTGTGCGGATGCATGGCCAACCAGAAGCATGTGGTGGAAAAGCTGCGCCAGAGCTACCCCTATGTGGACCTCGTGTTCGGCGTGGACGGCATCGACACCCTGCCGCAGCTCATCGCCCAGAAGCTGCAGAAGCACAAGCGTGTGCTGCTGGACCCCGCCCAGCGCCCGGTGATCGTGGAGAACATCCCCATCCGGCGCGAGAGCGAGTTCCGCGCCTGGCTGCCCATCATGTACGGCTGCGATAATTTCTGCACCTACTGCATCGTGCCCTACGTCCGCGGCCGCGAAAAGAGCCGCAAGCCCGGCGACATCCTGGCCGAGTTCCGGGGTCTTGTGGAGGCCGGTTACAAGGAGATCACCCTGCTGGGCCAGAACGTGAACAGCTATGGCAAGGGCCTGGAAGAGCAGATCGACTTTTCCGACCTGCTCAACCTGCTGTGCACCGTGCCCGGCGACTACCACATCCGGTTCATGACCAGCCACCCCAAGGACGCCAGCCACAAGCTGATCGATACCATTGCCGCCCAGCCGAAGATCTGCAAGCACCTGCATCTGCCGGTGCAGTGCGGCTCCGACCGGCTGCTGCAGCAGATGAACCGCCATTACACCATCGAGCAGTATCTGGAGCTCATCGAGTACGCCCGCAAGACCGTGCCCGGCATCACCTTCTCCAGTGACATCATCGTCGGCTTCCCCGGTGAGACGGAAGAGGATTTTGTCAAGACGCTGGAATTGGTGCAGAAGGTGGGCTATATGCAACTGTTCACCTTCATCTACTCCAAGCGCACCGGCACCAAGGCTGCCGAACTGCCGGACCCCACCCCCCGCAAGGAAAAGACCGACCGCATGAGCCGCCTGCTCAAGGTGCAGGACGAGATCGCCATGGCGCTGGTCAAAGGCCAGGTGGGCCAGACCGTGCAGGTGCTGGTGGAAGGCTACGGCCGCAGCGAGGGCACCCTCTCCGGACGGCTCGACAACAACCTGACGGTGGAGTTCACCGCCGACCCGGCACTGCTGGGCCAGTATGCGATGGTCCGGCTGACCGGTGCCCGTGCTACCGTGCTGCTGGGTGAGCTGGCAGACTGAGAGAAAACGCGATTCCGGGGCCGTGTGCCCCTGAAACAATAAAAAGCGACAAGGAGAACAACTACCATGGATTGCATTGATCTGTTCAAGCGCGCTGCAGTGGCCCTGCAGACCGACCCCCGTTACCTGGCACTGGACCAGGCCCGCAAGGCAAACGACAACGACGAGAACCTGCAGAACCTGATCGGCGAGTTCAACCTGGCCCGCATGGACCTGAACAACGAGATCGGCAAGAGCGAGCGCGACGACGCCCGCATCACCGAGCTGAACGAGAAGGTCAACAACCTCTACGGCCAGATCATGGGCGACGAGGGCATGACCGCCTACAACGAGGCCAAGCGCGAGTGCGAAAATCTGGTCAACTACATTGATGCCATCATCAACACTGCCATGAACGGCGGCGACCCGATGACCGTGCAGGAGCCTTCCGCTTCCTGCACCGGCAGCTGCTCCACCTGCGGCGGCTGCCACTAACACGATCCGGAACAGAACGCGGCTGTGCAATGCAGACCGCGTTTTGTTTGCAAAAGGCGGTTACCGGCCGCAAACCATGCACAGAACCATCGAACGGGGAGAGAGGGAAAACCATGGCAGAGCTGTCGCCCATGATGCAGCAATATCTGGAAATCAAAAAACAACACAAGGACGAGATCCTGTTCTACCGCATCGGCGATTTTTACGAGATGTTCTTTGAGGATGCCCTCACAGCGTCCAAAGAGCTGGATCTGACCCTGACCGGCAAGCAGTGCGGTCTGGAAGAGCGGGCCCCCATGTGCGGCGTGCCCTTCCACAGCTACGAGGGCTATGTGGCGCGTCTGATCGCCAAGGGCTACAAGGTGGCCATCTGTGAGCAGGTGGAGGACCCTGCCAAGGCCAAAGGGCTGGTCAAGCGCGACATCATCCGCGTGGTCACCCCCGGCACGGTCATCGAGAGCAGTATGCTGCAGGATGACCGCAACAATTACATTGCCAGCATCTATCTCAAGGGCAAAAAAGCGGGTCTCTGCTTTGCGGACGTCTCCACCGGCACGGCCCACATCACCGAGCTGGCGGCGGACAAGATTGCCCCAGCGGTGATCACCGAGCTGTGCCGCTTCCACCCCAGCGAAGTGCTGATGAACCCCGGCCTGCTGGACTGCCGCGAAGTGACGGCCTACATCAAAAAGAATATGACCTGCTCGGTGGAGCTGGTGGAGGATGAGCGCTATGCGCCGGGTCTGGTGGCGGCTTCGCTGGAGAGCCAGTTCGGTCGTGACTGGCCCCAGACCACCGGCATGGCCGAAAACGGTCTGGTACGGTTTGCCATGGCGGCACTGCTGGAGTATCTGCACGACACCCAGATCAAGGGCGTGGAGCGTCTGAAAACCGTGGTGACCTACAACGAGGCGCAGTTCATGCGTCTGTCGCCGGTCACCCGGGCCAATCTGGAACTCACCGAGACGCTGCGCGGCCGCGAAAAGCGGGGTACGCTGCTCTGGGTGCTGGACAAGACCAGCACCGCCATGGGCAAGCGGATGCTCCGCAGCTGGATCGAGCAGCCGCTCATTTCCAGCGCCGCCATCAACCGCCGCCTCAACGCGGTGGAAAGCCTTGTGAACCAGACCATGCAGCGGGGCGATCTGATCGAACAGCTCCACTACATCGCCGACCTCGAGCGCCTGATGACCCGCGCGGTCTACGGCTCCGCCACCCCCAAGGAGATCTACACGATGGCCCAGACCTGTGAGCGCCTGCCGGAACTGCGGGCGCAGGCCGAGAGCTGCAGCTGCCCGGAATTGACTGCGCTTGCGGGACAAATCGACCTGCTGGATGACGTGAAGACGGCCATCCTTGCCGCCATCGACCCGGAAGCGCCCTCCACCCTCAAGGACGGCGGCGTCATCGCCAAAGGCTACCACCCCGAGGTAGACGAGCTGCGCTCCATCCGGGACAACACCAAGGGCGTCCTCGCCCAGCTGGAAACGCGCCTGCGGCAGGAGACCGGCATCCCCAAGCTGAAAATCGGCTACAATCACGTCTTCGGCTACTACATCGAAGTCAGCAACTCCTATAAATCCATGGTCCCCGAGACCTACATCCGCAAGCAGACCCTCACCTCCGGTGAGCGCTATATCACCCAGGAGCTGAAAGAGCTGGAAAGCAAGATTTTAGGTGCGCATGAGCGTCTCATTGCGCTGGAGCACCGGCTCTTCTCGGAACTGCTGGAAACTATCGGCGGTCAGCTCGACCGCATCCAGCGGACGGCAAATGCC